>Ga0233440_1002356_pt1 | contig 15674 bp, 17 predicted proteins | sample SI_123_September_5_FD_182791 | JGI IMG/M metagenome (GOLD analysis project Ga0233440, IMG submission 182791) | Seawater microbial communities from Saanich Inlet, British Columbia, Canada - SI_123_September2016_120_MG | ecosystem: Environmental > Aquatic > Marine > Inlet | place: Canada: British... | reverse complement strand
GAATCGTTAGTTAATGTAGATTTGGTGTATTTTGAAGATGTCACTGAGAGTTATTTTGATAGCGTAACCCTTAAAGGCAACTTATCAATCACTGATTTAAACAATGCAACTGATGATGTTGCTGCAGTGCGTGTAAAGAGCACAAATGCCATTATATCCAATCTTATCACATTAGATAAATGTACGATCACCAATTGCACATACGGGGTCCACATCAATGATGCTTGCCGTGGAATAACTATATCTAACTCCAAATTTGATACTTTATACAAAGGTGTCGCATTGGGTATAACTCCGGTAAATGGTGGGCCCACTGGTGTTAGGATCGTGCAAAATATGTTTGATAATATATTCGCACAAGGGGTAGAAGTTGGTGATTGTAAATTAAATATTAGTGCATTTAATATATTCTATGATATTGCCAATGGGTTTCAAGATATTGGTAATCCAAGTGCCTCTATTGTTGATTTTAATGATTATGATAATATTAGTTATGGTGATATGTTTCAACGACCTGATTCGGATAGCGGGTTATACCCAAGAACTAACGTGAATTATGGCACCTCTGATTATAGCCCATCCGATTTAGCCCATCCGATGCAAATAGGCACATATTACCGTGAGAACGGGAAAAGTTACCAATTGAATGATAATTCCTCTAATCAGTTGATGACTATTTCATTCTTGAATTCAAAGTCGTTTAAGGTTGATTATTTAATAACCCGTGGTGATGCGGTTAAGTCGGGCACATTAAAAATTACTGCTGGATTAAATGGATCAGGTGATATGATGTTCGTTGATGATGGGTGGGAAAACTCACCGACTGGTATCGCATTAACTGCAACCCAAACTGACAATAGTGTTACCGTAAACTATACATCAACGAATAATGGTAAAAATGGGTCAATTAGCTATTCAGTGAGTTATTTATAATTTTTATAACTTGAAAAACGGTGGCGTTTCTGTTAGAATGGTAAATATAGGACAATCTAATAATGAAGGTGATCGATGACAACAGTTAATGAAATTTATGTAAAAAAGCGTGATGGAAGTCTTGAGTTATTAAATTATGACAAAATCCATAGGATGTTGGAGTGGTGTTCCGATGGATTAAATGTGTCGGTTTCTGACACAGCAATCAAAGCAGAAATTAAGATTGTCAATAAAATCAAGACAGTTGATATTCAGCACACCTTGATTAAATCAGCCGCAGAAATGATCTCCGTGGATACCCCAGATTATGATATCTTTGCTGGTCGATTATTAGTAACTGATATGCGCAGGCAAGTATATGGGGGAAGTGGAAAAATACCACCATTTTTAGAATATATTACAAAGAATGTTAATTCTGGATTGTATAGCCCAGAATTACTAGAGAATTATACAGAAGCCGAAATAAGTGATTTTGGTGATTTCTTAGATTATGATAATAATTTTAATCGTGGATATGCATCAATTGTTCAAATGGAATCAAAATATTTAATTAAAGATTCCAAAACTGATATTCTATTGGAGATGCCACAAGAAACATTCATGATAATTCCAATGGTCATTTTTGCAACCGAGAAAAATAGAAGAAAACTTATTATAGAGTTCTATACTGCATTAAAAAATGATGAAATTTCATTACCAACTCCAATCATTTCTGGTGTAAGAACTCAATTAAAAATGTTTAGTTCCTGTTGTAAGATCAAGATGGGAGACTCTACTGAGAGTATTCTTAGCACAGAGTATGCATTATCACTGATGACTTCACAACGCGCTGGAATTGGTATTGATATGGGGAATGTGCGTTCTATTCTTGCACCCGTAAAAAATAATACAGTAAAACATACTGGTGCATTGCCTATACTGAAATCAATCGAAGCGACATCAAAACAATTTACACAGAATGCATTACGATCGGGTGCTACTGTAGTCAATTATCCTATATTTAACTTTGAAATCATGGACATTCTGGAGTACAAAAATAACCAAGGGAGTAATACCACCAGGGCAAGGTTTATTGATTATAGTATTGGTTTGACATCTATTTTTATTGATCGTGTCTTAAAAAAGGAAAACTTTACCCTGTTTAGTGCGGAAGAAGTTCCAGATCTATTTGAATTCTATGGTGATACTGATAAGTTTGATGAAGCGTATGTGATGTATGAGAAAAAGCGTGGAATTCGAAAAGAAGTATTCCCAGCAAAAGAGATATTTGATAAACTCGTTAAAGAGAGAGTGGGAACTGGAAGAATATACATTCATTTTATTGATAATATTAATAAACAGGGGATGTTTAAGGAACGAATTACCCAAACTAATTTGTGTGTGGCAGGAGACACAATGATTTCTGTACGGTATACCAATGCACTCAATAATATCGTTAATGAGACAATTCGAATTGATCAGTTGGATAACATAACAGAACAGGAATATAATAATATTGAAGTATTAAGTTATAATATAACCAATGAAGAAGATGAGTATCGACAAATAACGGCATTTGCGCAAACACATAAATTGGCGGACGTTTTTGAAATTGAGGATGAGGCTACTGGACAACGACTAGTCTGTACTGGCGATCATATGGTATATACTAAGAATAATGGGTATGTGAAAGCCAGTGATCTTGTTGAAAGCGATGAATTGCATATTAACTAAGAAGTTCATTGATGATAATTTACTAACAGTTGATGGTAGACTTAGCCCTGTGAATATGAAGCGGTTTGGAATAGAATCCACACCAATGGAGCTATATATGGTATTCCATGAGATGGCAGAAAAGGGGAAATGTGAATTGTGTGGTGATTATACCCGGTTTGTTAGTTTTAGGAAAGGATTTCGGGCAACATGTTCTTCTCGATGTAGCAAACAGGTCATCATAAACAAGAATAAGAGTCATTCAATTACGAAAGAACTAATAGCGACTGAATTTATATTGCCGAACGGAAAGTTATCACAAGGTAAAATGTGCCTATATGATGTTTCTGCAACGGAATGTTATAATGTATACCACGGGATCGATGGTGCTGTTTGTCACCATTGTGGTGTCAGACTACACAAAATAGTAACATTTAAGCTGGGCTATCCAACATATTGTTCTTTGCAATGTTCAGCAAAATCTGCAGATGTTAAAAAGAAACGCACCGAGACGAATATAAAACGTTATGGTGATAGTAATGTATGGCGGTCGCGGACAGATTCAACTACCTATGATATATTAGAAAATAAGAATGTATTGGAGAAACTTTACGGTGAGTACGAAAGTGCAACCAAAATTGCAAGTATCATCGGAGTAGCACACTCAACGGTGTCAGTATATCTAAGAAAGCATGGAATAAAAATAACAAATTCTAGTTCGGCTGAGAGGGAACTAGTTGAATTCTTACAAGGACATAACCTAGTTCGGAATGATCGGACAATATTGGATGGGAAAGAATTAGATATATATTTACCAGATAACAAGTTAGCAATCGAATACAATGGTATTGTTTGGCATAGTTTTGGTAAAACATTTCCAAACAATGCGATGATTGAAGATAAATCAATGCATTTACGCAAAACGGTAGAATGTGAACGCCAAAGTATACATTTGTTGCACATTTTTAGCAATGAATGGGAAAATCCCACAAAACAAGAAATATGGAAGTCGGTGATAAATGGTAAATTAGGGAAGAATACAACAATATATGGGCGTAAAACCAACGCTGTTAAGATAACATCGTTGGTCGCAAGGAATTTCTGCGATGATAATCATTTACAAGGTGGCATTGGGACAAGTATTTCGTATGGATTAGAATATGATGATACTATCGTAGCGGTAATGACATTCTCAAAACCACGGTTTAACAAGAAATACGATTATGAATTAATTCGCTACTGTTCTATGAAGGGTGTGCATGTGGTTGGTGGAGCATCAAAGTTGTTGACTAAGATGAAGCAATATAGTATAATAACATACGCCAATAGAAGATGGAGTCGTGGAGATTTATACACAAAGCTGGGATTTAATAATATGGGCAACAGTTTGCCTAATTACTTCTATATTGCAAAAAACCAAGTGCGGTTAGAAAGTAGAAACAAGTATCAAAAACATAAGTTGGTCGCATTATTGGAAGATTACGATGCGAATTTAACAGAAAGTCAAAACATGTTTAACAATTCATACAGGAGATTGTGGGATTGTGGTAATGTAGTATTCACCAAGGAAAGAGAACAATGCTAAAAATTAGAAAACTAAACAAACAAATTCCGGTATATGATATTACAGTTGAGGAGACACATAACTTTTATGCCAATGGTATACTAGTTCATAATTGCTCCGAAATATTCCTTCCAACTAGGGCTATGAAATTTGATGGTCTTAAACAAACTGACTTTGAAAACATCACAGATTATGATTTGAATGATGGTATGATATCATTATGTATCCTTGGATGTGTGAATTTTGGTAAATTGACAAATATTACTAGGATAGATACCTTAACCAGTTTAATGGTGAGATTTCTTGATAATTTGATTGATATACAGGATTATCCAATGGATGCAACTAAATATCCGACCAAAGGGTATCGTTTCTTGGGTATTGGTATTTCTGATTTTGCCCATTTTTTAGCGAAACATGAAGCACGGTTGGGAACACAAAAAGCGAAAGAATTAACACATCGCTGGGCAGAACGTTTCCAATATGGGTTAATTAAGGCATCGGTTAGTTTAGCAAAAGAAAGAGGTCCGTGTGAATACTATAAACAGTCTTTGTATTCTGATGGTGTTTTGCCAATTGACACATACAATAAAAATATAGATAGTTTGATTGCTAATAATCTGTTATGTGATTGGGAAGGTTTACGAAAAGATTTACTGAAATATGGTATAAGAAACACAGCTTTATCAGCAATTCCGCCAACCGCAAGTTCAAGCCTGGTCAGTAATAGCACCCAAGGGGTAGATCCAATACAATCAATTACTGATACATTTGAGAGTGCTAGTTATACAGTAAAATCGTTGGTACCAGATTTCGAAAAAGAGAAATACTATATGAAAGCATGGGAGATGCCGAATAATGATTCTAGTGAATACTTGAAATTGATTGCTGTCATCAATAAATTTATTGACCAAGGGATTAGTGTTAACCAATGGTACGACTTAACTAAAATTCCAAATAGGGTGTTGGATTCGAACCGTGTTAAGCGTGATATTTTGACAGCATACAAGTATTCGTTAAAGAGTTTGTATTATATTCGCACAAGGGATAAAGAAAATAAATCAGATACAGTTGTGTCTGGGTGTGGGTCGGGTGGATGTGCAATTTAACAACATTTATTAATAATACATTACTTACTAAAAGTGGAACATTAAATCCGAAGAGAACACACCTTGATTGGTTTACTAATCATGGTCTTATAGAGTATTATGATGTTATTGTTAATTCGACCTCGTTTCTTGGTGATGTGAAGTTTTATATGCGTGTCCATATGATATTAAAAAATATTGATAGATTCCCCAAATGCAAGTGTGGAAATGATATTACTAATTGGAATGATCATACTAAAAATTTTTATGAGTTTTGTTCATTATCCTGTGGGACATATTACACGAAAGATAAACAGAGAGAAACCAAAGAACTGTTGTATGGTGATATACACTATAACAATAGGAAACAGGCAAAAGAAACTTGCTTAGATAGATATGGAAATGAGTCATACACACAAACAGAAGAGTTTAAAACCCGTGTTAAAAATACAAATATTACAAAATATGGGTATGGTGCAACATCACAGAGTCCGATAGTTAAACAGAAAGCAAAAGAAACTTGCTTAGATAGATACGGGAGTGAATCATATACACAAACAGAAGAGTTCAAACAGAAAGCAAAAGAAACATGTTTGGATAGATACGGGAGTGAATTTTTCACCAAGAGTAAGAAATATAGAGATAGTTTTGATCATTTGCCTACATTATTTGATATAGATGAAGCGATAGAGTTATATAATAAGCATACGAATTGTGCAATGGTTTCGCAAATATTGGGTGTTTCGCAATCCAATGTTATTGTTCATTTAAACCGGGCAGGTGTAGATTTACGGTACATGAATTCTATTGCGGAGATTGAAATTATTGAGTTTCTTAAAGAACATATTTTTCATCCAGTATTGCATAATGATAGGACATGTTTGGGTGGCAAGGAACTTGATATATTTTTGCCAGAGTACAAATTAGCAATAGAATATAATGGTATATATTGGCATACAGAGGGGAAAGGCAAAGATAGAACATACCATTTGGCAAAAACTAGAGGATGTGAGGAGAGAGGAATTCAGCTTCTTCATATTTACGAAAATGAATGGAATGATCCAATCAAGCAAAATATCTGGAAGAGTATGATTTTATCTAAATTGGGGTTGACTCATAGAGTGTTTGCGAGAAAATGTGTGGTGCGTGAGGTTTCAATGGACGAAAGTAGGGATTTCATGGTGCAGAATCATTTGAGTGGATTCCGAGGCGGTGGTATTAAGTTGGGGTTGTACTATAATGATGAATTGATGCAAATGGTTATTGTTGGGAAGTCGAGATATGATAAAGCTATTGAATATGAATTGATTCGTAGTGCTACTAAAACAGGGATAACTGTAGTTGGTGGGTTAAGTAAATTATTAGCCAGATGTCCTGATAATATGGTTAGTTATGCGGATAGACGATATTCTGATGGCAAAGGATATGATGCCGTAGGAATGAAGAAAAGTCATGAATCGCCACCAAATTATAGATATTTGGTGGATAGTAAGTTAGAGTCAAGGAATAAATATCAGAAACATAAATTGAACAAGTTGGTTAGGGTGTTTGATTCAACTATGTCGGAATATGATAATATGTTGGTTAATGGGTATGATAGGGTGTGGGATTGTGGAAGTTTGGTTTACATTAAATAGTGGAGAATAACATGAGTTGTAAAATTTTTAATTTAGGTGACACAGTAGTATCAAAAAATACAAATTTATTTTTAGGTGAGAATAGTTGCAATAGAAATATTCAAACATTTCATGATCCGAAATACCCCTGGATAATGGATTATGCAGAAGAGATGCGAACGATTGGCAATTGGTCAAAATTTGAAATTGATTTATCAAATGAAAAGCGAGATTTTGATAGTTTAGACGAGGCTGGGCAGCATATCTATGAAGCTGGGTTGAAGTTTGCAATCACATTGGATAGTTGTGCAGGTAGAGCACCATTGCAACTATTTAATAATGGTGGTATATCAAATAATCCCGAATGGGAATTGTATATCACCAATCATCAGAATAACGAATTATTGCATTGTTGTGTGGAGGGCACTGAGGTTTTGACTGCGGAAGGATTTAAAGACTTTAGAGATGTAGATAATGATACCAAAGTTGCTAATTATGAAGAAGATGGTTCTATAACATTTACTCCGCCGCTTGATATTATTCAATCTGAATATTCTGGGGACATGTATACATTTGAACAAGGACACTATTTACAACAGGTTACCCCAAATCATAGAATTTTATATTTTGATAGGTATAATGATGATGCATTACGTGTGGAATTTGCAGAAGACACGTCAGTTACTAATCATAAATTGCCTGTATCTGGATATAAGGTTGGGTCAACTCATTATCTAACTCCAAATGAGAAGATGGCAATTGCCTACCAAGCAGATGGAACATTGGTAAATGGTGGAAATATTACGAAAGATGGAACTTGTATTAGATTTCATTTTAAGAAATCAAGAAAAAAGGAACAACTTCGGGAATTATTGCATGGGTTTAGACACACAGTGAATGAAAATAATACCAAAGAGGGGTATACCGATTTTTATGTTTGGATTGATTTTGATATTGATAAAACCTTTGAATGGGTTAACTTGGAACATGTGTCGCATAGATGGTGTAGTGAATTTTTAGATAACCTTGTGTTGTGGGATGGGTGTGTTAGAAAAGAAGGAACTAAAGTTTATAATAATACTAATGTTGATGCTGTTAATAAAGTTCATGCTATTATAGTATTGTGTGGTAAGCGATCAACCATATATAAATCAAAAACCACTGGGTTTAATGGTGAGGATCTAGGGGAACGAAGTAAAGATTATTACCAAGTATCAATTGTTGATCGGGATTATGTAACCGGCAGAACAGTTCAGAAAACTAAGGCACATTACGAAGGCAATATATATTGTGTAACTGTTCCAAGCTCATACATCATTACTAGACTCAACGGTAAGGTGGCTGTTACTGGTAATTCTGAATCATATACTGAAATGGTTCGTGCAATTTACAATGATGTTGATGTATTTATTGATAATATTATACATGATGAACAAGTTCAAAAACGTGCAACCTCGATTTTGGCAAGTTTTGATAGTGCTACCGCAGTATTTGATAAGATGGATGCAAATAAAACATGTACCGATAATGGATTAGATAAGCCATTTCCTGAGATCACGGAGACTGATGTTAAAAAGGCAATATATAAATCTGCCATTGTGTTGAATATGTTTGAGGGTATCAGATTCTTTAGTACATTTGTTACAAACTGGTCATTTAGTGAACAGCCAACCAAGTTGTTCCCTGGTTCATCAAATATCTTCAAATTGATTGCTCGTGATGAAATGATTCATCTTAATATATTCCAAAAAATTATCAAAATGCTTCGTGAAGATAAATCTGAGGGGTTTGTTGAGATTGCAAAGGAAATGGATGAAGAAGTATATGATCTATTCCGAACTGCATATAACGAGGAAATGGCTTGGATTGAATACTTATTTAGCAAAGGATGTCCACTTATTGGCATGAATGAGACTATCCTTAAAGATTATATGACTTATATCTTTGCGGTTCGGATGATTAATATTGGATTAGACCATACGAAACTTGGTATTGTATTTGGTAGCAATCCAGTGCCTTGGATAGATAACTATTTAGATTCTTCACATGTAAAATCTGCACCGCAAGAGATTGAATCTGTTAATTATGTTGCTGCTATAGATTCAAGCAAAGATGAGGATTTTGACTTAGATGACTTATGACACGTTGGTTCAGCCACCGAACAATGGTTGCAACAAGTTCCAATGATAAGTTTTAAAATTAAGAGGATGAACTTTCAACTTGGATGTGGTATTATAGATTCATTAATTAATCACTGGGAGATATGATGGACATAGATTTACATAATGGTGATTGCCTTGGTGTATTAAAGGCAATGGATGAGAATAGTGTGGATAGCATTGTCACAGACCCACCGTATGGGTTAAGTGCTGCTAAGAATAGTGGGAAAACATCAGCAAGCGGTTTTATGGGCAATACATGGGATTATGATGTTCCTAGACAAGAGATTTTTGAAGAATGTTTGCGGGTATTGAAGCCTGGTGGACACATATTGTCATTTAGTAGCACTCGCACATATCATAGAATGGCAGTTAGGATCGAGGATGCTGGATTTGAGATAAGAAACTTGATTTCTTGGAATTTTGGGTCTGGATTTCCAAAAAGCCAGAATATTAGCAAAGCGATTGATAAAAAATTAGGGCATGAACAAGAAGTGGTGTTTGAAGGTCGAGCCGTAAAACGAATGATACCTGGTGCAGATCAAGATAAGACTGGTTCATGGATTAAGGATAATGGAAGAGAATATGTTCCTACCGTAACTAAAGCATCTAGTGATGAAGCACAGCAATTCGTTGGTTGGGGAACCAACTTGAAACCAGCAATGGAACCAATTTGCATGGCAAGAAAACCATTGATAGGAACAGTGGTTGAGAATGTGTTAGAATATGGAACAGGTGGGATCAATATTGATGAGAGTAGAGTTGGCCCAGTAAATTTATCTGGGGAACGGAAAACTACTAACAGAAAACCACGCAATGATGAAAATGTATGGACTAATGATAACTCAGGGATGAAACCAACTATATATGCTGATGCTGATCCAAAAGGCAGATTCCCATCTAACGTAATTTTGTCGCATCACCCAGATTGCGAATGTATAGGTGTTAAAAAAATTAAAAATAAGAGTGGGTCGATTACTGGCAATGAACCTAGGCACACCGGAGGTGAGAATGCCACCTGTTATGGGGAGTATGGTCGGATCGCAATGCAAAAATATGGTGATGAGGATGGAAATGAAACCGTAGAAGAATACAATTGCCATCCTGGATGCCCAGTGAGAATAATGGATGAACAGAGTGGGGTATTATCATCTGGCAAGGATATAAATCCAACTACTGCCGATGTGTCTAGTTTTTTTGGAAATAAAGAACAATATTATAATTCAAATGCGAATTATGGTGATAAAGGTGGTGCATCAAGGTTTTTCTATTGTGCTAAAACCTCTAAATCTGAAAGAAATCACGGATTGGATGCATTCGAAGAAGTAGTGAATTCTAAGTTTGACGGGGGTGATTTTGAGAGAAGTGAAGGTAATATTGCAAATCACCAAATGAGTAGAAATCCACATCCAACTGTTAAACCAATTAAATTGATGATATACTTACAAAGAATGGTGACACCGAAGAATGGTATAACATTAGATCCATTTATGGGGAGTGGTTCATCTGGATTAGCAGCAAAACTTGGGGGATTTAAATTCATTGGTATTGAATTAGATGAACAATATTTTCAGATTGCCAAGGCAAGAATAGCATCATCTGATGATTTTGACTTATCAGCTGATGGTGAGGTTAATATAGTAGAAAGAGAAAGGAATACATTCAATGAGTTATTTGAGTAAAAGGAAAAATTAATGAAAGTAGTTGAGATAGCACAAACAAATACATCAGGGATAAACCTTGATGAATTACATACTATGACGATTGATGATGTAAAAAACACATCTAACCTAATAGGAAACCCTGTGCTATCAAATCCAGATAGCATCGAGTATTCGTTATATAAAAGAATAACAGCTGGGTATATTGAATATTTTTTATGCAGTACAACAGATGTTATATGTATGGTAGGAGCATCACTGCAAAATACAAGAACAGCAAGTTATATCCAAATACATGGTGTTCAAATTAAACCTACGTATAAAAGCAAAGGATTAGGGTTGTTGACATATGATTCCATTAAGAATGTTGAAAAGATGAACTTAATGAGTGATTTTGAACAGACATTGGATGGCAAGAAGTTGTGGCATAGAATTGCTAGCGTGTACAATGTAGCTGTAATAAATATGACCACCGGAAATAAGATTTCTAATGACATTGATGATGCATATCAATTGTATTTTACTAATGAACCAAGTGCCAATAATACGGTGTTGGTCACGGAAGAGTACATATCGGAAGGAATATTAGTAAAAAAAATTAACGTAAACAGGAGAAAAAATGGTAATAGTATATAGTAAAACAACTTGTCCACATTGTGTGCAAGCAAAGAAGTTATTAGAAAGTCACAATATCAAATATACAGATATTAATATTGAAGAAGATATGATTGCAAAGGATTTTATAATACAGAAAGGACACAAATCTGTGCCGCAATTTTACGTAGGTGATAACATACTAGTAGAAGGTGGATTTACTGGATTGCGTGGAATGGCTAGAACAGCAATTGAAAGCAAAGTAGCGGAGTTAATATGATTAAATTTGAAGAGGGTGAGGTTTACTGTTTTAAATTAAATAGTGGTGAAGAAGTAATCGCAAAAGTAGAAACTATTGGTGATGCAACTTTAGTCAAAGATGATGGCAATACTAATAATTTCGGGGTTGCACTAGGACTGAGTAAACCATTAAGTGTCGGGATGGGTGCAGATGGACCACAATTAATACCAACTATGATGTCTGGCAATCCGCAAGAACTGTTTTGGGTTAATATAGATTCGTGTGCTATCGTAGGACAAATTGGCACTGATATGTATGAAGTATACAATGAAAGCACCTCGGCATTAGACCTACCCAAAGAGAAGCGAATTCTAAGGGGCTAAATAGCTGTATGGCAAGCGTTAGTAGATTAGGTGATACAGTATCAGTGCATGAATGTGGTGTAGTGCCATCAGCGGCTACGGCATCTCCTAACGTGTTTTCTAATGGTATTGCAGTTCATCGCCAAGGTGATGTGAATACCTCGCATCCGTTTTTGCCACCCCCAGTGGGATGCCCCACACATTCAACATCACTAAGTTCGGGATCACCCAATGTATATGTGAATGGTAATCAGTGTGCTAGAATCGGTGATCCATATGGTTGTGGTATTGTTTTAACTAGTGGTAGTCCTAATGTGTTTGCAAATGGAGAATAAGAATGAAATTTACTAAAAACATATGGTCATTATTGGTGTGCTTATTGCAGAATATAATCGGTGGCAAATGCAATCAAGATGAACACGAAGATTCATTTAATTATCGTTAAAAAGTAATTGCAATATTTCTGAAATGTATGTATAATCACTTCTGTACATTAATTAACGAGGGAAAACTATGCCAGTACAGTGGATTGACAAATTAAATGAATCTAACTCAAGGATTCACAAAGAAACAGTGATTAGCCAAGCACTCACTGCTTATAAAATAGGTGATGAGACAGCTGGGATTTTTTTAAGAGGTGCTGTATACGCAAATGACTCATTTATGATATTCAATACCACACAAGTTATTGAATTACCAGAAGGCATCACTGGCAAAAAGAATGATTGGGATCGGCTATTCTCATTATTGGGGGAACTCAATAAACGGTTACTGTGGGGCAATGCTGCGAAAGCTGCTATTAACCATGTATCTACTATGTTTGATAGTGATCAATGGAATAAATTCGCAAGGAATGTTATTCTTAAAGATCTACGGGTTGGTGCTTCAGTTAAAACCTTTAACAAAATTCTTAACGGTACTGAATTTGAAACTCCGTCATTTGAATGTCAATTAGCACAGGATTCCAAAAAGCATAAGAAGAAACTTATTGGTCATAAAATTCTACAACAGAAACTAGATGGTATTAGGGTTATTGCTATTATAAAACCATCGTATGTTGCATTGTATAGTCGCAATGGCAAATTACTTAAAAACTTTACATTAGTTGAAGAGCAACTTCTTAACGTGCGATATGCGTTGACAGCAGCAGTAGGACTAACTACCAATGGGCTGTTACGGCAATCAGTTGTGCTAGATGGTGAAATAATGGGTGAAGATTTTCAAACTCTTATGAAGCAGGCACAACGTAAGACAGATGTGAATACTGATGTTTGTGTATACAACGTATTTGATATTCTTACATTGGATGAGTTTGAATCCGGTATTAGCCAAAAGCCACAATATGAACGGTTACAGCAACTTACGGCTGCAAATGCACTTATAACAGCCAATGACCATGTGCATATGAAAAATATTCATATAATTGACGAAAAAGAGTCTGTAATGGTTGACTTATCAACTGCCGAAGGGCACACTATCATGAATGAATTTGCCGATGAGTGTTTGGGAAATGGATTTGAAGGCATTATGATTAAGGATCGTGATGCGGTATACCAATGTAAACGAAGTGCATCTTGGCTTAAATTAAAGCCAGTTATCACGGTTGATCTTGCTATAGTTGCAGTGGAAGAAGGCACTGGACGGAATAAAGGGCGAATGGGGGCAATCGTTTGTGAGGGAATAGATGATGACAGGGATATACGTGTCAACGTTGGGTCAGGATTTAAGGATAGTGATCGGGATAATTTGTGGGATGACAGGGATAACCTAATCGGACGAATTGTTGAAATACAGGCTGATGTTGTCACCCAGAACCGTGATGGTGGGTATTCATTGCGATTTCCGAGATTTGAAAGATTCCGTGGGGTTGTGCCAGGTGAGAAAATATGACAATTAGGCATAATTGTAAACGGTCAGGCTGCTATGTAGATGTGCATTCACCTGATTGGGGATTTCTTGATTCAGCATTCAGTGGAAGAATTAAGGTCACTGACATTGATGGTGCTGTGGAAGCGAACGGACACCTCCTCATTATTGAATGGAAAGGTATTGGTGTCCCGATACCCCTTGGACAAAAGATAATGTTTGAAAAAATCACGATGAAGAGTGATATCACGGTTTATGTCGTCAATGGTGATCCTACCAATAATAAACCAATCACAGTGCGAATCTTTTTTGATGGGATTGGTGGCAAGGTACAACAATGCAATCAAGCTAAATTGCAGAATTTGTGCACACGGTGGGAAACCTATGCACGAAATAACTAATACCCCTATATAAAATTTCTATTTGCGTAATTTGTGATTCCGGGGTATTATTGCAACTTAACTACTTACGGAGATTGAATATGTACATTTACTGCATAGAAAAAACAGAAGTAATTCACGGACCATCATTGGATCACAAGGTATGCCTTACCACCGATGGAGATTGGCTAGAAATTAATGCTGTTTCATCTGATCCAGTTGACTTTATTAATGGTTGGTCATGAAAACCCTGTATCTAATAAGAGGTTTACCCGGTGCTGGTAAAACTACATTTGCTAATAATATTTGTAAAAATGTATTTGCCGCTGATGATTATTTTTATAGGACAGGCGAATACATATTTGATATTCGGTATTTTGGGGTAGCACATGGTGAATGCCAGTCCAATGTGGCTAATTGCATGCACCAGACTAGCGAAGACATCGCAGTAGCGAACACATTTACGGAAGAGTGGGAATTTGATGTATACCAAACATTGGCAGAAAGGTATGGGTATACTGTGTTCTATGTTATTGTTGAGAATAGACATGGGAATAAGAATGTGCATGGTTGCCCTGATGAGAAGGTTGAGGAGATGCGAAGTAGATTTGATATTGTATTATAATGAATATTCCAATAGATTTTCATAATGTCATGCTAGTGTACAATCAACCATTTGAGGTGGATATGAAAACCCAAACGGATATCATTCGTGATAGTAAAAAAGTAGTGCGTCCAGTTAGAGGTGAAGATAGTATGGATTTTAGGCAAATAGGCATTAGTGTTTGGGCATAGGGTGCAATGAGAAGAAATGGAATAGGACTATAACGGAGCTTGATGATGAATAAATTAATTTATAACGGAGAAATAGAATGAAACCTCACCCGTATACACTAAAGTTTACGAAGCGACTGGAAAACTATGATTATTCCGTGCAATCAGAGTTAGGGTTCCCGACAATTAAAATAGCTAGGCAATGGGTCAAGTCAGTATCTAGCAAAGCAATAACAAAAACTGGGTATAAAATAACATCATTTAACATTGTGAAAACGAGAGTTGCATGAACATATCAACGCTAATCGTAGCCATTAAGCTAAAAGGCGAATACAAAATAAAAGAGACGGTGATATACACTTATGGTGGTGATAGTATAGTTCGGATGCATTTTGATGGTCGTTTTAATATTGCTGATATGATTGTTAAGAGAAAGCAGGCGCAATTCAGGAGCGCCCTATATGTTGTGGTGAATTTTTAGACTGGAAAAGTAGAGCAGCCTAACGAGGTTTAACTGTTGAGGTAATAAATTATGATTTGTAAAGAATGTGGTTCAGAGATGTTAGGTGATGGGTATTCAGAGGTTATACATTGTGAGTATGCTAGTGATGATACCTACATGCATGTAGAACCTGATGCTGATCCAATCTATTGTGTATTAGATGAGGAGATAAATTATGATTAAGTTAAATGATATATCTGTAGGTGCTAAAGAATGGAGCAGTAAATGATAGATTTATATAA
>Ga0233440_1002327_pt1 | contig 15804 bp, 13 predicted proteins | sample SI_123_September_5_FD_182791 | JGI IMG/M metagenome (GOLD analysis project Ga0233440, IMG submission 182791) | Seawater microbial communities from Saanich Inlet, British Columbia, Canada - SI_123_September2016_120_MG | ecosystem: Environmental > Aquatic > Marine > Inlet | place: Canada: British... | reverse complement strand
CTCCGTATTGTTTTAGAAACGTTAAAAACTTATGATTTCAATAATGCATGAGCCGTGCCAGCTTTTATTTCAGTTTAAAAAAACAATATATAATAAGCGTCGTTATCTGAAAAAATAAAATTATTATTATTATAAATAACAACAATATATATAGGATGTTTAATGTGTATTGATAAGTAATTTTGTATTTGAATTGACGTAAAATATTTGAACCACATCACAAACTTAATAATAATGCTATTTTTACTTGAACAAATTAAATAAGCTGGCTACAGGCATGACCATTCGAATCTTTATATTGGCAATAAAACAAAATATATTATATAAATAACAATATGATAGAGTGTTTTTATCGAAACTACATTATATAATATTCGGGAAAATTTATCTATAATGCTTCAAGCATTATTATTTAGCATTCCAGTTAATGATAAGTGCTTGTCTACAAAACTAGACAGACGTGTAATAACTAAGATTTTTGCATGAATATATTGTGCAAATATTGAAATAGCCCCTCTAAAGACAGAAACTCATCATAGTAATAAATTGATAGAAGCAAAATAGCCAGCAGAGACACTAAAACAATTAATCTTGGACTAACGGCTGATGATTTCAATTGATTTTCTTCTTGATATTGATCAACCCATTGTTTATAGACTTTGTTTTTAAGCTCAGCAACAGAGAGTATTTTTTTTGCTTGTTTAATATCATTACTTGCTTTTTGTTTTATTTCAATGGCCTCTTGTTTTGCCTGATAGCGAATAATTTCTGCGTCAGACATTATTTTTTGTGCTTCTTGCCTTGCCGAATCAACAATCATACTGGCTTTTAATTGAGACTCTGCAGTAATGGGGGTCAACGGTATTGAAGAGGCATTTAAAAAGGGATCAACAGATTTTTCATGTTGTCCTTTGGGTATTTTTCCCGTGCTGATAAAACCCCCGCTTAAAATAGATACCTGATGTCCTGCTTCATGAATGATAAAAGCGGCGGCTGCACTCCTGCTACCCGTATCACAACAAGTAATGTAATTTATTTTAGGGTTAAGGCGTTTAATGACTGAACGAATTGTTGCTAAGGGTAAATTATAACTTCTGGCTAAATGGCCTTGTTTATATTCAAATTCTTCTCTGACATCAAGCCAAATACTGCCTTTTTTAATGAGTTCCAGCGCATTACCATAAGGCAAATAGGTAATCAGTGGCTTTAAAATATGATTAATAAAATCAGCCCTAGGTAGGCGCATCAAAACACCATCAGTGGTTGAAATAATGGATGCATTTCTGCTTTGATTGGCCACAATAGCTTCTTCGCCAAAGCCATTCCAATCCGATAGTTCAGTGATTTTAATGGCAGGTTTATCTGCATCGTCCTGTCTAATGATTTCAAAGTGACCGCTGGTTATAAAATAATAATAATCACCTTGCTCCCCTTGCTTAACCACAAAACACCCAGAATTAACAGGATATAACTCCATTCTTTTAATAAACTGATAAATGTGTTGCCCAGGTAAGTTTTTAAATATTTTAGCGTTCAGGAGTTTTGTCACCCAAAACTCATCATCTTGTTTCAGTTGGCTATTTTGAGGCGATAAGATATCTTTTATTATTTTTCGGTGTACTTTTATATATAGACCATCCGTTTGAGCTTTTGCATGACAGCGATGAGGTTGATGGGTGTCTATTTGGTATCTTGAAGCTTCCGTCTTGCTGTGGATGACATAATTGATATTGCCTGCATCTTCACTCAGTGTTAATGAAATATCGCCTTGCAATAAATAGTAATAATAATAATCTGTATCGCCCAGTGAAAAAATAACATCATCTTTTTCCATTTTTTGGATGACAATATTTTGAGCATAAACTCTCAATTTATCATCTGTTAATGAATCAAAAGGAATCAGTGACTTTAGTTTTTTTATTGATATGTGTTTTTTTTCCATTTTAACTCTATTTTATTGAGTGTTTGTTTATTGCATGCTATCTAACGAGTAATTTTTAATATATAAAAATATAAGTATAAGAATTCAAAATATAGTATAAAATACCCGACTATATTTTTTTGAGATTTAGATCAACTTTTCACATTCATGTGTAATAACAAAAGTCATACTAATTATAAACCACTGGCAGATCGTTGTCGTCCTGAGACCATTGACAAGGTTATCGGTCAATCACATTTATTGGGAAAGAACAGGCCACTTAGAATTTCAGTGGAAAAAAAATGCCCGCATTCAATGATCTTATGGGGGCCTCCAGGCACTGGAAAAACAACGCTGGCTGAAATAATAGCTCATCAGTCAGGGATGAAATTTATCAAATTATCTGCGGTATTTTCGGGTGTTAAAGACATCAGGAAAGCAGTTGATCAAGCACAATTAAATTGCCAGGATAACACCCAAACTATTTTATTTATTGACGAAATTCACCGTTTTAATAAATCACAACAAGACGCTTTTTTACCTTACGTCGAAAATGGCACCATTTTACTCATTGGTGCAACAACAGAAAATCCATCTTTTGAACTTAACAACGCATTGTTATCACGAGTTAGGGTTTATGTTTTAAAAAAACTGGAAGACCATGAGCTGACTCAAATTATAAGAAATGCATTGGAAAAAATGTCAAATGAGCGGTTAATCGATATTATTTTTGCTGAAAATTTACAACAGTCACTTATTGCCAGTGCTGATGGTGATGCCAGAAAAGTCTTGTTATTTTTAGAAATATTACTAGATCTTGCTGATGTCATTGATGGGCAGTGCACTATCACCCAGGCAATGATTGAAAGTGTCATGACGGGAACAACTCGTCGGTTTGATAAACAAGGTGATATTTTTTACGATCAAATATCAGCGTTGCATAAATCAGTCAGAGGATCAGCTCCTGATGCCGCACTTTATTGGTTGGTTAGAATGTTAGATGGCGGTTGTGACCCTATCTACATTGCACGCAGAGTGGTTAGAATGGCATCCGAAGATATTGGCAATGCTGACCCTAGAGCTTTAACACTGGCTTTAAATGCTTGGGAGATACAAGAACGGCTCGGTAGTCCAGAAGGTGAGTTGGCTATAGCCCAAGCCGTTATTTACTTGGCCTGTGCGGCGAAAAGCAATGCCGTTTACAATGCCTTTAAAGTCGCAAAAACATTGGTCCGCCAAACGGGTTCCTTAGAAGTTCCGATTCATTTAAGAAATGCACCAACGACATTAATGAAAAACCTCAAACATGGTGAAAAATATCGTTATGCTCACGATGAACCCAATGCCTACGCGGCAGGAGAAAATTATATGCCTGCTGAGTTAAAAGGACAGCAGTTTTATCATCCTGTTGATCGTGGACTGGAAATAAAAATAGCTGAAAAATTAGAGCGCCTTAAAAAACTGGATAAAAATAATAATAATTGAAATCTATTTATTTAAACGAAGCAATAAATAGGTATAATCCTGAAAATTTTATAATTAATGTATTTCAACCTAGGAGGCTGTCCGAGAACTCAGGTTTTCGTCAAATCAAGGCATCAAATTGTCGAAAAAGCGCAGTTTACGTGTGTAAATGAGCATTTTGAGACCATTTTTAACGCAGAGTTGGCGGAAAGATGAATTCTCGGACAACCTCCTATAATAATCAGTTAGATCGTAGCGAGAGCGTTCAAGGTACAGAATATTCAGTGCATTGGAATGTTCACAGTAGATTTAACTAATTGCTCTAGATCAACCTCGGAGAGAAAAATGGACGAGATGTACCATCCTGAACAAGTCGAAAAAAATGCGCAAGACTATTGGGAGTCATCAAAGACGTTTAATGTAAAAGAAGACCAAAGCAAAGAAAAATTCTATTGCCTGGCAATGTTCCCTTACCCCAGCGGTCGTTTACATATGGGGCATGTGCGAAATTACACCATTGGTGACGTCATCAGTCGATATCAAAAAATGCAAGGCAAAAATGTCATGCAACCAATGGGGTGGGATGCTTTTGGTTTACCCGCTGAAAACGCAGCAATGAAAAATAAAGTAGCCCCCGCTAACTGGACACGAGAAAATATCGATACCATGCGATCACAGTTAAAACAACTGGGTTTTGCATATGACTGGGACAGAGAGTTTGCCACTTGTGATACCGATTATTATCATTGGGAACAATGGTTGTTTACCCGATTATTTGAAAAAGGTTTAGCCTACAAAAAAGACTCAGTGGTTAATTGGGACCCCGTTGACCAAACTGTTTTGGCAAATGAACAAGTCATTGATGGCAAAGGCTGGCGTTCAGGTGCCATGGTAGAAAAAAAGGAAATTGCTCAGTGGTTTATTAAAATCACCGATTATGCTGATGAATTACTGGCAGAAATTGACAATTTAGAGGGTTGGCCAGAACAGGTTAGATCAATGCAGCAGAACTGGATAGGGCGTTCTGAGGGGGTTGAAGTTGATTTTGTCATCCCTCAGCACGACCAAACCTTAACCGTTTATACCACCCGACCAGATACTCTCATGGGTGTGACCTATGTAGCTGTTTCATCTGAACATCCTTTGGCTAAAATTGCGGCTGAAAATAATGCAGACTTAACAGAATTCATTGAATCATGCAAAAAAATGGAAACGTCTGAAGCCGCCATGGAAACCATGGAGAAAAAAGGTTTTCCACTGAATATTGATGCCATTCACCCCATTACTGGTGAAAAAGTCCCTGTATGGACGGCTAACTTCGTTTTAATGTCTTATGGAACAGGTGCTGTCATGGCGGTTCCAGCCCATGATCAACGTGACTTTGAGTTTGCCAGCAAATACCAAATCCCTATAAAAGGCGTTGTTTACCCTCATGATGGCAGTAACTTGGATTTGACGGAACAAGCTTTCGTTGAAAAAGGCATTTTAAAAAATTCAGGACAATTCAATGATTTAACATCTGTCGAAGCGTTTGAAAACATTGCTGATTTTTTACAGAAAAATCAAAAAGGCCAGAAAAAAGTCAACTTTAGACTGCGTGACTGGGGCGTTTCTCGACAACGATACTGGGGCGCACCGATTCCCATTATCAATTGTCCAAAATGTGGTGCAGTTGCCGTTCCAGATAAAGATTTGCCTGTCAGATTACCTGAAGATGTTGAATTTACTGAAATGGGTTCACCCATTAAAAAAATGCCTGAATTTTATCAGACCAGTTGCCCTCAATGTGGCGGCGAAGCAGTGAGAGAAACGGACACTTTTGACACTTTCATGGAATCTTCATGGTATTACGCACGCTTTGCTTGTCCAGATTTTAAAGATGGTATGTTAAATCAAAGTGCCAATTACTGGTTGCCCGTTGACCAATATATTGGAGGGATTGAACATGCTATTTTACATTTACTGTATGCTCGTTTCTATCACAAACTAATGAGAGATGCGGGTTTAATTCATAGCAACGAACCCTTTGCCAACGTACTAACTCAGGGCATGGTATTGAAAGATGGCAGTAAAATGTCTAAATCAAAAGGCAATACTGTTGATCCACAAGGTTTAATTAAAGAATATGGTGCTGATACCGTTCGTTTATTTGTGATGTTTGCTTCTCCACCTGATCAATCACTGGAATGGTCTGATAGCGGAGTTGAAGGGGCGTTTAAGTTTTTAAAACGACTGTGGAAAATGGTTGCTCAGCATGTGAGCCAAAGTGATCAGCAAAGCCAAATAAATCAGGATAATCTCAATAAAGAACAAAAAAAAATTCGACGTCAAATCCACGAAACCATTGCCAAAGTCAGTGATGATATTGGTCGTCGCTATACCTTTAATACCGCCATTGCTTCTGTAATGACATTAATAAATGCTTTAGCTAAATTTGACGACCGTTCACCAACAGGCAAAGCCATTATGCAAGAGGCATTAGAAGCCATTGTTAAACTGTTGTCACCGATTGTCCCTCACATCAGCCATCAATTATGGCAAGACTTGGGTTATCAAGGCGCTGTCGTTGATCAGCCTTGGTCAAAAGTGGATTCATCGGCTTTGGTTAAAGATGAAATTCAAATGGTCATACAGATTAATGGTAAATTACGATCAAAAATAGTGGTTTCAGCCAGCGATGATAAATCTAGCATTGAAAAAATGGCACTAGAAGATGAAAAAATCATTAAATTTATTGAAGGAAAAACCATTAAAAAGGTGATTGTCGTCCCCAAAAAACTAGTTAGCATTGTTGTTTGAATATGAAAAACAAAATTTTAATCTCTTTACTGTGTTTATTCGTTGCTGGATGTGGCTTTCAATTACGAGGCTCTCACAATAAAGATGCAGTTTTACCCAATCAATTGAAAAAAGTTTTTTTAGATACCCAACAATTATACTCAGGTCTGGCTTACGAAATTCGCTATTTGTTTAAATCTTACGGCACTGAATTTGTTGAAAACAAAGAATTGGCCAGTTTGCAATTGCGAATTCTCAAGGCTCACCATGAAAAACGAATATTATCTATTGGTTCCAATGCCAAAGCCAAGGAAAACGAAATTATTTATGAAATTCAGTTTGATGCCATTGATGAAAATGGCAAACAGGTGATGCCTCCCCAAAAAATTCGCTTAACAAAAGATTATTTAGATGATGATGCGGCCAAATTAGGTAAAGAGGAAGAAGCAGATATCATTAGAAAAAACCTGGAAACTCGAATTGCAGGCATGATACATCGACGACTAAGAGCGCATGTCGTACGTCTCAAAGATAAAACTGAGTTGACTAGCCCGTCTGTTCGAACGAAACTTATCCCCTTACAATAAGCCTTGATATTATGTCACAAGACAATCTTATTCTCATGTTTGCCAGAGCCCCCATTCCTGGTCAAACTAAAACCAGACTGATTCCTGCATTGGGAGAGCAAGGAGCGGCTGACTTACACCAAAGTATGTTGACTCACCTGGTCAAAAAATTTTCACACCATGCAACCTTAAAGCTTCAATTATGGTGTGCTCCTGATACAAAACATCCCTCATTCAAACAATTGTCTACTGATTACTCTGTTGAATTACAAACCCAACAAGGTGATGATTTGGGGCAACGTATGGCTCATGCAACACAATTTGCATTCAATCATGCAAAAACCGTTATACTGTTAGGCACAGATTGCCCGTTGATTGATAAACAAGCCGTAGAAGAAACGGCAACACAGTTACAGCAAGGTAAACAAGTTGTTGTCATGCCTGCAGAAGATGGCGGATATGTCATGATGGGCATGTCGGCCTATTTTCCAGAATTATTCTGTAATATAGACTGGGGTACAGAGCAAGTCATGCAACAAACTCAACAAATTTTGGACGACTTGGGTCTTCGTCATCAATTGTTACCCACTTTCTGGGATGTTGACGTGGCAGATGATCTTGAAAAATTGGTGGCAACTAAAGAAGGAATGGGTGTTTTGAATAATACCAAATTCCCAGCCTAATAATTTATCTGCTATTTTTAATTTGAGTCAAGCCACGGATTAAATAATTCAGCCGAGCTTTGTTGCATATCGGAAACATTTCTAGTGACCACGATACAGTGACGAACCAATCCAGAAACAGCAATTAATCCATCAACTGTCGGCATCGGCTTTCCCCGCAATTCAGCAATACCCTGAAGATTTCCCCATCGTGTTGCAATCTCGACATCTATTGGGATTATTCTGCCCTGAAAATGCTTTTTAAGATCATCTTCCAACCAAAGTTTTAATTTATTTTTTCTTATATCGCTGGGTGATTTCTCAATGCCTTTTTCTATTTCGCCTAAACTGAGTACGCTCAAATATAAACTGTTACTTTTTTTATTTTGAACCCAGGAAATAACATTTTTATTGGGTTTTGGTTTAATTATTTCAGATATAACACAAGTATCTAAAAGATATTTCACAATTCAAGCTCTCGTGGAAAATCTTTATTTCGTGAAAACTCTAAATCAATCCCCATTAATGGAGAATCTCTTAAAAAAGTCACTAAATCAGTTGATTGCCTAGTTATTTCTTTATAGTCTTCAAACGAAATAATAACCACCGAATTATTTCCATGTTTGGTAACAAACTGTGGTTCTGTTTGTGCTTTTTCAACCAGTTGGCTGAATTTACTTTTCGCATCTTGGAGTTGCCATGTGTTATTATTCATAAGTAATTAACCTTGAAATCAATATAATATAAACGACTAGTCTGACTAGATTTTATTTTTTATTGTTGATTTTGTCAACATTGTTTTATAGATGTAGTTCAAATATTGATAGATGTAGTTCAAATATTGAAAACACAAAGTTTAAAAACCACAAATAAACACTAATTTTGTATTAGGATTATAAATTATATTAGTGAAAATCAGTATTCATTAGTGGTTCAAAAAATTTATTACTTTGCTCAAAGGACGTTAAGTAGGTGACCATAATTATCTTAACAAAATTTTAGCTCAAGATTTTTTGACCTTCGGTGTTACTGCTCTGATTGCATAGAGGCCTATTCGGTCAGAGTAGTAGTGCCGAAGGGCGGAAAATATTGAGCTAAAATGTTAATATAATTATGGTCACCTACTTATGTTCACTTAGGACATTAACAATGAATGAAGATAAAGAAAAACAAAATCGTCATAAAAAACGAATGCAACGAAAAAAAGAGCACATTGATAAAAAAATTACCGAAGCCAATATCGAACGTGGCATTGTGGTTATTTTAACAGGCAATGGCAAAGGCAAAAGTTCATCAGCCTTTGGTATGGCAATCAGAGCATTGGGTCATCAACAAAAAGTGGTTATTTTACAATTCCTAAAAGGTGACTGGAGTTGTGGCGAACAATTATTTTTAAGGGATCATAGTGATGTTGAATTTCATGTCATGGAAACTGGATTTACCTGGGTCACTCAAAACCGAGAACAAGACATTGCATTTGCCGACAAAGTTTGGCAACAAGCCAAACGAGTGTTGACTGATGACAGTGTGGATATGGTCATTATGGATGAGTTGACTTACATGCTGAATTACAAGTATCTATCAACAGAAGAAGTGACTGATGCAATTAGTCAACGTCCAAATCATCAAAATGTTATTATTACAGGGCGTGCAGCCTCAGCAGAGCTTATTGAAATAGCGGATACGGTGAGTGAAATTAAAGACGTGAAACATGCTTTTAAAAATGGCATTAAAGCTCAAAAAGGCGTTGAATTTTAGAATAAGGTAACACGCAATAAATAAACTACCCATATTGCGCAGAAATTTTGTTTGTCTTTTTTGTTACAAAAATAGGCGTGTAGTCGCTCTACACAACTATTTTTGTGGCAAAGAAGACGGACAAAAGACCAAGTAAGATGGGTAGTTTATTTATTGCGAGTTACCTAAAGTAGGCGACCATTTTTTTGTTGAAATAATTATGCTCACCTACTTACTGGAAATTAATCTCATCAAGCGTTATTCTTACGGATTTTAAATACAATAAACCAAGGACTTGTACATGCCTAAAACAAATAACATGCCGAAAGGTATCGATTTATTACGTGATCCTTCATGGAATAAAGGCACTGCGTTTACCATGGAAGAAAGGCATGAACTTGATTTAATTGGATTGTTGCCTCCTTATGTTAACTCGCAAGACGAACAAATTGTCCGTGTATTACAAAATTTCAGAAGAAAATCTACTCCCTTAGAAAAATACATTTACCTGATTAATTTACAATTAAGAAATGAAATGCTGTTTTATCGTGTCATCATCGATAATATTGACGAAATGATGAAAATTATTTATACCCCAACCGTTGGAATGGCGTGTGAATATTACGGTATGATTTTTCAACGCTCTTTGGGTTTATACATTATGTTGAATGACAAAGGCAATATCAGAGAAATATTGCAAAACTGGTATAAAAAAGAACCCAGAGTCATTGTAGTAACCGATGGTGAAAGAATTTTAGGCTTAGGAGATCTTGGCACCAATGGCATGGGAATTCCTGTCGGTAAATTAGCTTTATACACCGCTTGTGCAGGTATTGATCCTTCTGTTTGTCTGCCTATCACTCTGGATGTTGGCACTAATAATGAAGAGTTATTGGATGATCCCTTTTATATTGGTGTGAAACAATATCGTGTCAGGGGTGAAGAATATGATGAATTTATTGATGAATTCATGAGTTCTGTCAAAGAAATATTTCCCCGTTGTTTGATTCAATTTGAAGATTTTGCCAATCTCAATGCTTTCCGTTTACTGGATAAATATTGGCCAGATTACTGCACCTTTAATGATGACATTCAAGGTACTGGCTCCGTTGCATTGGCAGGGCTATTTTCCGCTATGCGAATCACCAAGCAAAAAATTACTGAACAGAAAATCTTATTTTTAGGAGCAGGTGAAGCAGGCTTGGGAATAGGGGACATGATCGTTGCTGCCATGGTTGATGAAGGCATGGATATCGTTGATGCTCTCAAACGTTGCTGGTTTGTTGACTCAAAAGGTTTGATCGTCGAAGGCAGAGATCATCTTAATGATCACAAACTGAAATTTGCCCATCCACATGAAAAAGTCGATGATCTGCTCGGTGCGGTTAAGGCGCTCAAACCCACCGCTATTGTTGGTGTTTCTGGCATGAAGCAATCATTTACCCAGGAAATCATTGAACAAATGAGTTCATTCAATGAGCGTCCAATTATTTTTGCCTTATCCAATCCAACGTCTAAAGCAGAATGTACTGCTGAACAAGCGTATCAACATTCAAAAGGTAAGGCGATTTTTGCCAGTGGAAGTCCATTTGACCCTGTTGAATATGAAGGCCAAACCTTTGTTCCAGGGCAAGGTAATAATGCCTATATATTCCCAGGTGTCGGTTTAGGTGTTTTGGTTTGTGACGCTAAAACAGTACCCAATGAAATGTTTTTCACAGCCGCTAAAACACTGGCATCACAAGTCAGTCAGGACGATTTAGATAAAGGACGAATCTATCCTTCATTGTCGGAAATCAGGCGTGTTTCTCTTGCCATTGCAGAAGAAGTCATGAAAATTGCTTATCGACTTGATATTGCCAGAGCACCCAAACCTGACGACATGAAAGCCACCATTGAAAGTCAGATGTATGAGCCAAATTATAGAGACTATGTATAAAAAATGAGTCATCCAGAAAATTTAGCCCGAATAGCCAAAGACATCAGAATTAACAGCATTAAAAGCATTTATCATGGTCGTTCTGGGCACCCAGGCGGTTCTTTATCTATTGCAGAGCTATTAAGTGTTTTGTATTTTGACGAAATGAACGTTAAAGCGAATGATCCCGACTGGATTGACCGAGATCGTTTGGTTTTATCCAAAGGCCATGCTTGTCCTGCACTCTATAGTGCATTAGCACTTAAGGGATATTTTGATATTGAAGAAGTTAAAAAATTAAGGCATCTTGAACATTATCTGGAAGGTCATCCTGAAATTAATATACCAGGTATTGATGCAGTCTCTGGTTCACTCGGCATGGGATTATCACAAGCGCTCGGTATGGCGCTGGGTGCTAAATACACCAAAAAGCAGTATAGAAGCTATGTGATTCTGGGGGATGGAGATATGCAGGAAGGCAATACTTGGGAAGCCATCATGGCCGCCAGTCATCACCAACTGGATAATTTAGTGGCCATTCTCGATTCTAATGGTCTACAAGGTGACGCCTCTGTTGAACAGCAAATGAACACTTTCCCCATTGTAGAGAAATTATCTGCATTTCAATGGAATATTATCGATATTGATGGCCATGATATTAAGCAATTACAAAATGCCCTTAAAAACGCCCGCGAAACAAAAAATCAACCCACCTTCATTTGTGCCAATACCATCAAAGGCAAAGGCATTCACTTTATGGAAAATGTACTTTCATGGCATGGCAGTGTAACCATGAATCAACAACAACTTGAAGATTCACTTGCGGCATTGGAGCAATAAATGACACAACTGGAATTTTGGCAAACGGGTGAAAAAGTCTCTATTCGAGAAGGTTTTGGAAGAGTTTTAAATTATGCTGCAACACAACGTGATGATTTTGTTTTATTCGATGCCGATGTTGCAGGGGGAACGGGAGCGAAACCCTTTGTTCAGGAAAACCCACAACGAGTGATACAGTTTGGAATAGCCGAACAGAACATGATGGCTGCCGCCGCTGGATTTTCAGATTGTGGCATTATTCCTGTGGTGTCTACCTTTGCTTCTTTTGGGGTTATGCGAGCCCATGAACAATTTAGAACCGCCATTTGTTATGCCAATAGAAACGTTAAATTGTGCTGTTCTCACATTGGATTGGATACGGGGCCTGATGGCGCCACAGCACAAATGCTGGAAGATCTGGCAACCATGCGAGCGATTCCAAATGTCACCGTGATATCACCTGCGGACGCTAATGAATTTATGCAGGCCTTTTTAGCCATGTTGGATCATACAGGCCCCGTCTATTTAAGAATTGGACGAAGTGATAATCCCATTATCGCTGATGGCAAGAGTGACTTTAAAATAGGTAAAGCACAACGTCTAACGGAAGGCAATGATATCACGATTATAGCGACAGGTGTTATGGTTGAACGGGCATTAAACGTTGCCGAACAACTTAAAAATAATGAGAAAATATCTGCCAGAGTGATTAACTTATCAACCATTAAACCACTTGATCAAACAGAAATATTATTGGCTGCCCAACAAACAAATGGCATTGTCACCGCAGAAGACCATAACGTTTGTGGCGGCATGGGCAGTGCTGTTGCAGAATTCTTAGCTGAAAACCATCCGACAAAAATGAAAAGAGTTGGTGTTAATGATCAATTTGGAAAATCAGGTGAACCCGATGAATTGGCGAAATTTTTTCACATTGATGAAGCCAGTATTTACCAGGCTTGTTTAAGCATCTGAAAAACAAAGTTTTAAAAACCACGAATGAACACAATAAACACAATAAACACAAAGGGACGACTCAAAATTAACCTTTATATTTGCTCACAGACTGTTTTCGTGCCTTGTCTGTGAACAAAAATTTTCACAAATTGTAAAGGTTGTTTTTGAATCGTCCCTAATTCATTTTTAGAGTTATAAAATATCAGTAAAAATGAATCTTTTTTAGCGGTTTAAAAAATCAATAATGTTCTTCTAAGGAATAATAATGAAATTACTTGAAAATAAAGTCGCATTGATTACGGGTGCAAGCAGGGGAATTGGCAAATCAATTGCCGAAGAGCTTTACTCTCAAGGTGCCACCATTATTGTCACTTATAAAGAAAACTCGGCACTGGCAGAGCAAGTGATTGACATAGACCCAACCAAAAAATCGGGGATTTATGAGTTAGATGTCAGTTCCATTACTTCAATTCGTGCATTGGTTGAACAAGTTAAAAATCGTTACGGGCAAATTGATATACTGGTGAATAATGCGGGCATTAACAAACCCAATGACTTTGACAAAATCAGTGATGATGACTGGGATGAAGTTTTATCGACTAATCTCAAGGGGCCATTTATGCTGTGTCGTGAATGCTTACCATTATTAAAAGATAAAACATCGTCTATCATCAATATATCATCTGTCAGTGGGCAATATGGTGGACCAAGAACCACTCATTATGCCGTGTCTAAATCTGGTTTGCTCACGTTAACACAAAATTTGGCTATTTTTTGTGCTTCTCGTCAAATACGTGTCAACGCAGTTTCACCAGGATTGATTGAATCAGAAATGGCAGGAGCGGCGAAAGGCCTGGGTGTTGAAGAAAAAATATTGTTAAAACGTATGGGAAAATCATCCGAAGTGGCACAAACGGTTGCATTTCTCGCATCAGACATGGCATCTTACATCACTGCTCAAACCATAAATGTTAATGGTGGACTATATTTTTAACGAAATTTAATGTAAAAAATAAATTGTCGTTTAAAATTAAAGACATCATTAAAAAATGGGAAATTCATAACGGAGTCACCATGAAAAAACTCTTCATAACAATAATAACAACTCAATTTCTGATTTCAGGTTGTAGTTATTTTACCTTCCAAAAAGAAAACGGGCTAACCACCAAAGTTTGTGAAGATTTTTACGATGAACTTGAGGATGTAATTGATGATGATGATGCCAATGATCGTCAATTCAGCCGAATGAAAGATTTTCCTTATTTAAGATCAAACCGTTTTCTGGCAAGCTTTTATGATGAAGTTGAAAATACGGCTAATTTTAAGAACTGGGTCGATTTATTACAACAAAATGCATTCCAAGCCAATAAAATAGAAATTGCCAATTTATCAGAAAGCAAGCGCAATGAGTTGTTAAAATTCATGCCCAAATCAATGGAAAAAGAAACCGATGTTAATTTATTGGTAGAGAAATGTTCGGCAACCCTAAGAACCAGCGATTTGGCTTTGGATGCCAATCGACAATTATTAATTGATCAGTCCCGAGTTGCTTCCAGCTATTCCACATTACGACGTATTGCTGGTCTATATTACCCTGTCAAATATGCCGTCGATTGGTCGATTAAAAGAGAATATGCAAAAGTTGCTGAACGCTATAAAACTGAATTATCAAAAATAAAAACCAAGGGAAAAGTTACTCGTTATTATCCCAAACAGCAAGAAGTACAATTGAGCAAACTAAACGTTGCAAGAATTATTCGTCGCTCAGCATTTAATCATTTGCGAGTACCACTTCCTGAGGGCAAAGAATTAGATGATTTATTCTATACTTATGCCCCCATCTGGGAAGTAGATGTGGTCAAAAATAATGACTTGATCGGTAAACCTTTTTGGGAAAAGGGCAAAAAATATCCCTCCATTGATACCAAGACACCTGTTTCATACCAATTTATTTCACATGTCAGATATGAAGATAAAATATTTCTACAATTGAATTATGTCATCTGGTTTTCTGGCCGATCATCTAAATCAGCTCTTGATGGTCAAAGCGGACGCATGGCAGGTTTGACCTGGCGAGTAACACTGAATGATGTTGGTGAACCTATCCTATATGACTCAACCCATAATTGTGGTTGTTACCATCATTTTTACCCAACCAATAAGTTGGCAAAAAGAGCAGGGGACTTTGATAAAGGTGAGTTGATGATTGCCCCACAAAAACAAATTCCTGAATTCAAATTAGGCCAACGTCTGGTTTTACCACTTGCACACAATGACCACTTCTTATTACGTGTTTATAACGAAAATGACTACAAGAATGAGAAAAAAGAATACTCACTCGCTCCTTATGATGAATTGAGATCCATTGCATTGGATAAACGACATAAAAGCTTATTTGACGAAGATGCCATTGTGCCAGGTTCAAAAAGGTGGCAAGGCTGGTATCTGGCATCATTGGGTATAGACGATGCTGGATCTTTAAAACAAGTTGGCAGTCAAGCAACGGCTTATACAGGAAAAAGACATTTTGATGATGCTTATTTACTTGAACGCTATTTTGTTTTAAAGAAATAAATTTCATTAGGGGAAGCGAAATAAATAAATGTCCAAATTTCGCAGGATTTTTGTTTGCCTTTGAGGCGCAAAAATAGGCGTGTAGTCGAACTACACAACTATTTTTGCAACAAAAAAGGCGGACAAAAAAGCAAGTTGGATGTTTATTTATTGCGCATCCCCTTACCATTCCTAACCTCGGGTAAAAATAAAATTTTGATCATCAGAAAATGATTCTCTAAAAACATAGCCATCGAGGTCAAATGATTTAATTTCATCAGGTTGGCTGATTTTGTTCTGAATAATATATCGAGACAACAATCCCCTGGCTTTTTTGGCATAAATACCAATCATTTTATAATGTCCATTTTTCAATTCTTTAAATGCAGGGGTGATGATTTTTCCTTGTAGTTTTTTGGGTTTGACCGA
>Ga0233440_1002322_pt1 | contig 15840 bp, 13 predicted proteins | sample SI_123_September_5_FD_182791 | JGI IMG/M metagenome (GOLD analysis project Ga0233440, IMG submission 182791) | Seawater microbial communities from Saanich Inlet, British Columbia, Canada - SI_123_September2016_120_MG | ecosystem: Environmental > Aquatic > Marine > Inlet | place: Canada: British... | reverse complement strand
GATTGTGCCCGTGGATGCGGCGGGGTTGTATGTCCCAGCTGGGAAAGCTCCTTTGCCAACGGTGGCGCAGATTTTAACGGTGGCAGCAAAGGTGGCTGGCGTACCGAGAGCTGTAGTTTGTTTTCCGCCTACGGCTCCAAATTATGAAATTATTGTGGCGGCTAATGAGGCTGGAGCAGATGAAATTTATCGAGTTGGCGGGATTGCCGCGATTGGGGCGATGACTTACGGGACAGATACAATAGTCCCGGTTAATGTGATTGCTGGGCCCGGAAATCCGTATGTTCAAGCTGCTAAATTGCAGGTTTTTGGGAAAGTAGGAATTGATATGTTATCTGGGCCATCTGAGGCCTTGATTTTGGCGGATGAGGGAGTAAATGTGCGCTATGCGGCGGCCGGCGTGCTGGCCCGTTGTGAGCACGGGGAGGATTCGGCCGGCGTGGTGGCAACTACTTCGTTAGAAATGGCTGAGCAAATTAAGGAAGAGGTTGAGTCGCAGGCGTTATCTCTGGGAAGGCAAGAGTTTATTCAGCCGGCTTTAGAGAATTACAGTGCGATTTTGGTTTTTGATTCTGATGAGGAAATGATTGAATTTGCAAATGAATATGCGGCTGAGCACTTGGTAATAATGATGAAGAATCCACGAAAAGTTTTAGAAAAAATCCGTAATGCGGGTTCCGTATTTTTAGGAGAATTTGCGCCAGTGGCAGTGGGGGATTACGCCAGTGGAACTAATCACTGCTTACCGACTGGTGTGGCACCAAAGTTTGCTTCGCCAGTTAATGTGGGACTTTTTCAGAAAAAAATGGAGTTTCAAGAATTAACGCGTGATGGGTTGGCTGCATTAAAGCCAATTGTAGAGACAATTTCTGATGTGGAAGGTTTGGATGCGCATAAACGTAGTGTACAAATTCGGTTTGAATAATTTCTTAAATTTAGAATTATGAAAGTTTATTTTTGGGACATGGATGGAGTGCTTATTGATTCATTACAACTGGATTTGGATGTTGTGAATCCGTGGCTAAAGAAACGCTTTGGTTGTAAGGCTCAGGTTTCGAAGGAATTTATTGCTTCTAAATTTGCTTTAGCTATTCCAGAATTTTGTAAGGCTATTTTAAAGAAAGTTGGAGAGTATGATGATCAAGTTTGTACTGAAATGGTAAAGGAATATGATCAGCTGCGTGAGGAAACGGTTTTTACTCTTTGCCCTGGAGTTAGAGGTTGTTTAGAAGGAATTCAAGCTAAGGGTGATGCCCAATGGGTAGTTTCTAATAATATGGAAAAGTCGATAATCGCTATTTTAGAAAAGGTTGGTCTTAAGGAGTTTTTTGATCGATTTTTGGGTTATGATTCTGCGGCTAAAATTGTTAAAAAACCAGCGCCAGATATTTATTTAAATGCTTTTAATAAGGCGATTGAAAATTATCCAAAGGCAGAAAAGTTTTTGGTTTTTGAGGATTCTGAAATTGGTTTGCAAGCGGCTTTGAAGGCTCAGAAAATTTTTAAAAAGGTTCCAGTTCAGGTGATTGCAGTGGCTACTGGAGGAGATTTGTTTGGGCGATTAAAGGCGGGTGGAGCAGATTTGGTTTTGCCAAATTTGAAATTTTTTAACTTCTAGGAAATGGAAGAAATTTATCAATTTTTACAATCTGGGAACGAGCAAAAAGCAGGTCAATTGTTGGCTGGGTTTTTGCGTCAAAAGTTTAAGCTTAAACCGGAGAAGTTAGTGTTTTTGCAATCTGCAGTTTCTTTGAATTCTTTTAAAGGGTCGTTTGAGGAGAATGGGGAAAAGTATTTTTTTAAAACTCACATTGAACAAAATGGGGAAGTAGCGGAATACGCAGGGGCTAAGTTGTTGGAAGAAGCTGGTTATCCAATAATTGCTCCATGTTATGCGTCGACCGAGCAAGAAAGAGAGCTTTTAGTTTATCCATGGATTTCGGATTCTTCCTTGTTTGAGGTGAGTTATGAGGGAGTGGGAAAATTTGATTTTGCCAAACAAGTAGCGCTTGACGAGAGACTTTTTAAAATTTATATGGAGACTTTTGAACGTGATTTTTATGAATATCCCGCGGTGCAGCAGCTTTTTTATAAACGATTGAATGGACCACGATTTAATAATTTTTATGGGGTTCAACCTCGGTTTGTAGAATTAGCTAATGCCCGTTGGATTATAAATGGCCGAGATTGTGGAATTTTGCGCGAGAAGATAGAAAAAGCAAAGGAGTTGTTGGCTCCAAGTGCAGTTCTCCCTTTTTCTGTGATTGGACATGGTGATGCGCACAATGGAAATGTGTTTTTGGGTGAGGATGGTTTGCGTTATTTTGATCCAGCTTATGCCGGACGAATGGATCCGTTTTTGGATTTAACTAAGCCGATTTTTCACAATGCTTTTGCGCGCTGGATGTATTTCCCAGAGATGGATTTTGAGCTTGAAATGAAGGTTGTTAATAACGTAGTCAAGGTTGATTATGAATGTCCACTTTCTGTGTTAGAGCAGCAATTTTTGCAGTCCAAAATGCAAAATGTAGTGCAGCCGTTAGTGCAGTTTTTGCGGGCTGAAAAGTTACTCCCAACAGATTGGGAAAATCGATTTCGTTCGTCTTTATTGTGCTGTCCATTACTAACAATGAATCTGTTTAGGTATCCCCAAAAAGTTACGGCTTTGGGATTTGCGCGAGTGATGGAAATGGCAACTTTTGATTTTAACCCTTATTTATCATGATTACTATTATTGATTATCAAGCTGGAAATTTACGTAGCGTTACTAATGCGTTGGATCGCTTGGGAGAATCGTACAAAATCACAGATGATCCTGTGATTGTGGCGCGAGCTGAAAAAGTGATTTTTCCAGGAGTGGGAGCAGCTGAGCCAGCTATGAAAATTTTGCGTGAAAAAGGATTGGATAAAGTTTTGCGAAAGTTGAAAGTTCCGGTGTTGGGGATTTGTTTGGGCATGCAGCTTTTGTTTGAAGAAAGCGCCGAGGGGGATGTCTCTTGTTTGGGAGTTATCCCTGGAAAAGTGAAGTTATTAAAAAATCCAAAAGTGCCACAGATTGGGTGGAATGCTGTTAAATGGGCGAATTCAGATTTGACTAAAAACATCCCAAATGAGTCGTATTTTTATTTTGTGAATTCATATGTGGCTCCTTTGGGAGAAGAAACCTCGGGAATTAGTTTTTATGGAGAAATGTTTTCTTCGGTAGTTCAAAAGGAAAATTTTTATGGTGTTCAATTTCACCCAGAGAAATCTGGAAAAGTGGGTCTTAAATTATTAGCTAACTTTTTATCATTATGATTATTCCAGCTATTGATCTGATAAATGGGCAATGTGTGCGTCTTAAGCAGGGGTGTTATGATGCCAAAACAAGTTATCAAATTTCACCAATTTTGATGGCACGACTTTATGAAAAAATGGGTTATAAATGGCTCCACATTATTGATTTGGATGGAGCGCGGAGTGGGAAATCAAAGAATAAAGATATGATCCAAAAAATCTTGGCGAACACAAATATGAAAGTTCAAGTGGGAGGTGGGATTCGAGATTTAAGAACTATAGAAGAAATGTTTGATATTGGAGTTAATAGAGTGATTTTGGGGAGTGTGGCTGTGCAAAATCCACAGTTAGTGAATGAAGCAATTAAGCGGTTTGGGAAAGAGCGAGTTGTGGTGGCTATGGATCTTAAAAATAATGAAATTCGCGTTTCGGGATGGGAAAAAGGGACATCCATTTCGATATCAAATTTTTTAAAAAGACTCCCCAGTGTTCAAACAATTTTGTGCACAGATATTACGCGGGATGGGATGCTTAAAGGAGTTAATAAAAAGTTATATATGGATTTAAAGCGTGATTATTCCCAGATTAAATGGATTGCTGCGGGCGGAGTTTCTTCATTAAAAGAGGCGCGAAAGTTGGCTGATTTGGGTTTTTCGGTGGTGGTTGGGAAAGCATTTTATGAGGGGAATTGTCTTCGAAAACGAATTATTCCGTGTTTGGATGTTAAGAATGGAAGAACTGTTAAAGGAGTGAATTTTGTGAATTTAAGAGATGCCGGAGATCCTATTGCTTTAGGGAAAGCATACTCAGAACAAGGGGCTGATGAATTAGTTTTTTTGGATATTACAGCCACAAAAGAGCAACGAGGGACTTTGGTTGGTTTAGTGGAAAAAGTAGCGAGTGAAATTTCGATTCCTTTTACTGTGGGAGGAGGAATTAGTTCGGTGGCTGATATTCGAGAGGTTTTAAGGGCTGGGGCAGATAAGGTTTCTATTAATAGTGAATTGGTGCGAAATCCGGACTTGATTAATCAAGCTTCAGCGCAATTTGGATCGCAATGTATTGTGGCCGCGATTGATGCTAAAAAAGTTGGTGATAAATGGGAGATTTTTGTGAGTGGCGGTTCAAAGGCAACAGGTTTGGATGCGGTTAAATGGGCGCAAGAAGTAGTAGAGCGGGGTGCGGGCGAGATTTTGTTGACTTCTATGGATCGGGACGGGACCAAAGTTGGTTTTGATCTTCCTTTGTTGCGGGCAATTTCCAAAAAGGTAAAAGTGCCAATAATTGCGTCTGGAGGAGCTGGTTGTAGCGAAGATTTTGTAGAAGTTTTTGAAGAGGGAGTGGCAGATGCAGCCTTAGCAGCGAGTGTTTTTCACTTTGGCGAGATTTCAATTTCAGACCTTAAAAAATCTTTACTATGATTAATTTTGAAAAAATGAAGGGATTGATTCCGGCCGTGGTTCAAGATGTGGCCACGCGAGAAGTATTAATGGTGGGATTTATGAATGAGGAAGCTTATGAGCGTACGCGCGTAACTAGTGAGGTGTGGTTTTGGAGTCGTACGAAACAGCGCTTGTGGAAAAAGGGTGAAACTTCGGGCAATGTTTTACAGGTTAAAGAGCTGTGGGAAGATTGTGATCAGGACACGTTATTAATATTAGTAGAACCGGCGGGACCTACTTGTCACACTGGAAAGCGGTCGTGTTTTGGGGAGACTTTTCGTGGAATGGGATTTTTAGGAGCTTTGGAGCGTTGTCTAGAGGCGCGAAAAAAAGATTTACCTTCAGGTTCTTATACAACGTCTTTATATAAAGGTGGAGTGGAAGCGATTTTGGCAAAGGTAGAGGAAGAATCTTTGGAAGTTTTGCAAGCGGCGCGTGTGGAAACTAAGCAACGTTTAAAAGAAGAAGTTGCGGATTTGGTTTATCATTTAGGGGTTTTATTAGTTTTTCAGGGGCTTTCTTTTGAAGATGTGATGGAAGAGTTGGAAAAGAGGAAGGGGTGAGCGTATAATGCCAGTATGAAAAAGATGTTTTTAGGAATAATTATTGGTGTTTTTCTCTGGTCTTCCATGGTTTCAGCCGGCGAAGTTTTTCCGGATGTTTATGATACAGATTCGGTTTCGGAAGCCTTGGATTATTTAGTGGATGAAGGCGTGGTAGAGGGTTATGGGGATGGGACTTTTCGGCCGCTTAGTCTGATAAATCGGGCGGAATTTACGAAAATGGTGGTCGAGGGGGTAGAGGGTGTGACTCCAGATGAAACGGTTTATAAAAAGTGTTTTACAGATGTTCAGGAGGATTGGTACGCCAAATATGTTTGTTATGCCGAAGAGGAAGGTTGGGTGCAGGGTTATAATGATGGGAATTTTCGACCCGGGGCGTACATTACGCGCACCGAGGCTATGAAAATTATTTTTGAGGCTTTGGAATGGGAATTAGAAGGCACGGTTTTGAGTAGTTCTTATACGGATGTGGATCGTGGTAGTTGGTATGAGCCTTATTTAATGATGGCCGAAGAAAAAGGGTTGTTAGATAAATTAGACCTTTATATAACACCGCATGAATTAATTAGTCGTAAGCAAATGAGCGATCTTTTGTATCGGGCAGTGAAAAGTGAAGCGGGAGAATCATTTGATATCTGGGAAATTGAAGATGGTGATGATTTGTCGTATGAAGAAGTTTTGGAGACCGGAATTACAGCGTCTTACCCGGGAGATATGGATTTTGCACATAATTCGCAGAGTGGTTGGTCTTATGGTTGTTATACTTTTGCGGTTAAGAACTTGTTGGAATGGCGTTATGATTTGGTATTGAATGTAGCGGAGTTACAGGAGAGAATTGGATGGGATGGGGAGTTTATTTGGAATACAACTGAATTCGAAAATTTTGCCGAAGAATATGATATGGATGTGATTTTTACTTACAATGGTTCGGCGGAGTTCTTTTTTAAAAAATTAGCTAAAGGGGAACCACTAGTAATGTATATTCCTTATTATAGTGGAGGAGTGAATATTGGGCATCAAGTGGTGGCGTATTCTTTTGATGAGAATGGAGTTTGGATTGCGGATAGTATTAGTGGTGGTGTGCAAAGACAGATTGGTTTTGACGAAGTTTTCCTGGAAGATGCGCATACAACTACTAATTTAACAGATGTACGGTCTGTGAAAGCGGGTGGAGTTAGATGGTCGCAGATGGGGAGATAAATTAGTTGACGCAAGTGGCTTATGTGGATGAGCGTCACTATTCCCTCTGGTTAAAGGAAGGGATTTTTGCTATAATTTATAGAAATCAAAAAAAACCCAAACTAATTATGTCTAACTCGCCTCTCTTGACGCTCGAATGTGATGACCTGGTCCGAAATTTGGCGCTTACCACTTTTGAAGATGAGAAATTCAAAGCTTTGGATTACTTTCTTCATCAGGTTAAGTTTGCTGAAGAAAACGTTCCTTTTAATGATGAGGCTTTGGAAGATCTGGAGCTTTCGTTTTTGGAGCATTGTGATGAGGTCTTATTAAAAGTGGCCAGAAAAGAGTTAGCAACTGAGGAATGGGATGATTTGCACGATGAAGAATATCGGACGGCTTTACTCACCAGACTTGAAGAAGTACCAATCTTAAAAGGGGAGGCCGGATTAGCGCCTCTTCCTTTAATTATTGAGGAAAGTTGTATGTTAATTGAAGAAATGGAGGATGTTGGAGAGCGTTGGCTACTAGTCACGCTTCTTTCAAAAGAGCGTTTAAAAGCTTTGTTTGATTTATTAATGATTTTTAAAGATCAGCTAAAAGATGAAGCTACGGTGAGTTTAATAAGAGAAGTCCTAGAAGATTGGATGGAAATGAGTCCTTTGCTTAGAGGTTTAGATAGAGATTTATATCAGCAATGTTTACAGGAATTAAATGGAGCGGAAATTGTTTACTTTTTAGGTCGGTTCTTGCAGGTAAACAAAGAATATAGTGAGTTTTTGCAAGATCAGTATTTGCGCCAAAATCCAGAACTTTTGAAACGATTAGCTACTCGTTTAAGGACAGAAGCTACTAAACAGGCTAAGGCTGGAAGGCTCTAATATATATTGGCCATCTCCTTTGTGTTTTGCCAAGTCCTTATTTGGTGAAATGCCTTGACCTTAGGTGGTGATAATAATAATATTTTGCTTACCATATTTAGTGCGTTTTAGTTCATACAACCACTATATGTTGTGTTTTTATGGCTTTTCCTAACCCTCCATATTATGACCTCTACGGACCTTTCTCACGCTATGCGCGTGGGGGAAAAAGGGCTTAAAATAGAGCGCTTTTTTACTAATAAGGGCGAAAGTCCTTACCAGGATATTGAATTTGAAAAAAGAACTTCTAAAATTACTAACCCCGATGGATCAGTGGTTTTTGAAATGAAAGATATTGAAATTCCAAAAGATTGGACCCAGGTAGCTACTGACGTGATTGCGCAGAAATATTTTCGAAAACAAGGAGTTCCTCAAAAAGATAGTGAAGATTTAGGGGCAGAATGGTCTGCTAAACAGGTTATGGATCGGTTAGCTGGGACTTGGAGACACTGGGGAGAGAAGTATGATTATTTTGATTCCAAGGATGATGCCGATGCTTTTGAAGATGAGATGCGTTATTTACTTATGACACAGCGATCAGCCCCAAATAGTCCACAATGGTTTAATACAGGACTTCATCATGCGTATGGGATTACTGGTTCAGCGCAAGGACACTATTATGTAAATGATGAAACTGGGAGGGTAGAACGTTCTAAAGATGCCTACACTAGACCACAACCACATGCTTGTTTTATTCAATCTATTAGTGATGATTTAGTTGGGGAAGGAGGGATTTTTGATGGTGTAACTAGAGAAGCGCGATTATTTAAATATGGTTCTGGGACAGGTTCAAACTTTTCAAAGTTGCGTGGTGCGAATGAAAAGCTCGGAGGCGGAGGACAGTCTTCTGGGTTAATGAGTTTTTTGCGGGTGTTTGATCGGGCCGCTGGCGCTATTAAGTCTGGAGGGACAACTCGCCGGGCCGCTAAAATGGTTTGTGTAGATATGGATCATCCAGAAATTGAAGAATTTATTACTTGGAAGGTGATTGAAGAACAAAAAGTATCAGCCTTGGTGGCGGGTTCACATATTTGTTTTGAAAAGTTGAAACCAATTGTAGAGTCTGTGTATGTCAAAGGTTCAGATCCAGAAAAGAATCCTGAATTAAAGAATTTAGTGTTAAAAGCTAGCAAGGTTCACGTGCCACTTAACACTATTAAACGGGTAATTATGCGGGTGGATGATGGTATGAAACCAGAGGAGTTTTCATTCCGAACTTATGATACGGATTTTCGTTCTGAGGCTTACTCAACGGTGGGTGGTCAAAATTCTAATAATTCCGTGCGTGTGACAAATGAATTTTTGGAAGCAGTTGAAAAAGATACGGATTGGGATTTGATTAATCGGACTAGTGGTAAGGTTTATAAATCTGTTAAAGCACGTGATTTATGGGATCAAATTGCCGAAGCAACTTGGCTTTGTGCAGATCCTGGGATTCAATACGACAGCACTATTAATGAATGGCATACTTGTCCGAAAGACGGTCGAATTAACGCCAGTAATCCTTGTTCGGAATATATGTTTTTGGATGATACGGCTTGTAATTTAGCTTCTCTTAATTTGGTGAAGTTTTATGATGAAAAATCACAGAAATTTTTGATTGATGAATTTAGACATGCTTGTCATTTGTGGACAATTGTCTTGGAAATTTCCGTGTTAATGGCGCAGTTCCCATCTGAATCAATTGCCCAGTTAAGTTTTGATTATCGAACTTTGGGTCTTGGTTACGCTAATATTGGAACGCTTTTGATGCGGCAGGGGATTCCTTACGATAGCGAAGAAGGATTTGCGATTGCTGGAGCAATTACGGCTTTTATGTGTGGTGAATCTTACGCAACTTCTGCGGAGATGGCTAAAATACGGGGAGCTTTTCCTAGGTATGAAGGAAATGAAAAGGATATGCTGCGTGTGATTCGAAATCATCGTCGGGCGGCTTATAATGAGCCAAAGGATAAATATGAAGGTTTGACGATTGCCCCAACGGGGATTAATGAGGAGTTATGTCCAAAAGATTTGTTAGTGGCGGCGCGTGATGCTTGGGATCGTGCTTTGGGTTGGGGTGAAAAACATGGTTATCGCAATGCTCAAGTTACGGTGATTGCACCAACGGGGACAATTGGACTAGTGATGGATTGTGATACAACGGGGATTGAGCCAGATTTTGCGTTAGTTAAGTTTAAGAAATTAGTTGGTGGTGGATATTTCAAAATTGCTAACCAGTCGATTCGGCCTGCTTTGGAAAGACTTGGTTATCAAAAGGAAGAAATTGATGCCATGATTCATTATGTAAAAGGTCATGGAACGCTCAAAGGTTCTCCAACTATTACGCATGATGAACTTCGCGAAAAAGGGTTTGGGGATAAGCAAATTGTGGCTATCGAAGGTCAATTGGAGTCAGTGTTTGAGCTTAAGTTTGCTTTTAATAAGTGGGCTTTGGGTGAGGATTTTTGTGAAGAAATTTTGAAAATGGATGAGGACCAAATGAATGATTCAAATTTTGCGATTTTAAAACACCTGGGCTTTACCGATGAGCAAATAGAACAGGCTAATACTTATGTTTGTGGAACAATGACGATAGAAAAGGCTCCGTATTTAAAAGAGGAACATTACGCGGTGTTTGACTGTGCTAACCGTTGTGGAAAGATTGGTAAAAGGTTTATTCGTCCAGGAGGTCATATTCAAATGATGGCGGCTGCTCAGCCGTTTATTTCGGGGGCGATTTCTAAGACGGTTAATTTGCCAGAAGAGGCAACAATTAGTGATGTAAAAAGTGCTTACATGGAAAGTTGGAAATACATGCTAAAAGCCAATGCTCTTTATCGGGATGGGTCTAAATTGAGTCAGCCTCTTTCAACTTCTTCGATGGCTTCTAATATGGCAAGTTTGTTTAATTTTACAGATGAAGAAATGGATTCTTCCCCAGAAGAAATGCAGCAAGTAGTAGAGAAAATTATTCAAAAACCATTCCGTCGAAAGTTGCCAAATGAACGCCATAGCTTAACTCATAAATTTAGCATTCAAGGGCACGAAGGTTATTTGACAGTTGGTTTGTACGAAGGTGGAATGCCGGGTGAAATTTTTATTAAAATGAGTAAAGAGGGAAGTACGCTTTCTGGAATTATGGATGCCTTTGCTTTGTCGGTTTCTTTGAACTTGCAATATGGGGTGCCGTTGGAGGTTTTGGTTACTAAATTTACCCACTCTCGATTTGAGCCAGCTGGAATGACAGAAAATTCCGAGATTCCAATGGTGAAATCAATTATGGATTATTTAGGGCGATGGTTAGCGCTTAAATTTCTCCCACGAGAGGTTGCTAAAAAATATCATAATAGCGATTTAGTTGATCGTGCTTATGAGCAGGGGACTTTAGCGGAACGTAATTATCATCATTTGCAACGCAGTTTTGAGGAATTAGTAGACTCAATTCACGAAACTCCTCAGACTCCTCGTGAACCCGGCACAGTAAAAACTAAGGAAAAAGAGGAAGTAGCGGTAAAGGAAAAAGTAGCGGCTGTTTCTGGAAAGGAACAGTTAGAAATGATGCAAAACAACATGTCTCTTCGAATGAATAACGAAGACGCACCGCTTTGTACAACTTGTGGGGCGGTTATGACTCGGAATGGAACTTGCTACAAGTGTTTGAGTTGTGGTGAGACATCAGGTTGTAGCTAAGGGTTGACGGGTTGGATTTTTATTGATAGGTTAGGCTCCTTTAAATAAATAATTTTATTAAAGTGAGAGCATTAAATACAAGTTCAACGGAACGTCAGGGAGGAGAGCCAGTTGTAGCTGGAGCTCCAGCCGGTTGTTCTGTGGTAGCAGCTGCAGATACGGTTGATGATTTTAGAATTTCTCAGGTGGCTGAAATGATGCGCGAGAGAATGGTACAGCCAGGAGTGGATGCAGATGAGGATTTACAAGATAAATTAGGAGTTTTGTTGCAACAGACAGTGGAGGAGGAACAAGAATATAGAGGAATGGTGCCAGTGTTTAGGGAATTATGGGAGAGGGAAGTGTTAACAGAATTGGCAAGATTGTTAGAAGAGCCTTTGCCAGAAGAATTCATATTGGGTCGGGCGCCAACAGAGGAAGAAGAGCGTTATTTTCGGTTAAGACTTAAAGAAGGGGTAAAAACAGTCTTAGGAATGGGAGAAAGGGAGTTTTTTGGGAATGTGGATAATGTCCCAGCTTTGGTTCGAGTCCCGCAAGGTAATCCGATTTTATTGAGTGATCCAGCGGCCTTGAGAGGAATATTGGGGGAGGTTGCGAAAAGAGAAATGAAAGGAAAAGCACCGCAAAGAATAGCTCATGATCAAGCTTTGCGGGCTGGGAAGTTAGGAAGTGATTTAGGAGTGGCTGTGCCTGATTCTTTAAAAAAAGGAGGAATAATACATCATTTTAATTGGCAGTGGTATGTAAATGGTTTGAGAGCTATAAGTTGTTCGGTTTTAGGAATGGATGTGGAAGAATTTAATGGTGATGAAAATTTTCCAGCGTTTTTAAGACAGGCTCAAGTTTTTGATGAGTTTTCTTTAGATAGAGATATTGATTGGGTAGTGATGTTGGAAATGGGGAAAGTTTTAAAAGAGTTAATGAATGTTCGGCAAATATATGTTAGTGACCGGAAAGAGGGATTTGTTAAATTAGCGCAGACTTTAGGCTTGCCAATTCCAAGAGGTTTACGAATAGGTGGAACTGTTCCTCCGAATGAATATAATGAATTTAAAGTTGGGGTGAGGTCTGAATGTCGGGAATTATTAATGGCAACTGAAGAGAGCTTTAGAAAATTAATGAATATGGTGCCGTTTTTTGTGCGACAAGCAGGTTTGGATGAAAAATTGGAGATTTAGAAAAAAGGAATGTAGCACGAGATTAGAACGTGTTGTTTTTAAGTCAATGGTTTTTGAATTTGGGAAAGAAGCACGAGATGAAACAAAAAGGGTGAGGACCGACGGGAGAGAGGGCAAGGGCCCCGCTCTCCCGTCGGCAATTAAGGCGGAACAGATAACAGCGGCAAGAAAGCTTCTGCTTCTGCGTTGGAAGGTCCGCCCTTGAAAACGCGGTTATCCGAATCCCTGGTTGCGGTAGTGGCGGGAAGGGACTCGAGGAGCCGCGGTTGAAAGTAACGGTGAGCGAGGGGGGATCCCTCGCCCACCGCGTCACCAGAGGGAAGGGGGGCGGAAAACCCCTGGCAACGATTAGAGTGGCCTGAGAAAAGAAAGGGGGCGCGAAGTGCCTGCACAAATCTTTCCTCAGTGGCTTTTAGGGCTGGTCAAGGCCCTAAAGCCGATGCTGGGCCGTACTTGGGAGTACAGCCCTTGCATCCCATGGTGAACAAGTGACCCCCAGGCCGAGGCAACAACGCCTCGTGCGTTGATGGGAGGGGAGCTAAGAAACCTAAGGATCACTTGAATGCGGGGTGTGGGGCTTGGCGAGGATGTGTATCCTCATTAATGGATACCAAGGCCCACACCCAAATGTTTGAAAAATTATTTATTGTCGCTAGAAAAGTAACGCCTAGAGGGGTGGATGGATATTCTAGGCGCCACATGTCTAGCGACAGTTATTGTTTCATCTCGTGCTATCAAAGAACGGAATCTGCTTCCGGTTGATGAGGATGAACCAGCCTTAAATAATTAAGGCGATACAAGCTACTAATCTGTTGGGGCAGACAACTGGAAAACCAGTTAACTGGAATATATCGGTAGTTGCAGGTTGTTGTCAAGATTAGTTTTTATGTTTTTGCATTTCTAAAAATCTCATGTGAATGAGATAGGGATAGAACACAGTAGGTGGAGGAGTTGAAGGGAGAAGCGGAGGCCGCGAAGCCCGGGGCGCGCAAGCACGCCCCGGGCCATAGCTTTGTTCATCGACTCATTGGTTCGTCTGGCCTAGCCCATGGCGAGGGCTGAGGCCCCCCAGTCCCGCGGGCGACCGCGGGAGGGCTCGAAGATCCACCAGGGGGTCCCGTACCACCTCTGCCGCCGGGAGCGGCTGAAGGTGCCGGTCCCGGTGATCGTCAGGGACTGGTTCCGCCACTGGGGGACCAGTTCCACCTCGACCGGGGCGAAGCGCTTGAACCGGAAGGGTTCGCGTTTGCCTGGCTGGGCGCTCAGGAAGCCGACGACGTCGGCTTCCGTGAGGGTCACAGGGCGGGCGGGGGAGTCCCCGATCTGGAGGGTCCCGATGCGGGGGGAGGACGCGGCTGTTGCCGTGTCCAGGGTGAGCTTGAACGGAAGCATTCGCTTCTTCATAATCTCTTCTGCTCCTGCGTACTACTACGGGGGAATCCTTTCTGTGTGTTTGATTGCCCCTCAAGTTTGCCCCGAATATGGGGTACTTTGCTGGAACTGCTACTTGCAGCCAGCCAATTACTTTTTAGTTAACGCCTTAACCGCGCTTTTCTAAACAGCATCTGACTGACTGCAAAATAAATTACTTCACCTACTGTGTTGTCAATTTCTGCTGCTTAAGTGGATTTTTCGCCTCGCACGCCCAAATAAACGGGGCGTAAATAATGAGAGATTGTCCTACTTTTTCAGCAGACCTGAACAATATCAGGGAGCGAATTCTTAAATTTTAAGCCTTCAGTCTCTAAAATTTTCAGGAAAAGGTTGTTAATTTTAAATCTTTACGTCTATTTTGTCAACCCCAGAGGTCCACCGCAAATATTTTACTTATCTTTAAAGACTTTTCAAGGTATTATTTAGCTATGACTAAAACATCAAAGAAATGGGAAAAGAAAGTGGCAGAAATGTTGCATTTTCCCATAGCATTGGTTTTGTTGGGGATTGGTTTGTTTTTTGTGGTTTTGGTTTTTATGGTGTTTGTAATTATGGTACGAGATTTTTTTGGAAATGGTTATGATTTTCACCAGGCTTTGGAGCAGGTGTTTTTGATCCTTCTTTTCGTAGAGGTAGTGGCGTCCATTAAGTTGTATTTCAATCATAACTATCATTTTCCACTTCGGTTTTTGTTTTATATTGGAATAACAGATTTGATTCGACGTTTAATTATTAGTTGGGATACTGCAGACGAAGTTATCCCTTATGTTTTGGGGATTTTAGGAATGGTGGTGATTTTGTCGATTTGGGAGTTAAAAGGATTTTTATTGGGTAAATGGCGTAGTGAATGTCAGGAATGTCCAAAGGACGAGCGTTTGGAGCTTTAGGAAAGGTCTAGTTTTTGAATGGTTGGCTGTTTTATGGTACAAATATCTCCTGTATTTAATTTAAAAAAATGGTTGAAACTGTTGCTCAAAACCATTTACCCCTGCGAGATTACGGAGGAATGACTTTACCTGAATTTTCCGAAGATGAGGCCAAGCTTCGAGCTGTTGATTTAAGTATTGAGGCTTTTGATGCGTGCGATCCTTATCAGTTAGGATTAGATAAAATGGAAGGTAAAGAAAGTTCGAGAGCGTTGCGAACTATTGATACGATTGTGGAAAGGTTTGTGTTGTCGCAAGTGAAGGAGGCTGGGATTGGAGGGGAGTTATTGACGCATGTGGAAAGAGGTTTAGTTCTCAAAAAATTTGAAGGAGTGGAATCTTCTAGTCCGGAAAAATTTGCTCTTCGAGAGTTAAATGCTCGGGCTAATCGTCTTAAGTTTAAATTGATTCAGAGTTGGATTGACGAAAAAGATGCTCCAGGTTTATCGTCGGTGGCTAAAGAGGAGTTTACGGCTTTGTTGCCAGCCATGGCGGCCACGGATCGTTTGGCTATTAAAATTTTAATTGAGGAGTTTCCAATTGATGCTAAGGAGCGAACCAGAAGAGGGATGACCAATGAATGTGCAGTGGTGCGAGAGGACTCTGGGGGAGAGGTAAAAGAAGTTTTATTACACGATGCTTATTCGGAAGAAGTTCAAGCAATTGTGAATGCTTATCAGCAGGTGTTATCTAATTTAAGAGGATTACCTTTGGACTCGCTGGATGATCATGAACGTGAATTAGTTGAACGAAAGATTTTTTATTATGAGGTTGTTTTGAAGGCTTACGAAACTAGTGATCCTAAAGTTTGGAAAGAAGCGGATTGCATGCTTAAAGATCAAGTAGTAGATCCAACTACAGATGTGTTGTGTGTGCACCAAATAGAAACGAATTATTTAGGAGATCCGATTTTGCGATTTCCAGAAACTAGTTTACGTACCCCAGATTTAGACGCTGTGCGAGCGCAAGAAATTGCTAATCAGACGCAACAAACCATGTTGGCTAATCTTGCTAATGAAAAATATTTTCCTAATTGCCAAGCTATCAAAGATACAATTGGTTTTGTAGAAGAGGCGGCTGTGGTTTTTTATCATTTTACTGGATCTGGTTTAGAGTTAGAAATTAAGCCAAAAGGTCAGGCTTTGCCAAATGAGTTTGATTCGCGTGAAAAAGGCGGAGTGTCTATTTCACTTGATATATCTGGAGAAGAAGAAACTTATGCTCGGGCTTGTGAACATTTTAAAACCGTA
>Ga0233440_1002303_pt1 | contig 15905 bp, 14 predicted proteins | sample SI_123_September_5_FD_182791 | JGI IMG/M metagenome (GOLD analysis project Ga0233440, IMG submission 182791) | Seawater microbial communities from Saanich Inlet, British Columbia, Canada - SI_123_September2016_120_MG | ecosystem: Environmental > Aquatic > Marine > Inlet | place: Canada: British... | reverse complement strand
TAAACAAGACTGTCGTCCTTCCTGTTTATAAGTATTTCGAGGCTCCATCCGTTCAACTCTCGCTTACGGCCTGCTGTCTTGATCCCTCTGTGCTTAATCTTTGGGATTACTCCCGCCGCCCCAGAGTTCTCTATCCGGTGGCTGGCCTGCCTTGCCGGAATGGGATTCACACCCATTGGATTAAATGACCTTGCCTGGCCGCACTGTTCATTACTTTCCGCCCCCTGAAAAGTTAAGTTTACTGATTCAACTCACCGGACTTCTATCCTGACACAGGGGGGTAGGCCCTTGAGTATCATAGATGAATCTGTTCGCCTAAAGGCGAAGGTTTAAACCCTACGCATGGAAATTAATAGCCACCCAATTCTTCATAGCCTCTTCTTTCTTCAGTTTAATTCTAGACCAGGACTCTTGTTTTAATAGCATCAGCTTTTTATAATAATCTGAGAGTTGCTCTAAGCTTAGATCATATGGTTCAACCAAAAATGTATGATCAATTTGTTTTTGCTCTATTGCACACCAATCAGTTGATATATTTTGTTTTGCCAACTCAAGCGTTGGCGGATTAGCAGACAATTCTTTTTTCCACAGGTCTTGTGTTTCAATTGTAAATAGGCCATCCCTTATACACTGATCATAAACTTCTGTCCCTGGATAAGGAACAATAATATTAAACACAGGCCATAAATTCTTTAACTCCTTAACCATACTCATGGTACTTTCTAGTGTCTCAGCGGTTTCTTCAGGAAGCCCGACCAAGAAAAGTCCAATAAGCCATATATGAGGGTATTTTTTATCGAAATATTCATATATTTCATATATTTTTTCATTCGACAATTTCTTCCTCATTATATCATTTCTAAGAATTTCAGAACCCGTTTCTATAGCAAGACTACCACGTAATAACCCTGCCTCAACAAGCACATCAATCAACTCTTCATCTAGTGTTCTAATACTAAGCCCATTATAAAACTCGAAAGATATATCCATATCACTAGATACAATATCAGAAAACAGATCCATAGAATTCTTCTTATTAAAAGTAGAACAGTCATCTATAATTCTGAAATATCTAATACCATGCTCATAGTATAAAACCTTTAACTCCTCCATAACCATTTTATTATCTTTAGGCCTAAATTTACGCCCCATAGTTTCATACATACTACAAAAATTACATTTAAACGGACAGGCTCTTGACGTAGAAATTGGCATAGCACAAATTATATTATGCCCCTTAGGATTGTAAAATGTATCCATATCAGGCGTATGATATTTTTCAAACTCCACTTTATCATACCGCGTAGCACCTAAATAATTTAAATCCTGTATATAGTTTGACTTAGGGGACACAACAACACTACCATCAGCACTTCTATATGCAACGCCATTTTGAAGATCAGCATTTAGACCGACTCCAGACACGTGCAGTTTCAATATACTTAAGAACTGCTCCTCACCTTCGCCAATAACCACATAATCTATTTCTTGTGCTTTTTTTATTATCTCATCATGAAAAATACTTGCATGATTACCACCAATAACTACAACAATATCCTCACGAATACTCTTTATTATCTTCGCCAGCTCAAGGACTCTTACAAATATCGCCGAAAAAAGACATGTAATTCCAATTATTTTCGCTTCCGGGTGATCATCAATCCACTGTTTAAGGTAGTCAAAAACTATTTCCCCATAGTCGGAGAAGTTTTCCTCCTGAATTAGTGTATTAAAATCCAACAAATCACCATTAAACCCGTTCTGACAAGCAAAACTATAAAGACTTAATGGCCCTAAGGCTGGCTCTAAAGGATATGCAACAACCCTTAACGGAGTAACCAGCAAAAAATCTACTCTTTCATCATTCATAATGTTTTTTCCAATCAAAATGACCACTCAAATCAGCACTAAATCTTTTAGAACCATAGTCAACAGAAATCAGGGAATAAACTCCCTCCAGTTAAATCCATAGCGTTCCGTTTTTATCTGCACAAAAAACTCAGATCACAACTTTAGGATTTATTTTTTTCTTAATTTGATACCTCTTTCTTCTTACCCACTCAACAACAACAATTAATCCTTTACAAAAAAATATTGGAAAAATAGATATGACAAATGAATAATAACGAAAAAACCGAGGTGCAATCCAAAACCTATCCTTATACTCATTATATTTATTCCAATCAAAATTTCCTTGCCCTCTCAAACTAAGCATGCTTTTGGCAGATAGGATTCGTGTTTTTCTTGGCAATGTCATTAGCGCGGAATCTTTAGATGAGGAGTCAAACTCTTCTGACAACCCATAAATAAACTTAGGCCAATTCTCGAACATAATCAGAAAAAATCGTTTACCCCAGCCTTCCTTTCTGACTGGTGTTTTGAGCGACACAACACTTACCGTTTGCATCCAATACAATAACGCCTTTTTTTTCAATAAGAAGTTAAGAACAAACCCTACATGAGCAAAATCTTCATTCCCATCATAATCATATTCCCCCTTCCCAATAACACTCTTATGGAAAATATTACAACATATACCTGAAATCATCCAAGCCAGATCCTTCAAGACCTTATTGGGGTCATCATACTCACAATTATCTATTTCTTTAATATTATTACAAAAATTAACCACGACAAATTCATAATTTTTATTATTAGATAAAAAATCAATCACCTGAACAAGGGATGACTCAGGTATTTCATAAGTATCCCCCATCAACCATGTATATTTAGATTCCGACATAGATAGCACTTTATCTCTATTTTTATCTCCACTAACCGTACTATCAAAAGAAAAATAATAAATACTATCGTAAATTTTTTTCCACTTTTTAATAACTTCAATTGTATCATCTGAAGAAGAATTATCTGATATATAAAAATTAACATTGTATTTTCTGGCTATAGGAACATGTATTTCCAGAAAAAAATCTAAAAAATCACTCCTATTATAGGTAGGAATTGCAATAGAGAGAGTCATTTCATCCATACAATTTCCACCTTTCATTTTATAACCCTATTCTGATTTAACTCTTCTTTAGACAAGAATGGAGCCATGTCTTCCAACGAAGGAGAGGTCATACTACCATCCTCAAGCTGCCTAGAAGCCAGCTTAGGGGAAAATAGATGCTCAGGATCAAGCATCACCTCACATAAAGCTACTCCCTGTCGTTGTAAAGTAGTTTCAATTGCAACCTCCATCTGCCGGTAATCACTACAACGTGTATAAGGTATTCCAAACCCCGCACTAAGCTTCTCAAAATTTGGAAAGCTCACCCCAGAGGATTCACTAGCCCCTACTTCATTGCCACTAAAGAAATTATTATGAGTTTGACGAATCGAGATATAACCAGCATTATTGAGTATGAAAATCTTAATTGGTAGTTGATTACCTACAATTGTCTGCAATTCCTGTAAATTCATCATAACACTACCATCTCCAGCTAGGCAGATCACCCGCCTTCTATGGTTTCCAATACAGGCACCAATCGCAGCAGGCAGGTCATACCCCATTGAGGCACTACCAGAATTGGTCCAGAGACGTTGCCCCTGCTTCAAATTTGCGGCCTGAAATCCAGCCACACAGGCTGTTCCATTTGCTGTCACTACAACCTCATCTTCCGGTAAGATATTAAACAGTGCATCAATAAAGCAATAGGGGTTAATCTGTTCACTCTCCCAGTACTCTGGCAGCACAACTGGATAGCGTTCTGCACGCACACGACACCACTCCAGCCACTCTTGGTGCCATCGACGTTCATCTTGGTAGAAAGCAATCACACCTGCCACACGCTCTGCCAAAACAGGAAGTAGGTTTCTCAGGTTAGCCACCACAGGCAGATCAGCTCTTACCGTTGGCTTCTGTAGTTCCAGTGGATCAATATCTACCCAGATTTTATAGGCATTCTGCGCAAATGAGTCCCAGCTATAACTCACTTGACGAACATTGAGCCGACTCCCTAACACCAACAGCAGGTCTGCACTCTGTACCGCAAAATTCCCAGCCCGATCCCCTACGGTACCAGGCCTTCCCACATAACAAGAATGCTTATTCCAGATCACGTCATGCGCATTCCAGCCAGTAACTACAGGAACTCCTAATTGCTCTATCAGAGAAAGAAAGGATTGATGCGCCCCACTCAAGCGCACCCCTCCTCCAGCAAAGATCAATGGGCGCTTCGCCTGTAACAGGCGATGTAAAATCTGATCACTCATTGCAATAAAATCAGCCACCAGTAGCAACTCAGCAGGTTCTCCAATTTTCTGCAGCTCTGCAGGATCAAATCCTGTCAATTGCTCTGTTTCAATTTGTACCCCCTGGATATCAATTGGAATATCAATCCAGCAAGGGCCGGGGCGCCCACTCAACATTAAATAAAATGCTTTCTCCAGATGATAACGGATGGTCTCTGGATCTGTGACCATCACAGAATACTTCGTAATCGACTTCACCAAGGGTTCGATATCAATCTCTTGATCACCCAGTTGCCTCAATGGCAATCGACTACTACGCACAGTGGTTGCCATTTTCACCTGACCCGAGATCACCAACATACCAATCGAATCAGTCCAAGCACCATGCACTCCAGTAATGGCATTAGTTCCCCCTGGTCCAGAGGTCACATTAACCAGTGCTGGCCGATTGGTTAGACGACAGTAAGATTCTGCAGCCATTGATGCCGCTTGTTCATGGTGATTAAAAAAGCACTCTAAGCGAGGGTGCCTTCCCAACGATTGGTTGAGATGCATAGCCCCCCCCCCCGTAATCATGAACACATGACGAACCCCAAGCTGAACCACTTTGTCAGCAATATAATCTGATAACTTCATCTTATTCACGCGATTGATCCACCATGTATCTGTTTAAGGTTTTTCCAAGACTAATCGATTATCAAGCAGCTTATAGATCTCGAAGGTGCGACTGAAAGAACGAATGGTATTTATCACTTCATCAGGATATATCCCTGGCACCATGACAATCACTACATCAATATCTGAATATTCTAATGTAGACGGAGAAACAATCGGAGTGTGCATCACCGGGCTATACTTACCTTGCTTGAAATCAGCTGAGTCAACGATAAAGGTAATACCATTCAGCTTTGCCATAGAAAGTAACGCCAATGTTCTATGGCCCGCTCCCCAAACAGCAACCTTTTTTCCTCTTACTGTATGCTGACTCACAAAATGGCTAAGTTCTTTAACCAGCAATTCGACAGACCCACGTCCTTGAATAGGTACCTGCTCCCGTTTTCTCACAGTCAGAGCAATATCATTTTCACCATTGATAATGGCACTATTAACCACATCAAAGCCATTCAATTCAAAGGCTAGGCGCATAGTCTCTTCAGTAAAATAAATCAGATGATCTGCAACAAACTCATAGAGGGTGTGAGTCTTTAACAAGTAGCTGGCATTAGGGGCAGTAACATAGCCAACTGCTCCCGGCTTGCTAATCCGATGCAATCCCCGAACAAAATTCTGAGTATCTGGTTGATGTTCAATATAGTTAAATGAGACAAAGACATCAAATTTTTCTTCCTCATTTACATCGAATATATCCAAGTAGCCCTGAACCACATTCCGTCCTGCTAATTGGGCCTCTTCAACTGATAAGACCCCATTCTCCATACCTACCGCATTCAATCCGGCATCCACCATAACATCTACCATTCCTCCTTTTCCACACCCCACCTCTATGGCTCGTTTCCCTAAAAGATCAAAACGTTCAACAAAGATGGAAAACTCACTCAAACGAGCCGCCTTCATTTCTGCAGAAAAAGAGGTTGCCGTAATCACTTCACGATAATAGGCGACTGGTTCACAACTCAACTGCAATAGATCACAATAAGAACAGCGGAATACTTCCAAGGTAATACCTCTATCAGACTCAAACTCTTGATTCTCTGGATAGTATTGGGCAGCCTTTGGGAAGGGAAACATCGAGAGTAATGGAGGCTGTACTAGTTCACTCTTACATAAGCGACAAAGGGGTTGATCCAAACCACTCATACTCTCTACTCCTTTTTATGTTCAATATAGGGGCGATACATCTCATGCCAAGAGAGTAGATCATCAGGACAATGTAGATGCCACATTAAGTAGCCTGGCTCATTTGGAGCCAGTTTTCCATTATCAATCTGGTAACCTACACCAACCTTGCAGTAATAAAGCATAGAGATAAAATGGGCCCGATCCCGTTTTGGATCAACAATAATTTCATTAACAGCTTGCGGAATCAGGTCACAAACTACAGAACCTGCTCCCAGCTCATTGCAAGCAACCTGCTGTATACGCGTTTCTATTTTTTCCTTGTAACGAATAACCCCCCCAGGCACGTGCCAACCTGCACCACAAAAGGGGTCATCTCTCCAAGAGAGCAACACACCGCGTTGCGGATCTCGCACTAACAGGTCCACATTGATTAAGGGGGTAGTACGGCTAATGTAATAAAACACTTCATCCGGCAACCCATGATTGGGAGTAGGCACAGCCTGATCTAGGCTGCTAATAGCCTCTATTGTAGATATCACCAATTTATCACTCAACTATCAACAATTTCTTTGGTCCCAGCAATCTCTGCCCACCGATCACGATTAAACCCCATATTATAGGCAGGTAATCCAAACGCCATACATTGGCCACAGAGTTTTACTTCGCGCTTTGCTGCATCAATTTTGGTCATTGAAGTTTTCAAGTAATTGTTCGCAACCATAATATCCGGATTACGGTTAAATACAATACAGCAAACAGGAACAGTCAAGTCCCAATTGATATTGATCTGATTATCTCGAAATGGACACCCATTAATCTCCACTTTAGATGAGGCGCCAATTCCTTCGTCAATATCCACTAACAACAGGCTGCGTAATCTATCTAACTGAGAATTCTCCACTCCTTTACAATGACTGATCAGCCGTTCTATGGGCATTACTAAGGAGTAGATGGTTGAGAATAAAAACCCCAACTCATCACACAGCGCCTTCATCTTCCTCAGGTTTTTTCCACAGTTATTGGTATAGAGATGGTAATTGACATCAACCAAAGTAGTGACTTGATATTTATCAATCAAGTATCGAAGCCGATAAAGGTTGGATTTTACTAGATTGATATCTCCCCCTGTATGAGTCTGATTGTATGCATCTGGGTAATAACCAGAAAGGGACACCTTCAAATATTCCGGTGAAGATTGAATCAATTTACGCAGCAGCTTATCTTCTTTTATAGATAGATTACTAGAAACAGCTGCCGCTACTCCATTTTGGTGTAAATAATCAACCATCCTTCCCAGCTTAGGGTGGAGCAACGGCTCTCCCCAACTGAAAAGACTGATGTGAGACACGATGCCTGTCTCACTAATAGCCTTGTCTACAACTTTTTTAAAATTATCAAACGGCATCAGACCACGTGGACTTTCCATCCCTTCACTACCATGTGCACAGGAGGGACATTTGAGGTTACAGGTTCCAACCACATCAATAGTGTAGAAGTCGGTACAGTAATTGGAGTAAGCTTTATATTCATCACTTCCAAAGTTCATGTCACCCAGCATCTGAATAATTTCTTGTTCTTTCAAAGCAACAGCTATCACAATCATCAATGATGGATATTGCTCTCTAAGTACTGGAAGTGATTGCGGGCTAACCACCGATATTCCATTAACCTGTTTATCCTGAAGTGCCGGATCAGAATCAACAAATGCGGTCACACCTGAATGGCCATTAGAAGCAAGAAAACGGGAAAACCCCATCCCTGTCATCCTAGCTCCCCACACCACAACTGTTTTCCCTTTGAGTTGCTCCAACAGTTTTCTAGGGGTCTGATTCAACACCAACCTACCCTTGCTCTGCAACACACTGCTCCAGACAATAATCCGTCAGATCTACCTCATCTTTATACCACTGATAAAGCTCTTCAATCGACTGCTTCATATCAGTAAATTCAAAGGGACCAAACTCTTCAATAAAGCGACTATTGTCTCCTGAATATTCCGGTTTCATCCCCGCTTGACGGACAACTAGCCCAGTATTGGGGTCATCGTGAATTTCACGCACCATCTCAGCCATCTCCAACAACTCATGAGGACGGCTGGTACAGATATTATAGTTTTTATGGCGTGGTTCTTGTGTAATAAACAACTCAAGAATTCGGACAAAATCATTCACATAAAGATAATCAAAACGCATATTCATAAACAGAGAAACATCCAAGCCACAAATCGCCTTACAGATATTATTGGATATAAACCTTCTGGTGTAGTCTTCATATTTACCATAAATACCATACCCTCTGAGGTTTACTGCACGCTTATTGGAAAACTTAACATCATGCGCTACAACAAACTTGGAGAGTCCGTAAGTATCTGCCGGAATATGTGTCCGGAAATAGGATTCAGACATTAAAGGGTGGTAATTACGCATATCATACTCAGCACCAGAACCAATAGTTATAAGTTTCCCATACTGTCCAGAACATCGATCAATATTAAAATACATCTGTAGGTTATTTTCCACAGATTGAATGTCAACCGCGCTATGAATAACCACATCAGGGTGTTCTGCTTCCATATATTTCTGCACACTCGTAGTATCCAGTAAATTCAACATCGCTCTGCCGGGAGAAAGCACTTTGTAGGAATTGTTATGAGACAAATATTCCACAATATTTTTTCCTACAAACCCATTACCACCTAATACTAATATTTTCATTATAGCCACTGGTTATCTCCAGACTTTTCTTCTTCAGAAACTTCAAGAACGTCAAATATTTTATCTTTAAATGGATCTAAATCCTCATCAACACAAACCATAGGTGCTGAACAATGATTACAAAAATTAATACCCTCACGTTCTCCTCTAGCCATTGCAATACGCAGATCCCTCAACTTACCACCAGTCCATATCTCTTTAGCTGTTTCTTTATAAGCATCACCTATAATTACTTTATTTGGCCAATCTAAAGTGCAGGGGCTAACCGTACCATTTGAATTATATTGCAAATACATAAAAGTAAATGGACATATATCCTTATATTCTTTTATTTCTTGACCAAAAATACCAGTAGTATCATCTTTGTTTTGCTTTTCCAATTGAACCTCTGACCACTGAGGGGCTACTTTCTCAATAAATATTTCATCGCATATATCCCCAAATGTATTATAAAAATACTCTCTCTCATCATCACTTAGAACAAACATATCTGTTCTATCTTTATCCAATGGGCTAGTCTTATCCGCAATTTTTACATACATTTTACAATTTTTTCTAACACTATAAAGATGTGCAATATTTTCAATCATATCATTAAAGTCAACTTTTACCCCAGCAACTTCTAAAAACCTTTGATCACTCAACCCTTCCAATGATACATTAATTATATCTAGACCAGCTTCAATCATTGCTACATTCACTTCCGGACTGAGATAAGATCCATTCGTAAAAATCTCAATAATCTCGGTCACGTTACTTTTATTAATATAATCGATCATTTGCGGCAACTCTCCATGAATCATTGGCTCACCGTTATTACCAATTTTAATTTTCTTAATAGGATCATCAAACCCTTTTAGATCATCAACTATCTTCTTAAATAAATCCATAGGCATTTTCCCGCTCACCAAACCTACATCTCTTTTTGCTTGGGTATCAGCATGAAAACAAAAACTACACTTAAAATTACACGCACTACACACATCAATATGTACAGAGAACGGGGTTGGTAAAGGAATCCTGTCTTCCAAAGCTACTTTCTTCGAGGAATACAACCTAGGTGTTATACTCGCAGACATCACTCGATCTTCTTCATTCATATTCATATATCCTTTTACTTTTTCTCTCTTTATATTCTGCAACCATATAGAATATATTCATTTATATGGGGCTACGGACAGCCGCTGTATGATTATTATATTTTATCAACTGTTGAATCAAATCTGTCTTTAATTTATTTAACTCAAACCCCCCATCCACTTCAAATTTCCTTAGTATATGTTCAATTGAAAGATTTCCATCATGCCATTTCCCACCAAGCCCAAGAAGCGTGCCATCTACATACTTGCATCCTTTTGAAAGCGCCACTTCAAAAAGCATGTCAGCCATACCATTTTTATCATGGAGATGCATTCCCGCCTCGACACCCTCAGCCCTACAAAGATCTATTGTATTGGATACAAAATCTGGCGTGAAAACACTTTCTGTATCAGCAAAATAAATCACATCCAACCCTATTTTCTTACTAAATTTAGCAAATTCTATATTCGTTTTCTCATCATTATATCCAGCACTTGTAAAATTAACGAACACCTCATACCCATAATTCCTAATATAGTCAACCTGCTTCTCAAGTTCTCCAAAGTTATTTTCATGAGATCTATTGATTATTCTAACAGCATCTACAATACTGCAATCCTTAGCGACTAAATCTGATAGAGGCCTTTGAATATCTCTCATAGCTGATATTTTAGCTCTACCCTTAATTGAGCCAAAGACACCATTTATTTCATCATTTTTCTGACTACAATACCTATATATTCCCCGCCCAGAGTCAGCCGATTGATCATGAAAAAAACCAATCTCAATATAATCAATACCCTTTCCTTGAGCAAGCTTATATGAATCAAGAATAAATTCAGAATCAAAAAACCATCCCGTTTGATACCCTAACTCTCTCAAAGTACAATCAAATATCGTTACATTATTCAACATAAACAACACCCCTGAAATAATTATATTCTCTGACTTAATACCATCAGACCATTTAGCGCATCCTCCTCTTCATTTGCACTACAAACTTCTTGCACTATGTTTTCATCAAACAGCTCCTTCACCATTTTAAGTTTCGTCGATAACCCACCTGATAGATATAATTTATTATATTTAACCTCTCCATACAGCACATCTAAAGCATCCAAGTGATTAGATACCATATCTATGATCGCAGAATTAATAACATTTTTTATCGTCAAGTTATTTTCCGTAATATTTGAAATACTACCCCCACCATCCTTTAAAGAAGAAAAGAAATCTATATTGATTTTCAGTGATGAATCATCAATATTATCATTTCCATACTTGGCAATTTTCTTCCAGACATCAATATCACTTACACCAAACACAACATCACCAATTTCACTAATCAACTTAACAACACTATTCAAAGCCCTCCCCGCAGGCAAAAATGGGATTGTCAACAAATTATAATGATCAATCAATGGCCTCGTTTGATAACTATCACTAAACCTCAAATGGTCAACAATTACAGTTGATTGACTTCCTGTAGCAATATTCGCAATCGCCACATCCTTGAAATCACGAACAAGCCCAATCACCGAAGCTTGCTGGTCACCTATCGGCACATAAATCGGCACTCCTAAATACTCGCCAATTTCTTCTTCAGTATATGATCGAATTAATCGCGGAAACTCGACGTTGATTTTTAATTCATTTATTAACTTATAATTCCAATCATTTATTGCAAGATCAAATAATCCAGATCCTGCCGCATTAGATATACTTGTAGATATTTTTGTTTTCGTTAATTTTGCAACAACAAAATCAGCAATTGTACCAAATGAACTACTTCCATTTAGGTCACCATTTATTGCCATAATATGCAGATTAACAGATGGTAACCCAGACCTCAGCGGCATACCTGTTTTCTGGATCAAGTTTCTTTCAATACTATTAGTAAGTCCATCCAATATATATTCATGTGCACTTACTTTATCAAGCTCATGTTTCCAGCTAAAATAAGGAGACATGGCTTCATAACCATCCACCAATACAAACCCATGCATTTGAGTTGAAAACAAAATCCCTTTAAATGGGGGGTGATTTAATATATAGCTATCAATAGCACTCTTAACTAGAGAAAAGAAAATATCACTATCTGTCTCGTGGATATGCTCTATATTTGATGCAGCAGAGGATGGTGATTCAAATCGTCTCACATCAGACAACAAACCACCTTCTGATACTGCTAGCTTAATATAACTTACACCGATATCTATAAGCAAAAACATTATTAAAGGTAATAACTCTTCATATCATCCAACAACTGATCATCAAACTTAACTTTCCTAATCATTAGCTGACCAATTTGTTTTGGAAAAACGATATTAACCTCTTCACCCTCAACCTTTTTATCATTTTTCACATACTCCAAAAACAAATCAAAGTCTTTTATCTCTATTCCCCCTATATCATAGATCGATAATATTGCATTATTTATTTCTTCATATACACCTTCCTCTATAAACCCTCTGCGTAACGCAATATAGTTAACGAAATCAATCCCCCATAGCACTGCAATACCATGTGCAATTTTATAGTCACTTAGTGACTCAACTGCATGCCCGAATGTATGCCCATAATTAAGAATTCTTCTTAGGTCACTTTCATACTCATCCTCTTCAATCACAGCCTTTTTTGCCAACAAACTTTTATATATCATTGTTGTAAACGGCTTCCGCTCATCAATACAGTCCAATATATTTTCTTTTAAGTATTCAAAATCTTCTCGAGACCCTGTAATTAATAACTTAACAATCTCTCCAACACCTGATATCACGTCATCATATTTCAGTGTTTTAATAAAATTAACATTCTGAAAAACACCTTTTGGTGCATTAAAAACACCTAGTTGATTTTTCTTGTCATTATAATTTATGCCGCATTTTGCACCAATTGAACTATCACTCATAGAAAGAAGCGTTGTCGGTATCAAATAATAATCAACACCTCTATGGTAAACCTTAGAAGTAAACGCAACAATATCCTGAATAATCCCACCGCCCAAGGCCACTAGAACATCTTTATTCTGAAGATTAACCCTTTGGTAAAAATCAACAACATTATCTATATTTGAAAATGTCTTTTGTTTTTCTGTAGCTTCAAGCTCCAACACCTCATATTTTTCATAATTAACAACACATGGATACAAAGTTTTAACTCTTTCATCAACTACAAACACAACCTTTCTATACTCTTTTTTTATTTCATCAATAAAAAAATCCAAACAGTCGACACCATCTATTGCGACCTCATAATCTTTCTCTCCAGACTCAATATCTAGCCTTAACATAAAACACCTCTTTTACTATAATGAATAACCGCCATCAACAACTATAGACTGCCCTGTAATAAAATTATTTCTTTTGCCTGTTAAAAAATATGCCACTTCTGCAATGTCACCGGGATCTCCAAGCCTTTTTACAGGCGTGTTATTCTCAATATCAAGAATAGCGTCATTTGATAGGTTTTTCCTTGTCAGTCTCGTATCAATAAACCCTGGAACAATTGAATTTATTAAAATATTACACCCTCCATATTCAACCGCCAAACCTCTTGTTAACGCATCGATAGCACTCTTACTCATCGAGTAAGCAATCCTTCCCTTCTTTGCATGCTTTGACCATAACGACGACACTAAAATGATTCTACCGAATTTTTTTTCTTTCATTTTTGGAATTATTTTGCGAATAACTTTAACACTAGACGTAGTATTTATATCCATAGTTAACTCATAATCATCCATAGACATAAAATCAAACTTAACAGGATTATTAACCCCTACACAATGTATATAAGCATCAAAATCATCATTACTATCAAAATAATTATTTATACTTTCATCAGAGGACATTTCTAACTCATCTCTTTTTGGAGCATAGACATTGCAACCATTACTACTATACTTAGCCACCACAGCACTTCCTATACCACCATGGCCACCACTGACTAAAACCTTCATATCAATATAAAACCCTAACTATCGTTCTTTATTTACAAGTGAGTTTATTAACCAATGCACTCAAACAGCATCAACTCAACTTAACATCTATTCAAACACCCACCTAACCCACAAAAACAGCCAACTTCTCAGCCGCAAAATCGAGCATTTCTTCACTCAACCCCGGATAAGTGCCTACCCAAAAGGTACGGTTCATCACTGTATCACTATTCACTAGATCACCCACCACACGATACTCTCTACCCACCATATAGGGCTGTCGAACCACATTGCCAGCAAATAGCAAGCGACTACCAATTTTATGCTGATCTAGATACTTCAGTAGCTCAACCCGCTCTACATTCAGATCTTCATGTAAGGTAATAGGAAAGCCAAACCAAGAGGGGGCACTATATTCCGTTGCCTCTGGCAAGACCAGAGATGATTTGTACATTCCCAGCTTCTCTTTCAGGTAGGAGAAGTTATGTTTTCGCTTCGCTATAAACTGATCCAACCGACCCAGTTGCGCCAATCCACAAGCCGCCTGCATATCGGTAATTTTTAGGTTATATCCGAGATGAGAATAGATGTACTTATGGTCATACCCTTGGGGAAGTTCTCCCAGCTGCCAAGTAAAACGTTTTTTACAGCTATTATCACACCCGGGGTTACAAAAGCAGTCTCGCCCCCAGTCTCGGAAAGACTCTACAATGGGTCTTAATTTTGCATTACTGGTTACAACAGCACCGCCCTCTCCCATGGTGATGTGGTGGGCAGGATAGAAGCTAAAGGTTGCTAGGTCCCCAAAAGTACCCACTCTCTTTCCTTGATAGGTGGAACCTAATGCATCACAACAATCTTCAATCAACCAGAGGCCATGCTGCTTGGCTACACGCTGTACCTCAGCAAGATTAAATGGGTTACCCAACGTATGGGCAAGAAAAATTGCCTTACTTTTGAGGGTTATTGCCTCTTCCAGTCGGGAAACATCGATATTGTAGGTAGGGATCTCAACATCCAGAAAGACAGGAACGGCCCCTACCTGAAGTATTGGATTGATCGTAGTCGGAAATCCCGCAGCAACCGTAATCACCTCATCACCAGGCTTGATTTGGCGCACCCCCAATTTAGGCGAGGTGAGTGCAGAAAGTGCCAATAGGTTTGCGGAGGAGCCTGAATTGGTTGTTAACGCAAACTTAACCCCTAAATACTCAGCCAGCTTCTCTTCAAACTGTTCGTTAAAACGCCCCGTTGTCAACCAGCCATCCAGTGCTGCATCCACCATATTGATGGTCTCACCCTCACCAATCACCTTTCCGGAAGGAGGGACAGGTGTCTCTCCAGAGACAAATACCGTACTCTCTTTACTGCTCACAAAATGGGCGACTTCACGCTGCACCACTCTTCTTAGAATCAACTGCACCGTCTCAAGATTCAGCATAGCAATTTGCTTTACTGCAAGCACAGATTCTAATAGAGCCGTCTTATCCAAACGCAGAAAGCTTGTATAAGGGAGAGACTGACCATCAAAATGGTCATTTTCCAACTCAAATCCATAGGCACTACTGCTTCCCGTTGGCTCACGGGCTGTAATAAATGCGAAGCGCACATCCCCAGACTCATCTTTCTCTGACAGCGCTAGCGCAGGACGGCGCTTAGGTGCATATACAGTATTAGCCAACGGAAAGGAGATCAGGTAAACCCCTCCTACTCTTATCTCAGAGCTCATTCCACACGTCCTCTGCGGGGTCTAACAGTAGCTCTTTTACAAAACCAGACTGCATCTGCAGCTCGGTCTTCGACTCACCTTCATGCACATCTAACTTAACCGGGACAATAATAACCTCCACATCCATATCTCGATATTGATCAAGATCGATATGAAGCTGCCCGTTACTATCTACATGCTCTATGGTTCTTTGTGCTTCCATATTTTTCCTTAATTTGCTTCAGACAGGTACTGCTCAATTTGAGAGATTGAGAGCCCTCTCATATCTCCATGCTCTGATTCCAACTGGTGCCACTCAACAATTTTCTCCAGTGTCATTTCTAAACTCCACTTGGGTTTCCATTGTAAGCGACTGTGCGCCTTGGAGCAGTCCAGCTTCAAGTAGTGCGCCTCATGCGGATGGGTTCCTTGGTCCAGCGTCCAGGTCGCTCCCTTGCCCCAAAGTTGG
>Ga0233440_1002295_pt1 | contig 15949 bp, 17 predicted proteins | sample SI_123_September_5_FD_182791 | JGI IMG/M metagenome (GOLD analysis project Ga0233440, IMG submission 182791) | Seawater microbial communities from Saanich Inlet, British Columbia, Canada - SI_123_September2016_120_MG | ecosystem: Environmental > Aquatic > Marine > Inlet | place: Canada: British... | reverse complement strand
TCCTACCCTCCTCTAACGCAATCACACAATCCTCAAAACTTACATTTCCACGACCATTATCATTTCTTAAAATTTCTGCTTTCTTAATATCCCAATTTATTGTTTTCATTTCAATATTGTATATACAGAGTATATCATGCTAGGGTTTATTTAAAAGTTTCTTTTAAAGACGATAAGGGCATTTATCAAAAGCTAAGTTCGTTTCGTAAAAAGGTAGTTTTTGCATTCATGTGATGTTTTTAAAATTCAGTTAAAATAAGTTAATAGTTCATTTTAGCATTAATACCATGACAAGCAAAACAAAACACAGCGGCGGCCCGAAGACCGATAAAGGCAAAGCCATCTCCAGTCGAAACTCAATCACTCATGGCCTCACTGCAAGGCGTTGGATTAATGACAGTGAGCAGGAATTATTCGACGTAACTATTAAAGAACTTATAGTTGATTTTGACCCAGAAACCCACATTGAAAAAATACTTATCACTACAATGTCAGAGTGTTCAGTAAGACTAATGCGTATTCAAAAAATTGAAGATGCAATGTTTGATCTTGCTAGTCATGAGGCAGATAGTCTATTAGAGGCTATAAAAAGTATTGATAACAAGAGTGACAGACTAATTCCAGCTGTTCAAGATACTATTACATTTACCTGGAAATTTGACCCAATATCTTATGCTAAAAAGATGCAAATGCTAATCGAACTAGAGGAGCAAAAATTTGATAGAATTTCCGACTGGTTTTTGTTGAAAATAACATGCCGGTTAACACTGACTACATTCGTAAGGCAAGCTTCGCAATGAATATGACAATACAAGACTTCATAGAAAGAGAGATCAATCAATCATACTTTATCGATGTTCGGGTATCGTTTCTTGGGTACGATGAATCTAAAAAGGATGACGATCTAACTATTGATGAAATCTTCGAAAATACGCATGAGATATCATCAACATCTTTGCAGGGATACTTTAAAAATCTTAAAATAAGAATTATTAACGACTTGCAGGTTCAAACCGTTTTAAGAGACTCTACTGAACGCAGCCAACTACTTAAGGATGCAGCAACACCTGACCCTAAAAAACTAGATTTAATTCAGCGCTATCGAACTGCAAATGAAAGACAGTTTTCTAAATCTCTCGGAGAGTTGCTAGCACTTCAAAAAATACGAAAAGCACTTAACTAGTTTTTTTGATTTAGAGCTACCCCCGGGTCTTTGACAGGATCCCCAGAAAACACTATGCCCGCCTCTTCTAGGCAATTCTTAATACCCTTAATAACAAACTTATTTGCATTAGGAATTCCATCTTGAGCTTCATACCTTCTTAATGTTGTAATTCCAACACCGCTCTTATCAGCCAAGTCTTTACCCTTCCACCCAAGAAGCATACGTGCAGCTTTTATTTGTCTTGATGAAATCATAAAAATAGTATATAATGGTACTTAAAATACCACTTGGAATTAAAATGCATAAAATAAACCTCCTGTTCGATTCTTTAGAGGGCGCTTATGCACCCAATACAATTAGATCTTATAGATCAGATTATATGCATTATTCCAACTGGTGTCATAAATATCAATACGATCCTTTAAATATTCATGAAAATAAATTTGCAGACTATATTCTGAAGATGGGTGAAAACTTAACTGTTGCAACTATTCAAAGGCGAGTAGCCAGCCTTAGCAGTATATTCAATCTCACTAAAAGCACCAACCCCACAAAAGAGCCCGTTGTTATTTTAACATTTAAAAAGCTTAGAAGGAAGTTTGGAAAACCTCAAAAACAAGCAGCGCCTCTAACTTATGATATTTTGATCAAACTTAAAAAGGTTTGTTCTGACGATATAGTCGGCCTCAGAAACAAACTACTTTTACAACTGGGTTACGAAACCATGCGCCGTCGCTCAGAAATTTGTCAATTTAAATTTGAAGACCTACAACATCATGGCAATCATAAGCATGCGCTCCTACTGAGACATTCTAAAACTGATCAATACAATCAAGGAAAAATAATTCCAATATCTAATGAGCTGTCTGAACTGATCTTAAGCTGGTCACTAGCGATTAATCAAGATAGTGGCTACATCCTTAGAAGCTTCAAAAGAAATCTATCTACTAACCCATCTCTCACACCTGCATCAATTAACCATATTTTAAAAGACCTTCAAAAGCAAGCTGGCCTGAATAAAATTGGTGAACTATCTGGTCACTCATTTAGAGTTGGCGCTGCACTTGATCTATTGAATAAAAATATTCCCTTAGAAAAAATTATGCTTAGAGGCGGCTGGAAATCGGAAACTAGTGCAATGAGATATCTTCAAAGCTGGAATGATAGTAACTGGTTGATTATTAATTAACTACAGGAAAACCAATAACCCAATTTAATATTATCTTTGTTAGTGGCTCACACCATCACGTTTCATAACCTTTAAGAAGGTCTTCCATAAGATCTTCATATCAAACCAAAATGATTGACGGTTTAAATACTCTACATCTAATGCTACCTTATCAGGAATTGACAGCTCGTCTCTTCCATTCACTTGTGCCCAGCCTGTAATGCCAGGCAATAATTTATCCACGCCTTTCTCGGTACGTAAAGCAATCAAATCATCTTGATTATAAAGTGCAGGTCGCGGCCCCACAAAGCTCATATCACCTTTTAATACTGAAATCAATTGTGGGAGCTCATCTAAGCTAGAGTGACGTAAAAAACCACCAATGGGTGACAAATAAGAATCTGGATTATCCAGCAAGTGTGTTGCTACAGTAGGAGTATCAATTAACATTGACCTAAACTTTGGCATTTTAAAAATTTTATTATTCTTACCAATACGCCCAGACCAATAGAACGCAGAACCTTTTGAGGTAGTAATAACCAAAATTGCTGTAAATATAAGCGGAATTAGTAATACTAAAAACAGGAAAATTGATAATATTAAGTCAAATACTCTTTTCATGAGCTGTAATTTTACACAATTGTTTATCTATTGTTGTAACAGGTCTCCAATCTAATAAATCTCTCGCCTTACTACTATCAACAATAAGTGAAGAGAACAAGCGAACTGCATCGGCCTCTTTGCCAAATAGTTTTGCCACAAAAATCATCCATTTGACAGGAATGGGAAGTAATAATGCTTTTTTATTAAATGCTTTAGCAATTTTTTTTAACAATTGTGTTGTTGAAAGTGTGTCATTATCAGAAATCAGAAAAATTTCATTGGCAGATTTTGGATGTATGGTGCAAATAATAATAAAACTCACCAAATTATCAATGGCTATTAACGATCTATCATTATTAACAGCACCTAATGGCAAAGGAAGAATGAATTTAGCGCTCGCCCATTGGATCAACCTGCCAAAGTTACCAGGAGCATTATTCCCATATACCAATGGTGGACGAATAAGAACTACTTCTAAACCGCTATTTTTAGCCAATTTTAATAAGCCTTGTTCCGCCTCGTATTTACTAATTGCGTACGGCTCTTGTGGATTAGGAGTGTCAATTTCCAAAAATGGCTGATAATTTTGGTTACCATTCACACCAATTGAACTTAAAAATACAAATCTTTCAACTCCAGCTGTTGCAGCCTGTTTTGCCAAATTAAGTGTTAATTCAGTATTAATCTTACGGAACTCATCTAAAACCGATGCTCTAGCCTTATCAAGTACATGCGCCTTGCCTGCCAAATGAATAACACAATCAACCTCAGCAAGACCAGCTGAAAAATCAGGATTATTTTCCAAATCCCCCACTACAAACTGTTTAACTTTATCAGAAAATAGACTGGTTTTTTGACGAACGGCAATTGATATATTAAAATTTTGCCGCATAAGCTCTGCAACCAAAGCCTGACCAATAAAGCCCGTTGCACCTGTAATTAATATTTTCAACAATTGAACAACTCTCCTTTGAATAGCTCCGATCAAAATACTATTGAAAGGCTTTTGATGTGATACATCTTTCAGCCCATTCACGAGTACCACTATCTAAATCGATCGATATTTTGTGGTAATTTATTTAGGTTTTACCAGCTTTAAAACATTATTTATTGGACCACAGTCAAATCACCAGCATTAAGATCCGATTCAGCAAGCAAAGATTTAACCCCCTCTATCTTCGTAATTTTTGTTTATCTCATAATTCATTTTTTTCTGATTTTTTTTCTTTGATTAATAATCCTAGTATCTTGACTGGATATTTTAAAAATATTTTAAAAATATTTGTATCTATGCCATTATCACGACAAACTTGAAGTTGCTCAATATTATTAATCCATATGCTACTGAAAGTAGTACTTACACCACCAACTCTCATCTTCACTAAAATCTCTTTCATATAACTATAACTAATTTTGTGAGTGTATAGAAACCGTATCAACAAATCAAAATCAGCACCTATTTTTAAATCAGTTCTAAATACCCCATACCTTTCATATATATCTTTTTTTACAAAAAAAGTAGGATGAGCAGGCATCAATCCGTAGGCAAATTTTTGAGGACTGAAGTGACTGCTATCATAATATCTTACTGCTTTATCAAGATTTTTAGGCTTCACAAATATTAGATCAGCATATACACTATCCACATCTTTCTCTTCAAATTCTTTTATAACATTTTCTATTACTCTATTGTCAAAATATACATCATCACTATTTAAAATTCCGACTATATCACCACTAGCAAGCCTTAACCCTTTATTCATTGCATCATAAATACCGTCATCTTCCTCGGATACGAACTTTGATATTTTATTTCCATATGAATTAATAATTGCAACTGTATTGTCACTACTTTTACCATCTACTATTATGTATTCTATATTTTTATAAGTCTGAGTTAAAACAGATTCAATAGCGCACTTTAGTGTCTTTCCTGAATTGTATGTAATTGTAACTATACTTATTTTCACCGCAATAACTCCATATAAAATTTGTCAAAATTATCTTCTGAAAAATTATTTTCAAAAATAAATAAAGACTCTTTTGATAACTGACTGAAATTCTTTTCAGCAATTCGACATGATTCGGTAAGCTCTAAAGGATTAAAATGCTCGCCTATTAGAATACCTTTACGATCAATAAACTGACTAAAAGCTATGATATTTCTTGCTATAACAGGTGTGCCAAATTTACAACAAAGTGGAAGAACTCCAGATTGTGAAGCGGTTTGATGAAGTATTAGAACACCTTTGCTATGTTTAATTACATAGTCTATTTCACTATCAGATATATCTGATTTATTTATTACAGAAAGAACTTCTTCATATCCTGTGTGCAACATTAATAAATACTTTTTAATGTTTGAAGGGGTAATAATTAAAAACTTAACATCTTTTATCCCAGTTTTTAAAACATAATTGACAACTTTTATAAAATCATCTATTCCTTTTCCTTTATTCACTGTTCCAACATATGAAAAATATTTTCTTTTTTCAAGTGGGGTGATATCCATTTGATTATTTTCCATTAATAAATTAGCGTCAATAAGTTTGTCTTTGTATTTATAAAAATATTTTAGAAAAATATTTCTTCCATATGGAGACATTACAACTACCTTATCACTCAAAAGCAAGCTAAGGTATTGAAAAAAGTTAACTATAGAAAAAAATACAAATCCTTTCAAGCCATATGCCATCCTATCTTTAACAGTTTTATACGGCTCATGAAGAACAGTTACCACTTCAGAATTTGGAATAAAAATGAGCAAACTTTGTACAAAGAAATTAATAGGGTGCGGATTGTAAAACAAGAAAATATTTTTTTCACTGCCTTTTTTTATGTTTTTATAAACTCTATAAAGGATAAGCGGGAATAAAAGGAGGTCTATCAACATTCCTTTATTTCCTATTCCATTTGAAATAAGAAAGGATGTGTCGTCACTTTCTGACTGCTTATAGTAGCCATTACTAATCAAATTTACAGTTCTAAACCCGTATTTATTAAACAACTTATTTAGCAAGGAGAACTCTTTATACAACCCAGGAGCATATTTCAAACTAAATAAATAGAAATTTTTTCTAATCACCCTCTAATCCTCTTCGCCAGAAGAAATCCTGGTGACTTTTTTTTGCAATCTATCGCACAATGGAGTGTATTCTTTAAATAATTCTGGCACAAATTTAAGTACACATATCAAAATAATTATTCACTCAAAATCCTTAAATAATTTTCTTTCATTCTTTTTCCAACTAAAGAAATATCATATCGATTGTTCGCAGATAATTTTGCATTTTCAGTCATTTGATGAATGTTAATTGCACCACTTTCAATTGAAGATAATATATTTTTAATCTCAATTGTAGTGGTTCCTACAACTATCCCACACCCATCTTTTTCTATTTCTTTATAATTAGCTACATTTTTTGAAACAATTACTGGCAATGAAGATGCTAACGCCTCTATGATTGACATACTAACACCCTCAACAATGCTTGGAGATACAAAAAAATCTGCAAACCAATACCATTTTTTAACAGAATCTTTGTCAACAGGCGGAATAAAAATAACTCTATTTTCTAATTTATTTTTTTGTATATTCTGTAAAAGTTTAGAATTGTATTCTTTATCCCCCACTGGCCCAACAATAAAAAGAACCATATTCTCAAAGTCCCTTATACTTTCAATCATTAAATGTAGATTTTTTTGAGGGTGGATTCGGCCTAGGAATAATAGAACAGTTTTATCTTCAACATTGTACTTTGTACGCCACTGTTTTCTTATGTCAAGATCTCGCTTGTATTTTGACACTTCGATCCCATTACTTACAATAAAACTTTTAGCTCCATAAGTATAATTAGCTGATTGTTCTAGCTCATCTTCCGTTAAAAAGTGAAGACTTTCACTTTTTTCTATAATGCTTGACTCGACAAGTCTCATATAAAGTTTCTTTATTCTTGCACTTCCTATTTTATCCATCCACCATCGCATCAAACTTGCATGTGGTGTAATTATGTACTTCTTTCCGTGTTTTAATGCATATCGAGAAGCAAAAAAACCATAAGCGTGCCTTGTACCATGAATATGAACCATATCACACTCCAAAATCTTTTCTTCCATCTTTGAAACCAAACCAGATGAATAAAATGCTTCTTTTGATTTTAGAAAAAAATTACAAGCGTAGTAATAGACACCAACACCGCCAAACTCATATCTTTTATCCATTTCCACATCCAAATACTCTCCGCCACCTGCATCATTCGTGGTTAAAACTGTCACCTCTACTCCTAGTTTCACTAATTCCCTATTTATCAGACTAACAGCTGTTGCTGTGCCGCCAGCTCCCCACGCAGGCTCATACCATGGAACTATCACAAGAATTTTCATACGATTCCTTTTTTTTGCATTTCGTGCTTTATTATTAATTTTAAAATTTCATTTGCCGCAATTTTTGGATCTCCAGAATTTTGAACAGCATAACCATTATTATCACTCTCTATTAATGCTCTATATTTTTTAATTTGTGTCTTTATTTCACCTAATGATAGTTCTTTTTTTCTAGAGTGAATTGATTCAGGACTGTCTTCTATCAATATAATCAGATCATATTTTGGAACAAAATTCTTTAATATATTTAGCAGTGCCTTTGGTGTGTTTTTAAAAACAGGCTGAATATAATACTCACTAAAATATCTATCAAATTGTACATAACACCCACCATTTGTATACTTACTATACTTCCAAAAGTGTCCAAGAAAATAATCCAAACTATAATATGACGGGTAAACTACTGATTTAAATACTGAAACAGGCTTCACCTCCCTCATATTTATTTTGTGATTTTTGTCTTTAGTTTTAAAAATGCTTAATACTGTTGCTAACGCAGGAATTATCTTAAAACGGGTATGCATCCTTTCTCTCTTTTCATAGTAATCATGCACAAACTCTGATTTGAAGACCAAGTCCCCAACTGTTGTCTTTCCGCAACCATCCGGCCCGACTAAAACAACATGAATACCTTGTTGAGAAATTATTCTTGTATGTAAAAATCTTGTTGCGTATTTTATGAATAAAAACAATTTTAAAGGAAGTCTGTTTTTTACAAAATTTTTAACAATCTCTAATTTCGTCTCTTTTGAGCTAATATCATAAAGATCATTATTGTTAATCATATTAATAAATGAATTTGGAAAACAACCCTCAAGAACTTGATATGCAGAATCAGTGTTCAGCCCCACTTTTTCAATTCTTCTAATCACTTTAGGCGATAATTTCCCATTGTAAATAATGTCTTTTATTATTTGAATAAAAATTGCAGACTTGTTGTTAATTTTTTTATAATTTTGGAATTCGATAACAGCTGAATTCAGGTTGCTATTAGTAAAAGGAACACCTCTCCAATGAAAACATACCCATAAGTCTAACTGTATCACTATCTCAGGATTATTAATAAAAGCAAGTGCATATTTCCCTTCAGCTGCTGGACCAATTCTCGGAGAAACATTCATCTTTTTAATAAGCCAGCCTTTTGATGTAGCTAATACTTGTAGTTTTTTTACTAAGATTTCAATCGAAAATTTAGACACCCATATATCGATATCATTTTTTATATCTCCTCTTAAATTATTATCAATATCTATAACACCATAATCCAGCCCTCTAATGGAATTAAAGAATACTTCTAAAAAATCTACTTTTTCTTGATTTTTATTTAATTGCATTTAAAAAAGCCTTGTGCTACATTTTTTATTTTCAAACTTAAACATTAACCCCTCTCCTAGATTGCAACCTTCTATATATTGATATTTGTCTATACGTAGAAGGCTCGTTTAAGGCATATTGAAACCTTCTGGCTACAAAGTATATGATTTTATTATGACTATTAGCGCTATACATCTCTTCTACATTCTTTGCTTAATTGTTGGAATCATTTTTCTCATTACACCCGAATCTATCAATATAGAAATAATTAGTAACGTTATAAAGCTGTACCAAAATCCATTGATAAACATGGTATAACTAAAAAAAGATAATGACAGTGTGAGCCACACATGAACATAGCACACCATATATGACATAAGAAATGTTGTAGAAATCTTATACTCCAACATTCTTACAACACCTCCAAAAATAAAGATAAAAATAGAACCTAGAATATAACCTAAATCATCAATAATAAATTTTAACCATGTGGATAGCATTGTAGGAATCGGCACATCGTATCTAGTTGGCTCATACTTTGTTGTGACAATTTCATCAATAAACACTGAAAGTAAACGCATTAAAGGTTCGAAAGTATAGGACATGGCATACTCATCTTTATTTAGTGCAATATATTCATTCAATCCACCAATGCCACTACTCATATAGTAATAGATTGATGGTACGATTGACCCTGCAGCCTCTCCCCACTCTCCAGAAACATTATTAACAGTAGACAAGTCTCTTGTTGACGAAATAGTAACAATCAGCCCCACAAAAACCAGCACAGCATACAGCGTTTCTTTAAATTTGATATTTAGCGTGCCTTTATTAAAGGCTAAAATTACACCAATATATATTGACCCAATCATCATTATGCTAAATCTAGATTGCAATGCAATATTTAAAAAGATCACCATGCCAATAATTGTTACGTTCAATAAATAATTTTTATTTTGAATATTATTAATGACAGCTAAAAGAAAGATGCTTATCCAATCAACTGGTATATAAAATCCAATACCGGGTGACCAAACTCCAGTTCTGGACATTTCATAAATTTCAGCCCCGTGAATAAATCCAGCACTGAACTGACCATAATGCAAATAAACTCCAAGCCATACAGTTGTAACTCTGATAAATAATAAAAATCCAATTACATATATGGAGAATTTTAATAAATGAATTTTATCAACCCTACTCATTATTTTGCTTTTAGTATTTCCTGGAAATTTAAGATCAAGAATGAAATACCCAAATGTTAATAACAATATTGTAAAATTCAATACCCACCATGTTTGGCTAGAAATCTCATTATATTGAATTAATTTAAGTTCATATAAGCCAATAATCAACAGCCAAATATACATATATATCTGAATTATGCCAGTAAACTTTTTACTTTTCAGGCTTAAAATTACACAGCAAAACAGCGTATTCAGCAAATATAAAGAAAACATTATTTGAAATTTTTAACCATCAAAATAAAGCGCGATATTCGCACAGGATTATTTAATAACAGTCTAATTGCTTTTAACATTAAGGGTATTTTTTCCAAAAATAATGACTTAGATCTATACAATTGAACCGCTACAAGATAGAAGTCAACCTCTCTTCTAAGTGAAAATAGTTTTTGATTCAAATCTTTTTTGTCTGAAATATCTGAATCCAGCATATATTCTAAAGTTGTTTTAGAGTCAGTATTTATAGATGTAATCTGCTCTTTATGCCTTCTCCAGAATCCGCAATTTTTATTGCAGTATGAGAATTCAAATGATAAGGATAATAACATCCATGTTGGTTTATCTAGCCACTTCAATCCATTTGGCTGCCAAAATCCACCAATACTCTCAAGTGCGTCTTTTCTATAAATAACGGAACAGGTTGGCATATTAAAGAAATTTGAAGCAAAAGAAAAATGATCAAATGCCACTCCAATTGGATTATTACACACTACAGACTCTCCCCATAAATCAACCTGATCCATTACCTCCAAAAGATAGTCGCCATTGTTGTTAACATAAACACCCCCACCCCAGCACAAACCTGTTTGCTCATCATTAATAATCTTAATCTGATTACCAAGTTTATCGGAAGGCCAATAATCATCTCCTTCCAAGACAGCTATAAAAATCCCTTTTGCAAGACTTAGAGCTTTATTATATGTAACATGTAAGTTGTAAATTCCTACATTCTTTTGGGAATAAACCTTAATCCTTGTATCTTGCCTCTGATATTTTTCCAATATAATAGCGCTTGCATCAGTGGAGCCATCATCGACAACAACAGCCTCCCAATCTTTAAAATCTTGAGCTATCAAGCTATCTAAACATTGCTCTATGTATGCTTGATGATTGTAAACAGGAATAATAACGGTAACCTTAGGTGTTTTCATGTTTCTTATCTTTTATAAAAATATGATATGCAACATATATCTCTACACAGAATGTTGCTATAGACAGTGCGGTGACAGTTGTGCTATTGCTAATGCTTAGATAATTGTAAAACAAATATAATACCAACTCATTCACATAATACAATGAAACAATGAAGATTAAAATGGGCATATCAATGACCATAAAGAGCATTTTGTATTTTATTGATTGCATTATTTGCAAATAAAAATAATCAAATATAACTCTTATAGTCCATGCATAAGCAGCGCCTTCGATGCCAAACACTTCAAGTAAATAATAAAGCAAGACTACATATATAGGAAGCTCTGCCAAGTTTCCTATTGCTGGAATTTTAGGATTTCCTTTTGCCTGATGAATGGTTAATGGTATATATGCCAAAGAATTAAAAATAAGCCCAATAGACAAAATTATAAGAACTGAACTTGATGCAGTTGCAACTTCTAGACCCACCCAAAAATCTAATAACGCTTCGCCAAAAACAACTAATATTAATGCGACAATTCCATAAAATAAGAAGATATTGTTTGTCGACTCTTTGATAATTTCCTCAACCTTTGGGTTATTTAATTCTGTAGATAGTTTTGATACTAATGGAAACATAACTGTCATTAATGATCCTGAAATGATCAATGTTTTTAAAATTATCTCAAAAGGAATTGCGTAATAAGCAACAAAAGATAGCCCTATTACCGATGCTATTATTAATTTATCAACAACTCCCATTATCGCATTTGCAATATTGCCGGCCATTATCCAAGAACCATATGACATCATTTCTTTGAATGCTCCAAAGTCAAACTTAATTTTCAAAAGCCTCTTATCAAGAAAAACTGTGGAAAAGAAAAATACAACTAGAGTCAAAAGTTTAAGTGCAAGTATAAATAAAACAATTTCATCAAACGTCCCATCATTTAATAGAACAATAACAGGCCCAAGATACATCAATGAGGTCAAGGGAGCTCTAATTATATTCATAATTAAGAAAAAATGTCGACCCTCTAAATAACCTCTAAATGTAGCTGAAATTTGCATTATTGGTATTGAGATAGCCATATAAATCCAAACAACTTGATTTGAACACGCACTGCAATTTAACATATTAACTTTAAAAAATTCAGATAAGGTAAATATCAAAAATCCTAATGTGGAGCCAATTATCAGTTGCCCTAGAACTGATGACCAAATATATACTGATGACTGTTCCAGCTGATCTGATCCATCTAACTTTGATATTTTGTTAACAACTGATTTTGCAATACCTAAATCTATTATTGCTGAATAACCCATAATAGACCAGACAATTACCAGCATTCCAAACATCTCTTCGCCCAAATTTTCTAGCAAAAAAGGAATACAGAGAAAGCCAACAATTATTGGTATCACACTTCCAGTTAGTGTCTGTTTAAAGCTAGTTAGCATTTTTCATTGTATGTATTCGTTGAAAAAAATCTACTTAACTTGCCTGAAATAACGTCAGGCCTTAAGTGTTCAACTGATTCACTATAGCTCCTCTGATCATATCTATAGTTTTCAATAAAACTAAATGCAGATAAAGGAAAGTCGCCCTTTATAATATGAATATTTTTATATTCGTGCGAGTATTCCTCCACTATTCCAGTAGTCAATACTTCACATTTTAATGCTGTTGCCTCTAATAGCAATAATGGCGTATCTACAGTGCTCTCTAAATTTTTATATGGTTGTATAAAAAAATCTGCTTTACCAAGTGCATTAATAACAAGATCGTCTACTTTCTCAGAAAACTCTCCTCTATCAATCTTTATAAACTCTATATCGCTACATGATTTAATTTTATTTAGAGCCTCATTAACACCCGTATCATCTTCAATGGCAATCCCATAAATTATGAGTCTATATCTATCTGTTGCCGCTAATTTTTTAAATAGCCTAAAAACTTCGTTTATCCCTTTTCTGGGGTCTATTCTCCCCAGAAATACCACGGTTGGTTTTTCGACATTATGATAAGACCTGATATTATATTTAAAAGGCACTATCGGTGGCAGGTGTAACACTTGACTAGAGAATAGGCTGCAGAATCTATTTAATCTATTTGATACTGTAATCACCCCTGCATATGGAGTTATTAAAATCTCCAAAGCTCGCACTATTTTTTTAATATAACTTTCTGGATAAAAGAACATTAGCAAATAAAAACTTGATTTTTTATTATTAAGAAGCCTTTTATATCCAAAATATAATCTATATTTTGGATCTATATAGCTTGTAATTACAGTTGTATTTTTTTGAGACCAGATATAATCAATTGCATTCTTAAATTTTATAAATTTTATAACCTTTAATTCACCAATAAACTCCTCATTATTGCATTCTGCATCATAAAACACCCATTCAACCTCTTTCGAATTGATGATTGCACCTGTCAGCCTTCTCATGTAAGAATCCGTGCCGCCAATCTGAGAGTGTCCAAATGTCTTATCTAATGCGAAGAAAACAATCTTTTTCTTGGCCGGCATTAACTTAAACTCCTCTCTAAAGATTTTTTCCAATTAAGTTGTGTAATTTTGCACTGTGTTATTATTTTTGAGTTGTTTAACACTGTATACATCGGTCTTTCTGTGGCAGTGGAAAAATCTTTTGATTGGATTTTATTTATCTTACACACGGTTCCAGATATTTTAAAAATTACTTGTGCAAATTCATACCAGCTTATCTCACCTTCATTTGAATAATGATAGACTTGCATTTCATGCTCTGCCTCTTTAAATGCTACATTTTGCACGATGTCTAAAATTGCATTTGCCAAATCAGTTGCATAAGTAGGCGAACCTATTTGATCACTAACTACACTTAACTCATCTCTTTCTTGACCTAGCCTTAGCATGGTTTTAACAAAGTTATTACCGTACTCAGAATACACCCAGCTAGTCCTGATGATGATTGCATCAGTTGGCATGATTTCTTTCAGTGCTTGTTCTCCAGCCAGCTTAGTCTTGCCATAAACGTTAATAGGATTGGTGACATCTGTTTCTGTGTAAGGCTTGTCACTTTCTCCATCAAATACATAATCGGTAGAAATGTGAATTAATTTAGCTTGCTGATTTTTAGCAATCTGAGCTAACTGCTTCACTGCTAAATGATTAACCTGATTTGCAAGATCTTTCTCTTCTTCTGCCTTGTCTACTGCAGTATAAGCTGCACAGTTAATGATAATATCAAATGCGTTACCTTCAAAGTAATGAGCAATGTTGTTTCCATCACTTAAGTCTAACTCCTCTCTGCCAACAAAAACAAAGTCGTCAGTTTGTTCAGTATTAGTAACAAGCTTATGAATAGATTTTCCTAATTGGCCATTTTTACCAGTAACTAATATTCTCATAATTCTTGACTATTCAAACAGATCTTTAGCATTCGCTAAAGTTGGATGTGTTTTATCTTTATCTGAGAGTTGCAGTATTTCTAGTGGCAATTGCCAATCAATAGCTAAATCTTTATCATTAAATACAATACCCCTATCATGATCTGGTGCATAATAATTATCAACTTTGTAAGCAAAGGTAGCACTTTCACTAAGCACGACAAAACCATGGGCGAAACCATGTGGTACAAACAGTTGATGTTTGTTCTCTGCTGTTAACTCTACAGCCACATGTTGGCCAAAGGTAGGGCTAGACTTGCGTATATCAACAGCCACATCCAGCACACTACCTTTAATTACTCTTACCAGCTTGACCTGAGTGTAGGGCGGTAGTTGATAATGTAGTCCACGCAATACACCCTTGGTTGATTTAGATTCGTTGTCTTGAATAAAATTAACTTGATAACCAACAGCCTCTTCAAACAGATCTTGCCTAAAGGTTTCTACAAAGTAGCCACGATTATCACCGTGTACAGTAGGCTCAATCAGCACTACATCGGGGATTGACTGAGGTGTAAACTTCAAATCACTTCCTCTGCGCGTCGAAGTAAGTATTGTCCATACTGGTTCTTGGCTAATGGCTGTGCCAGTTCTATAAGCTGCTCTTTAGTGATGTAACCTTGTTCAAAGGCAATTTCCTCAATACAAGCTACCTTTAAGCCTTGTCTTCTTTCTATGGTTTCAATAAAAGTTGAAGCTTCTAATAGACTTTCGTGTGTGCCTGTATCTAACCAAGCATAGCCTCTACCCATTAACTCAACAGTTAAGCGCTCTTCACCTAAATACATTTGATTAACTGTGGTAATTTCCAACTCACCTCTGTCAGATGGTACGACCTCAGCGGCCTTTTTAACCACATCATTCGGGTAGAAGTACAAGCCTGTTACTGCATAGTTACTCTTAGGACTGTCCGGCTTCTCTTCAATGCTGAGCGCTTTACCGGTAGAATCAAAATCAACCACACCGTAACGCTCTGGATCATGTACGTGGTAGCCAAATACTGTTGCCATGTTTTTATCTTTAGCATTTGATACAGCATTAGACAGCATATCAGTCATGCCGTGACCATAGTAAATATTATCACCTAAGATTAAGCAAGTGTCATCATCACCAATAAAATCTTTACCTAAAATAAATGCCTGAGCTAGACCATCAGGAGAAGGTTGCACAATGTATTCAAACTTCATGCCAATATCAGAACCATCACCTAATAATTGCTCAAACCTTGGCAGGTCTTCAGGTGTGGAGATAATCAGCACTTCTTGAATACCAGCTAACATTAATACTGACAAAGGATAATAAATCATCGGCTTATCGTAAATTGGCATAAGCTGTTTAGATACGCCTTTAGTAAGAGGGTATAGACGAGAGCCTGAGCCGCCCGCTAGAATAATTCCTTTCATGATTTAACCACTCCTAATCTTTCACCTTGATAGCTGCCATCCTTAACCCGGTCGCACCAAACAGTGTTTTCTAAATACCACTCAACGGTCTTTTTAATG
>Ga0233440_1002292_pt1 | contig 15967 bp, 22 predicted proteins | sample SI_123_September_5_FD_182791 | JGI IMG/M metagenome (GOLD analysis project Ga0233440, IMG submission 182791) | Seawater microbial communities from Saanich Inlet, British Columbia, Canada - SI_123_September2016_120_MG | ecosystem: Environmental > Aquatic > Marine > Inlet | place: Canada: British... | reverse complement strand
AATCTACCATCTTCTTCCAAGCGTTGTGGACATTACCAACCTTCAGATTTAAAAGGAAAGACTTCTCAATAGAATGAAATCTCTTACCTTTAGTAGTAAGAACATTTAACCAAAGCCCTTTGTGGTTATCTGTCGGATTATCCGCTTCTTTCCACACTTGTACGTTTTCTAAAAACCCATAAGTAGAACTAATAAATTGTTCTGGGGTTACATCATAGGTAGTCTCTGAAATGTTTTGGAAACCTGCCTTACATTTAGAAATGTAACGAAATTTGTATTTTTTCCCTTCTTCTAAATGGTTGGTGACCATAAAATTGAATCTCTTACCCAAGTTATCGTTTTGGTTTACCCTTCCATAATAAAAGTTTTTGGAGACATCTCTATGACTCCCGTAAGTTGTTTCGTTGTTTAACGTTATTGAATTTTGATTTTTCATAATTATTTATTATTAATAAGTTTATCTTGTTCTTCTTTTGGTAAGTACATAGGTCGGAACCACGCTTCAGGACAATTACCATCTATCCATTCTAATACAGTCGGTTTAACAATACCATTATATATCATCACCCAAACCATTCGTGGATAACTGTCAGGACTACCTTTAAACCCATCGTAACCAATGGCGTCAGATTGTTTTTTAAGGTTTTTCATTAATTCGGGCATAATGTCTGAGACATCTTCTTCACTTAATACTGGTAAATCTAATGTCCCACCACAATACTGAGCTAACCATTTAATGTGTTGATAAATATTTTCTTTCATAGTTGTTTATTTTTGATGATACGAATGTACAACAAATATATTAAACCACCAAATAAACTAAGAATTATTTTTTTTTAATGGTTATATTTATATTTATATTATATGAGACTAAGAGATATTATAAGAAAAAATTTAATTTTAGAACAAGAAGAAAGAGTCGCTAATCTATCTAAAAATATAACAGTGGATTTTGGTATCTTTAAAAAGGGTCACGTTAATTATAGACAAAATCGACATATTAATGATAGTGATAGAAACAACCCCTGTTACGGACAAAAAATAACTAATTTAGATATGGTTGACCTTATTGATGATTCTTTAGGGTTTATTGCGGAAGAAATAATGAATGATAATATCAGAAACGGAAGAGAATTCATAGTAACTAGGGAGGGTGATGACTACCTTAATGTCGTAATCATACCAGAAAACACAAGAAATAATAGATGGAACCTTATAATTAAAACAGTAATGTGTGAAGAAAATTTCAAAATGGGATATAATCAGTTACAAATTATGGTACCAACACAATAAAAAAACCACACCTCTATTGGGTGTGGCTGCCTTTAGTCTCTATTGAACTTAAGGACTTTATTTATTCCACTTCTATTGGGTGGTTTTTACCTTTAGTCTCTATTGAACTTAAGGTATTTTCTTTTCTCAGTTTCTTATAATACAAATATACAACAAATATATTAAACTACCAAAGAAATTAAGAGTTATTTTTTGTTAGATATGTATATCCCCTCTATTTGTTCCCCTAATTCATCCAAAACTTCGATTTCTAGGTCACCATTTTGATCATAATTTATTGTAATGATATATTCTCCTAGGTCAACTTCTTTTATTACTTTATCACTCATACAATTACTTTTTATGTGTTATATAAATATCCGCTCTTTTAAATAAAAATTTTTTAGTGTTTATATTTTAGTTAAATATTACTATACTTTTAAAAAAATAATTAAATGAAAAAAACTGAATTAAGTATCACCCCAGTCAGTCACAAAACAAAGGTATTAGTAGTACCTAGTGACAGGACTGGGGTGAGTTGACGGCTACTACCGATCTACCATACCACATATTAAATTAGAAGAATACTTTCCAGAAGAGTTTCATATTGATATAGATTATGAACCAGAATTAAATAATGATAATTTTTTAAAACAATATGATGTAATTCATTACCATAGAACATTGGGGGATTATGATAATCTGTCTAATGTATTAGATAGGTGTGATGAATTAGGTATTGTAACTATTATGGATTTGGATGATCATTGGTCACCAGGACCAGATCACCCAGCGTATCAGATAATTAAACAAAATGAATTGGACAAGAAAATATCTAATAATTTAAAAATTTCTAGAAATATTACTACAACAACTAGTGTATTTGCGGATGAGATAAAAAAATTAAATGAAAATGTTTTCGTCATACCTAACGCGATAAATACAGATGAGAAACAATACCAAAGTAATCCAGAGAAAAGTGAAAGAATACGTATTGGTTGGTTAGGTGGATCTTCACACATAAAAGATTTACAAATTTTAAAAGGTTTAATGGGTAGTTTAAAAAGTGAAGGTTTATTAGATAAAATACAATTTGTACTATGTGGTTATGACCTTAGAGGTATGATGACTATGATAGATCAAAAAACTGGTGAACAAAAACAAAGACCTATTAAACCAAAAGAATCTGTATGGTACCAGTATGAAAAAATATTCACTGATGATTATAAAATAGTGAGTAAGGAATACAAAGACTTCTTACTATCCTTTGAAAATAAAGAATATGAAGGTGTAGAAAACGAACCATATAGGAGAGTATGGACAAAACCTATTACTTCATACGCTTCTAATTACAATTTATTTGATATATCTTTAGCACCTCTTAAAGAGAGTATGTTTAATAAAGTAAAATCACAATTAAAAGTAATTGAAGCTGGGTTCCATAAAAAAGCGATAATCGCTCAAGATTTTGGGTCTTATCAGATTGACATTAAAAACGCCTATAAAAAAGGTGGTGAGATAGATGAAACAGGAAATGGTTTCTTAATACCTACAGTTAAAAATCATAAGTTTTGGTTTAAACATCTTAAGACATTAATTAATAACCCAGAGTTAATTACTAAAATGGGTGAAAATTTATATAACACCGTTAATGGTGTCTACGATATGAAATCAGCGTGTACAGAACGTAAAAACTTATATAAAAAACTTATTAATGAAAAAAAGACAGTAGAAGTTGATATTTTGAAATAAATTCTTTATCATTATAAAAAAATGTTATGGTGGACTTAAAAGATAAAATAGAGAAGAATAAAGAAAAGTTTTTAGAAACTAGTGTAAAACATCAGATTTTTAATGAGGAATTATTAAATTTTTTGGGTGAGGACTTGTTCACATCTCCCGCTTCAAATATGGAATCTATGTATAACGCTTTTCCTGGTGGGCTAATTGATCACCTTTTAAAAGTTACGAAATACGCTATCTATATTAATAACTGTTTACCAGAAAAATTAAGAACAGATCAAAGTTCAATAATTAAAGTCTGTTTCCTACATCAGATAGGAAAGACAAAATTATATAAATTCTGTGAATCCGATTGGCACAGAAAGAATCAAGGTAAGATGTATGAGTTTAATGAAGATTTGGTTTCTATGAGAATAGGGGAGAGGTCAATTTATTATTGTATGGTAAATGGTATTGAACTTAATGAGGAAGAATATCAAGCCATTGTTAATTACGATAAATCTGATGATGATAAACAATCAAAATGGTATAGTAGTTCATTATCCACTATTTTAAGACAAGGTAATGAACTATCAATAATAGAATGTAAAAATAACTAAAATGGAAGAGAAACCAAAATGTGGATGTGGTCAAACAAGTGACCCAGATGGATATTGTGATGGTTCACATACAAACATACCAGAGACTGAAGATGATAATACGGAAGAATCTGGTTTTAATTTAAACGGTGAGTTTAAAGAACTACAAGAGTTACAAGAGTTAATGAGTCGTATTGAAAGTTTTCAAACTGAAGAAAATGGTAGTAATGATGGTAACGACTTTAATCTATCACTACAGACAAAATTCACTAACACCTCTAATAATTCTGATCCAGAATACTCTAAAGTAGGTGATAGTGGATTTGATTTAAGAGCTTATTTAACAGAATCAGTAACACTTAAACCTTTGGAAAGGAAATTAATCCCCACAGGTTTAAAGTTCGAATTACCACCCAATACAGAATTACAAGTTAGACCAAGAAGTGGTATGGCTTTAAAACATGGAATATCCGTTTTAAACACACCTGGAACTGTGGATGAGGGATATAGAGGAGACGTTGGTATAATAGCGGTAAATCTAAGTAATGAGGACTATACGATAGAACCTGGTGAAAGAATTGCTCAAGGAGTTATTATGAATGTTATTGGGCAGAATATTTCAGTGTTAACAAAAACAAATACACTAACAGATACCGAAAGGGGTGATGGTGGGTTTGGATCAACAGGTAAACAATAAATTAGACTTTAAACCAATTAATAAATAGATATGGAAGAATCAAAAGAAAGAACAATGGATGAGTTAAGACAAGTTAAAACTTACGGTTATACCACACCAAAAACAAAGGTGGTAAATGAGTATTATAGAAAGGTTAATTTTGACCCTCAATACATTGTTGATTTAATTCGTGAGACTCCAAATGATGGAGAGTTAGGAAAACAAATAAGAAATTACTATATGAGTTTAACAAATGAACGATGAAATAAAAAATATAGAAACTTATATTACTAAACTTGAAACAGAATTAGTGATGGACGGTTACAATAATGGTTGGTTAAATAAATGGTATAGAGAAAAGATTATAGAATTAAAAAGTAGAATAAAAACTTTAAAAGAAAATGATTAGTGTAGTATTTTCAACAAGGAAAGATAACCCAACCCATATTGAACACATAAAGAAAACTTCTGGGATTTATAAGGGGTTAGAAGTCATTCAATATATTAATGATGGTGAGTTTGGGTTAACTGAATTATATAATAGAGCTTTAAAAGAAACCACAAATGATATTGTGGTTTTTTGTCATGATGACATTCTTTTTGAAACAAAAAATTGGGGAAATAAAATATTAAAACACTTTAAAAGAAATCCTGATTATGGTATTTTAGGTAAAGCTGGTTCGAAATACCTACCGAAATCTGGTTGTTGGTGGGATAATGGTATGACAGAAGTTGTTGGTCAAGTATACCATCAAAACGAAGGGAAAAAATGGATATCTAAGTATAATGAGTTTTTTGGGAATAAAATAGAAGATACAATTATGGTAGATGGTTTATTCTTTGTTGTAAATAAGAATAATATTAAATCTAATTTCGATGAAGTTATCAAAGGATTCCACTTTTATGAAATAGATTTTTGTTTTAATAATTTTTTAAATGGTGTAAAGGTAGGTGTAATATCAGATATTACAATTACACATTTATCCATTGGTCAAACAAATGAACAATGGGAAAATAATAAAAAACAATTTGTGGAAAAATATGAAGATAAGTTACCACAAATAATACCATACACATATAAAACTAAAAACATAAAGAAGGTTGAACCTTTGGTTTCTATTTTAATGCCAATATATAACTATGGTAATAGAATCAATCAAACATTAAATTCTGTTTTTAATCAAGATTATACAAATTATGAAATAATATTAGTTGATGATGGATCAACTGATGAATTTGTGAAATTAAAACTTAAACAACTAGAAAATAATGAAAAAATTAAAGTTGTTTATAAAGAAAATGGTGGACCATCTTCAGCTAGAAATGAGGCGTTTAAACATTGTAATGGTGATTATATATTACCTTTAGATTCTGATGATATGATTTTAGATGGGTATATTAAGACATGTGTTGCAATTTTAAAGAGAGAAAAAAATGTAAGTCCAGTTTATTGTGATACACATCATGTTGGTCAAATGCAAGGAGTGGAAAAACGCCCAGAATGGAATAAAGAAACATTACTGAAGGGTCCATTTATCGTTAATTGTTCAATGTTTCATAGAGAAGCTTTTGAAAAAGTTAATGGTTACGATGAAGAGTTAACTGGATGGGAAGATTATGATATGTGGATTAGAATGATGAAAGAGGGGTATGTAGGTAAAAGAATACCTAAACCATTATTTGTGTATTTTCATCATGAAAAAGATGGGACCGTATCTACTGAAGCCAATAAAAATCTTCAAGAACTATATATGAAAATAATGTATAAAAACTTTGAGGTTAAAGATAATAAAATTGTAACATGAGATTAGATAAATATTTTGATAAAATATATTGTATAAATCTTGATCGTAGAAAAGATAGGTGGGAAGAAACTGAGAATGAATTAAAAAAATGGGGTTTACTTGATCAGGTTGAGAGGTACCCCGCTGTTGATGGTGCATCATTAGATAACCCATACTCTATTAATAATGGTGAATTAGGTATTCTAACCACACACATTAATTTAATTAGTGACGCGAAAGAAAAAAATTATGAGAATGTCCTAATATTGGAAGATGATATAGAATTTACAAAAAACATTATTAATGTTGATAAATATATGGAATTAGTTCCTACTGATTGGGATATGATTTATTTTGGTGGTAATCATAATAAACATATGGGTAAAACGATTGATATGATAAATGATAAAATCATAAAACTAAATGAAACATATGGCATACATTGTGTTGCGATTAATAATTCTATGTATGATGTGATTTTAGAAACAATACCTAAGATTATGAAACCTATTGATGTTTATTATTCTGATTTACAAAAATCTTACGAATGTTATGGGTTTAACCCTAGTATTGCGTTACAAAGAGTGGGTTATAGTGATATACAGAATAAAGTGATGGATTATAAATGGTTATTTTAATATGGAAAATCAGTTAATAATATTCTCAAAAAACAGAGCTTGTCAATTACATCTCCTATTAGAGAGTATAGAAAAAAATTCTAATAACATCTTCGATGCAATCTTTATTATTTTTACATACACTAATAAAGACTATTTTGAGGGGTATAATAAACTCATTTTAAGATTTCCTAATGTAAGTTTTATAGTAGAAGACGATTTCTACAATAACACAATGGATAGGGTTAATGTCGAATTTGAGTACACTACCTTTATGGTGGATGATATGGTATTCTATAAGAAACTAGAATCGACAATGGAAGATATAAAAGGTGTTTTTGACATACCAGAGAAACCGATAAGTTGTTTTTCATTAAGGTTAGGTGTGAATTGTAATTATTCACATCCAGCTAATTTATCATATAGATTAGGTAACCATGAAAAAATAGGTAATTTTAATCTCGTTAATGTGATGGATCAGAAAGGTGATTTCGCTTATCCATTATCTGTTGATGGTCATATTTTTAAAACAGATTTTATTAAAAAATGTTTACATAAAATAGGTCGTTTTAGTAACCCTAATGTCTTAGAAAGTAAGTTACAAAACCTAATGGGTGAGATTAACCCTAATATGGTTTTTTTAGGTGAATCTGTTATTGTTGGAGTTCCTGTTAACTTGGTTAATGATACACATAAAAATAGACAGGGTATAATGTTTTCTTTTTCAGAAAATGACCTTAATATTAGGTATAATAATGGTGAAACTGTTGATATGACGATGATGAATTTTAACAACATTAATGGACCCCATAAAGAAATAGAATATAAATTTAAAAAATATGAGTAGAACTAGTATATCTGACGATGTTACATACCCTAAATTTTGTGAATTAGCTTCCACCGAAGAAACAACATTCAACACATTTAGGACAAATATAGCTTACCAACCAATATTAGAACATGTAACTAAAAATGAAGGTCAAAATTATTTAGATTTAGTTAAAACAAACAACCCAGAACTATTAAAAAATCTTAATAAATATAAAACTAATGACAATATTGGGGCACCTAATAAAGAACAATATAAGGAAGGATATTTTTCACCTACCACTTTACGATATATTAAAGTTTTGAGTGATTTGATTAATGAATTTGGGTCGTTAGATGGGTTACACATAGTAGAAATCGGATGTGGATATGGTGGTCAATCTAAAATTATAATGGATACATTTAATATTGACTCATATACTTTGATTGACCTCCCTAGTGTATTAGGGTTATGTAAAAAATATCTAAACTCTTTTGATTTACCACATGCGAATATTCACTATAAAACAATGGATGAATTAAAGGGTGATAAATACGACATAACGATTAGTAACTACGCCTTTACAGAGTGTAATAAAGAAGTGCAATCTACATATATAAATAAAGTGTTACTGAATAGTGATAAAGGTTACCTAACAGCTAATTTCATTAACCATATTTTTAACATAGATTACCATAGTAAAGATGAATTATTAAAAATAATACCTGGTAGTTATGTAGTAGACGAAACCCCTAACACACATAAAGATAATTGTATAATATTATGGAAGTAAAAATAGTGGATTCTGCATTTGGACATACTGACTTTTCTACCTTACAAAAAACTAACTTATTTAAATGGTATAGGGGTAATGAAAAAAGACGAGTATGTTTTTACACAGATAAAAGTCTACCCAAAGTAGTTAATGGTATTGACGATATTAATGTAGCTTGGTTAATAGAACCAAGGGTAATTGATGGTTTATCATATAAATATATTGAGGCCAATCACCATTTATTTGATTATATTTTAACCTATGATAAACATTTATTATCTTTGGGTGAGAAATTTCTTTTCTACCCGCATGGTGGTTGTTGGGTTAATGATGAAGATAAAAAACTACACAATAAAACTAAATTTTGTTCCATCATCGCATCAAATAAAAAACAAAGTGTGGGTCATAAATTAAGGCATGAGGTTATTAAAGTGTTAGGTAGTGATGTTGATGTTTTTGGTGGGGAGAACCCCATTAATAATAAAATAGTGGGGTTAAAGGAATATAAATATACAATAGTAATTGAGAACTCTAAACAAGATGATTATTTTACTGAGAAATTAATTGACTCATTCGTTACAGGGACAATACCTTTATACTGGGGTACTGATAATATAAAAAATTACTTTACTAACATACATACATTTAACACACCCGATGAATTAAAAGGTATAATTGAAAGGTTAAAATTAATTGAGTATGATTCTAAAAATGCAATTGTTAATTATGATAAATCATTAAGTTATATAATGCCTGAAATTTATTTTTATAACAAGTACAAAACACTATTTGAATAGTGGAATTTACTTTTGATATTATAACTAACAAAAATTATGAAAAAGTAAAAGAGTATGATATATTAGATGAATGAATTAAAAAAAATTAAACAAACTGAGAAATGATTAGTATAGTAACAGGGACATTAAATAGGTTAAATTTTTTACCTAATTTAATAAAAAATACAGTTGACTCAGATAAAAGAATTGAGTTAGTGTTAGTAGATGGTGGTAGCACTGATGGAACAATTGAGTATATAAAGAATTTATCGCACCCAAGAATAAAATTAATCGAGGTGGGTAAAAGAAGTAGTTACCCACATTTTATGAATTTAGGTGTGGAAAATTCTAAATATGAATGGGTATGTCAATGGAATGATGATGTAATTTTAGTAAACAAATGGGCTGACGTTATCGATGAAATAGATGATAATAATCACTTCTACTTGTTCAATTGGAAATACGGTGATAATGGAAGTATTGATAACGTAGATTGGTTAAATGGTGACGATGTATCACACCCTAATGGTGGATGGTGTATTGTTGATAATACTGACAATAATGGTGAAATTGTTATGAACTACGGATTATATAATAAAAAAATATTTAGAGAAATCGGTCTATATAATGACGAATACATGTATTATTATGCTGATGGTGATATGGTGATGAGGTCACATCTTTTTGGGTACAGACATAAAACCTTAAACCACATAAAGGTTTGTTCTTTAATTACCGAAAAAAGGGCACAACACACTAAAAACGATACCATAATTTACAATAATAATGTAAAAACCTATCGAAATAAAAAATTACCAAATAACATTAAAAAATTAAAATAATATGAAAGTAGTTAGTTTTTCACTATACGGTGATAACCCAATTTATACAATAGGGTGTTTAAACAATGTAAGTTTATGGAAAAAATATTTCCCTGAATGGGAGATGTGGGTATACCATAACGACACAGTTCCATCTGAAATATTGACAAAATTAAAAAGTGGGGGTGTGAATTTAATAAACACTAAAGAGGTTAATGGATTCTTTGGTTCTCTATGGAGGTTTTTACCTATAACACATAACGATATAGATTATTTTATTTCTAGAGATTGTGACTCTAGACTTAGTTTAAGGGACATTACTGCTGTTAATGAATGGATAACATCAGATAAAAAATATCACATTATACGTGATCACCCCATTGGACATGGATGGGTTATTAATGCTGGTATGTGGGGCGCAAAAGGTGGGTCTATACCTAACTTTAATGAATTAAGAAATAATTATTTAATTAATAATAATAGAACGGGTGATAAATCTATTGATCAGTGTTTTTTGAGGGACGTGGTACATCCTATAATACAGAGTGATTTATTTTTACATGATGAGTATTTTAATTATGAGCGTATAGGTACTAATATTAAATTAGATAGAAAATATGACGATTTTGCCTTTATTGGTGAATCAATAGATGAGAATGACAACCCAAGGGGAGATCAAAGGAGTCCTATTAGATTGAGGTATGGTAGGTAAAATAAATTTAAACGATCATAGGTACTTTTATGATAATAAAGGATTTACGTCAATACTAAATGAGGTTATTGGTTTAGCTAGAATTCACTACGCTAATTATAATAATTATGATGTAATTGTGGACGATACTCAGGTTTTAAATATCTTTAATAATAATTACAATTTAAAAAATGGTGATAAATGTTATAATGTCTCAGATGTATTTTTTAAAGATTTTATGAAAGGTGTTTATGATAATAGATTTAATGCTCACACACCATTTAATGTTGAAGATTTAAATAGTAGAAAAATAAACTCTTTTTTAACTTTAAAAAAAGAAATTTCCGATAGAATGTCTTCTTTAAAAATAGAATTGTTGGGTGAAGATAATTATATTGGTATCCATATAAGGGGTACAGATAAAATTATTGAAACCCCTGAAATAAAAATTGATGATGTTTATAGGTATATTGACATTGCGTTAAATGAAAGAAAAGATATTAAAAAAATATTTTTAGCAACAGATGATGTATTTTATTTAGAAAAACTACTAAAAAGATATGGTGAAGATTTAATAGTATATAATAAAAATAATATAATTAGTGAAAATAAAGAACCTATCCATAAGAGATATGGAAGAGAAAAAATTAATTTAGAAGTGATGGGTGATGTTTATATTCTATCTAAATGTCACTATTTTATGTATTGTTTCTCTAATGTTAGTTTTTTAGCTTTAACTATGATGGATGACTATAATAAAAAAATAATAAATATAAATAATTAAAATGGAAGTAATCTTTGTTAAACAACATATGGGTTTGGGTGATAATATTGTACATAATGGTATGATTAGGAAATTATCTAAAGAAAACCCCAAAAATGTGATAATTGTGCCGACACACCATCACAACAAAAAAAATGTTTCTAGGATGTTTCGAGATAATCAAAACATAGTTGTTGAGGGGTTTGATAGTCACAAATCTATGGAACACATAGTTAATAATAGAGGATATGGTAATGTAATTTCATCTTGTTTATTAAACAACCCTAAATATGGGTACGGTGAATATTTTGATGATGCATTTTATTTACAAGTTGGGATGATACCTAAAATTAAAAAAGAGTTTTTTTATATCGAAAGGGATTACGATAAGGAGTCTAAAGTTTTTAAAGAAATGGTAACTGATAAAAATATTAGTAATTATATTTTTTTACATGAGAAACCAAAAGAAAACATTCTAATAGACAGGGATAAAATTCCTAATTTACCTGTAATATATGCAGACCCTAAATATGATTTTTTTGACCTTTTAGCTGTTATTGAAAATGCAGATGAGTGTCATTTAATATCCAGCTCTTTTGTTTCTTTAATGTCTTGTAAAAAATTTAACCCTAAAACTTATGTACATATGTATGTAGATAGAATAGAATTAGTTAACCACATAAAAAAAACAGGGTTAAATATTGTATTATGATTGTAACAAAAATCAAAACAATTAAAAATTGTGAAGAAGATAAGGATTTATTAACCAAATTTTTAACTATAAATGAAAACGCGACTAAAACTTTTAGATATTATAATAAAAGAAATTTTAATGTAATTAGTGACCATATATACACTGCGTTATATTTTGATGGTGATAATGTAATAGGTTATGGACATTTAGATAAAGGCACAGCAAACGTTTGGTTAGGTATTATAGTATCAGATAATTATAGGGGTTTGGGCGTTGGAAGTGAAATCATTGACGATTTAATAGTCAATTATAATGGTGAAATAACATTATCAGTAGATAAGGGTAATTTACCCGCAATAAACCTTTATAAAAAGAAAAAATTTACTACTATTAACACTACAGATAAAATAATAATAATGAGATTAAAAAAATAGAAATGGCAGATAGTTTAGGAAATGTTATAGATAAATTAGTTACAATTGATATGAAAATGTGGGATAATCAGGAGATACTTTATGAAATAAGGAAGATGACTTTTGACGAGTATAAACAAAAATACTACTCCAATGAGGAAGGTGCTGAAAAATTATGGTTAGTACTTAAAAAAGCATGTGATTTAAATGTCCAAAGAAATGAATTAATAAATGAAGTTGACTCTAAAATTATTGAAATTGTAAACGCCGCTGTTAAAGGTGAAGATTTAGATAATGGAAAATTTTTACAGAGAAGTCATAAAACTTACTAATAACCTATTTGGATTAATTTGAAAAAAATAAAATGATTCCTATTTATAAACCTTTTTTAAATAAAAAAACATTAAGACACGCACATGACGCATTAGACTCTACGTGGATATCTAGCCATGGTAAATATCTAAATATTTTAAAAGATAAATTATTAGATATATCTGGTCAAAAATATGTTATATTAACTAATAATGGTACAACCGCAACCCATCTAATATCTATAGGGTTAAAATATAAAAACCCTGACATAAGTAATATTATAGTACCGAACAACGTATATATTGCTGCGTGGAATACATTTAAAATGAATCCTATCTATAATCTTATCCCAGTCGATTGCAATTTAAAAACTTGGAATTATGATGAAGAAGAACTATTTAAAACGATTCAGTCTAACAGAAGGGACAATTTAAAAGATGTTAGAAGTGATTTAGACCATAAAGTATATAAACATAAAGACACTGCGATATTAATTGTACATAATGTTGGTAATATAATTAACGTACCAAAGCTAAAAAAAGAGTATCCTAATTATTTATTTGTGGAGGATAATTGTGAAGGTTTCTTAGGTTCATATAATGATGTACCTAGTGGTTCTGAGTCTTTGATGTCATCTGTATCATTTTTCGGTAATAAAACAATAACAGCTGGAGAGGGCGGGGCGTTATTCACTAATGATTGTGATATTTTTGAACATTTAAATTCTGTTAGAGCACAAGGTAACACTTCGGAAAAATTTAAATTCGATAAGTTAGGGTATAATTATAGGATGACAAATATACAGGCAGCAATTTTAGTTGGTCAATTAGAATCTTTAGACGAAATTCTTGAAATGAAAAATAACGTATCTTTAGAATACCAAAAGAACCTCACACAAATAGATGGAATTGAGTTTCAATCTATAGAGAAGGGTACCAAACATTCAAACTGGATGGTGGGTATAAGATTTACAAACTTTACTCATGAAAAATTAAATAACCTAATGTTATTTTTATATACTAATGACATTGAAACTAGACCTATGTTCCCACCAATAACAGAACATACCCACTATAAGAACATCGTCACTAAAATTGATAATGCTAAAAAAATATATGACCAAACTTTAATTTTACCTAGTTACCCTGAATTAACTAAAGGTCAAATTAATTACATATGTGATAAAATCAAAGAATTTTTAAAATTAAATAAATGAGTAAAAAAACACTAATAACTGGAATTAATGGACAAGATGGGTCCTACCTCGCAGAATTTTTAATAGAAAAAGGTTACGAAGTATGGGGAACAGTTAAACGAAATTCTGTTTCTGAAACACAATCAACAAGGATAGAACATTTACGATCAACGGGTAAAATTAATTTAGAATATGCTGATTTAACTGATATGTCATCATTAGTAAGAGTCTTAAAAGAGGTTCAGCCAGATGAAGTATACAATTTGGCTGCACAATCACACGTAAGGGTTAGTTTTGATCAACCAATATATACCGCAAATGTAACAGGATTAGGAACACTTAATCTGTTAGAGGCGGTTAGAATGGTGTCACCACACTCAAAAATATATCAAGCAAGTTCATCTGAAATGTTTGGAAATAATATAGATAAAGATGGGTACCAAAGAGAAACAACACCCTTATCACCAGTATCACCTTATGGGTGTGCTAAAGTATTTTCTTATAATATTTGTAGGAACTATAGAAATTCATATGGGATGAAAATATGGAATGGAATACTATTCAATCACGAATCACCACGAAGAGGTACAAACTTTGTCACTAACAAAGTAGTGAAGGCAGCAGTTAAAATTAAATTAGGGTTACAAAATAATTTACATTTAGGTAATTTAGACGCAACTAGGGATTGGGGACACGCTAAAGATTACGTTGAAGCTATGTGGTTAATGTTACAAACTGACACCCCAGATGATTATGTGTGTTCTACAGGTGTTTCCCACTCAGTTAAAGAACTTTGTGATTATGTTTTTAATAAGTTAGATTTAAACTATCAAGACTATGTTGTTATTTCAGGTAAACATATGAGACCTGAAGAATTAACAGATTTAAAGGGGGACTCAACCAAATTAAGGTCAACATTGAGGTGGGAACCAAAATATACATTTGAGACGATGTTAGATGAAATGGTAGAGTATTGGTTAACATATTACAAAGAAAAAGATATTATCTATGCGTAAAATTTTAGTAACTGGTGGCAACGGTTTAGTTGGGTCACAATTTAGGGGGGAAAAATATAATTATTTTAATTCTTCAGATTGTGATCTTAGAAATATGGGCGAAACAAAAAATATTTTTAATAACTATGTTAATAATATTAATTCTACGGATTGTTGGTCAGTTATCCATTGTGCCGCTAAGGTTGGTGGTTTAGGGGGTAATATGAACCATAAAGGGGAATATTTTTATGATAATATTATGATAAATACTAATGTTATTGAGGAATCTAGGAAATGTGGGGTCAAAAACTTAGTTTGTTTTTTATCTACTTGTGTTTTCCCTAATAATGTGGAATATCCACTTACGGAAGATAAAATACATTTAGGTCCACCACATTTTAGTAACGATGCTTACGCCTACTCTAAAAGAATGGCTGATGTCCAAATCAGGGCTTATAGAGAACAATATGGTTTAAACTATAAATCAGTTATACCAACAAACATATATGGTATTAATGATAACTTTGATATAGAAAACGGACATGTTGTACCTTCCTTAATACATAAATGTTATATCGCTAGAGAAACTAATACTCCCCTAACAATATGGGGAAGTGGTAAACCATTAAGGGAATTTATTTATAATAAAGATGTTGCTAAATTAACAGAATGGGTATTAGATAATTATAATGAAGATGAACCAATTATATTGTCAACATCAGAAGAAATAACTATTAAAGAAGTTGTAGAGATTATTGTTGAGTTAATGAATTTTAAGGGTGAAGTTATATATGATAAAAATAAACCAGATGGTCAATTTAGAAAACCAAGTGATAATTCTAAAATTAAACATTACTTACCTGATTTTAAATTTACACCCCTATATGATGGTTTAAAAGAAACTATAGAATGGTTCGAATCTAATTATGATAATATTAGAAAATAACATTCACAATATTTAATTAATACACTATTATTAATATATGAGTAAAAGAAAATACAAAGAAATTCCAGAAGAAGAAATAATTGAGATGGAACAATATCTTAATAGAAA
>Ga0233440_1002288_pt1 | contig 16006 bp, 11 predicted proteins | sample SI_123_September_5_FD_182791 | JGI IMG/M metagenome (GOLD analysis project Ga0233440, IMG submission 182791) | Seawater microbial communities from Saanich Inlet, British Columbia, Canada - SI_123_September2016_120_MG | ecosystem: Environmental > Aquatic > Marine > Inlet | place: Canada: British... | reverse complement strand
TACTCCAATCACGTTTCCATGTCTATCTTTAATAGCCGATCTGTGATGTTTTGCTAAAGATGATGTCATTTTCTGAATCTCTATATCAGAAAAGTCATTGTAAATCTTATTGGAATTATGGTATAGCTTTCCACCTATTTCAGTTAATCCTTCTCCAAGGCTATCAAGTTGGTTTAGTCTGGATTTGTCTCTAAGTCCACCACTATTGTATTTGTTTTTCTTTTGTTCTTCTTGAGTATCTTCATACACTGGCTCTTCAGTAATCCCAAGTCTACGTTTTTTGTCTTCTATTGATTCTCTTTTTGAATTCATCAATCTGTCAAATTCGTTGCTTGTGCTTCCTATTTGCCCTAGATTTCCTGCTTGATCAAAATTATTCATGGAGTTATACCTTTTTTTAAATAGAGGGTTTTGTTTGAGAGAATAATAGCATACACCTATTTAAAAGTGTATGCTATGTTTTTTCTTTTACTTTAGTAGTTAGATTCTGGGCATCTTCATTTTTTTTCTTGCTCACTGCATCAATTAGTTCAATAATGTCGTCCGTAGAGGCATCATCCCCTTCCCAATCATAATTTTGCTCTTCTGCAAATGCTGCCAAATTACCACCACTAATTTTAATATTATTATCTGTTATATGGCTTGCAATCTTTTCAATTTGTTTAACATCTAATCCGATTCCAAATGCTGCTGTTACAAATTCTTTGTCAATTGGATTTTTGTATTCAGAAAAACTTTTGAATTTTGCTTTATTGCTTAGCCATAATCTTGCAGACTCAACTGTCTTAATATTTTTAGGCATATCTTCATCTAAAGCTCTTAAGCTTGCTAGATCATTTATTTTTTTTCTTTCTATTGCTTCAGCATTTGCTTTTGCAATAGATACATCAAGTGCTTGTTTTTCTCTTTTAATTTCAATCTCTTCTTTCTTTAAATTAAGATTTTCAGTAGCAATTTTTTCAGATACACTAAGTTCAGGAAATAATACTTTCTTTCTTGCAACAACACCATCTATTGCAGCAGCTTTAACAGTAGCTGGTGCATCTGATGCTCTAATTGCTAGCATCGTTTGTCGTAAATATTCTTCACCACTTATTGTACCTGAGCTATAAACTTTATCAGGCACATCTACATTAGATAGACTTTTTAGTTGTTTCTTAAGTGAATTTATTTCAAGTTTTTGCTCTTTACTTAGTTCTTTTTTAGGAACATCTTTTGTAGAATCATTTATCGCCTTATCAATAACTTTGTCCGTCTTAGCTTCCTTTTCAAGTGCTACAACTTCTGGCTTGTTATCTTGAGAGCCAGTGGTGATTGATTCAATAGTTTCAGTAGTATTTGAATCAAGACCATCTACCACAGCAGTACTGTTCGTATCAAATGCACTAGCGTTAATATCAGTAGGTGCAACAGTTCTATTAGTATCTATATTTTTATATTGATCAAAGTTTATTCCTGTGAAGTTTCCATCATTTGGAACAACCTGATTTGGAATATTCGTTGAAGATAAATTATTGTCAGGAGAAACAGTAGAATTGCTATCAAGCAGTCTATCTTCAAAAGGAAAATTGTCAACCTCGTTTATATATGGATGATTAAGCAATCTGTTTCTTTCAACCTCAGCTGGTTCTAAATTTGATGTATTAGACCCAGGGATAGTTGATCTAGTATCAGCTGGAATTTCTCCGTTAATAGATGGTGTTGCGTTTTGAGGGGTAGTTGCATTTGATTCGGCTATTCTATCTTGAATAGACTTATCGATATTGCTTTCTTCACCTAGCAAGCTTCCTCTGTTCTCTCCGTCAAATAACCCAGTAAACTTATTGAATGTTTTTCCAGATAAATCACCAAGATAACTTAATCCTCGCCCTAAAGGACTATCGCTAAAATTATCATTAGGGTCAATAGAAGAGCCAGGGATCCTACCGTAATTCTTATGTGGTTTTGGAATATAATCAAATTCAGGAGCTGATTCATTTTTACCAAGATTAATAGGTGGTCCACCTCTAACTCCTTCTCGAAAATTATTAACTCCATTCACAGTAGAATTTTTTCCTACAACTTCGCCTGTTTTATTTTTAGTTCCTTCATTACCTGCTTTTTCTTCGTCCTTAACATCTTCAGCCTTTTTAACAATATCTTCAACACTTACAGTAGGATTGCTTTCAAGGTTGGCTATTTGATTCTTTAATCTTTTTCGCTCAATCTCTCTCTTTGCATTTGCTTTATTCACTGAATCTATATCACCTTGGTTAGTGACACGCTTTGTTACCTTCTGAAGTGGATCAATTGATGATTTCAATCTATCCGCTTGTGCTTTATCCAATAAGTTTCCTGCATTCAATAAAACTGTTGCATCAACATTTTCCAGTGAGTTTAGTCTTCTTCTAAGCTGGTTCTCAGTGCTATCAAATTGACCTGTTTCATCTGAGTTAAACTTGTCTAATGCAAATTTAGCTTGAGCGTCTGCAGCATCTATTATGGCTTTTTGTTGAGCAACGCTTCGTGTTTCACCATTAAACTTAATATCTTTGCCATCTGATCCCTTGACTGATTGAAGATTTGCTTTAGATTGATCAATCTTTTTTTGGATTGATTCTCTATCTCCATAAGCCGGTAAACTTGGATCTTCATTACCTGGCTCTCCTTGTTCTGCCAACTGTCTTTGAAGAACAGATAAATTAGATTTCTCTACCTTATCTGCATTGCCAACTCTCTGATTAAACACATCTACTGATGCGCTATCTAAATTAGAAAAGTTCTGGTTTCTAATCTTGTCTTGTTCAGAATATCCATTAGATGACGCAAGTCTTATTGCTTCTCTGTTGTCTTTAGTCGCATTTCGTTTATCGCTAATCTCTTGTCTCGCGAGTCGCAATTTCTCATCTTCAATACGTCTACTTCTCTGACTATCTGCTCTATCAAGAAACATTTTTTGTAAGTCGCCAAGAGAAGATCTTAAATTTGCTGAAGAATCTGTAAACCTAGGAGTACCAGCTGATGTAAATCCAGTAAATGCCATTGTTAATACCTTATATTATATTTTGTTCTATGCCAAGTGAGTAGCAGATGAGCCGCCAAAAGCATTTCTGTAATCTACTGTTGCTTTGTTTTCTCTTTTTGCTGCTTGTAGATTTTCTCTACCTATTTTACGATTCAATTTATTATTTTTCTTAGCTTCGTTATATGATCCAATACCGAGAGCCAGGTTGCCTAATCCAATTGCAGTACCAAATGTTTGATTGTTAAAACCAATACCAGTCTCATCTTGTTTTATTAAATTAGTTTGTCTGTTAGTAAACTCTTCTTGTGTTAAATTTGGCAGTTTTGCGTCTATTTTAAACTGAGCAAAATCACCATCTCTAAGAAGTTGGTTGTTTTTACTTAATAATGCCTGAGCTTGATTTTCAGCTTGTGTATCAAATAAAAATCCTAATCCACCCTCTGGTGAAGCTAGTCTTTCAGACCAAGTTAGTTCAACTTTTGGTGCAGTATTTGGTAAAGTGTTTGGTGAAGTGTTTGGTGAAGTTGTACCACCCATAATTATTCCTTTTTATATAGTTTTAAATTAATATCTTTTGCATTTTACTATGTTCATGCTTATTTGAAGCCTGCATTTGGGAAAGTGCTAAAATCTGCATATTGATCTCGTATTGCCTTGTGTGGATCAACATGTAGCATATCATATGGCTTTCTGTACAAATCACCGTATGAGTACCTAAGATTGCTCTCATATAGTCTTGCTGAATCTTCATACTTTTTTGTATCTTCCTCAATTTGGTTCATGCTTCTATTGTGATTGAAGGCTGAATCTATTTGAAGAATTTCTACAACCGAACTACCAACTTGTGCGGCAAATTGAATAACTTCATTTGTTGTTATATTCTCTAGTCCTTTTGAGTATACAGACTGGCCTATTGAATACAAATTAAGAAGTGCTATTAATATTTTAACATTCTTTTGAAGTGTAGTTCCTTGTCCAAATGCACCTAGTGTATCCATAACAGTTAATGCTCCTGCCGCGATAGCTGCATATCCAGCTGCAGCAGATTCTTTAAATGCCTGACCAGCTGTAACATATGTAATAACTATAACTATAACTATTATTAATATTGTGTCAAGAGAACATCTATTTGCCAAATCTACTTCAATATCTAGTCCCATACCAACCAATATGGATATATCATTTATATTAGCAACATTCTCAAGCCAATCTTTATTTATTCTGAACTCTCTGTGGGTCGGGAAAAAACTTCCATTTTCATTTCCAAATTGATCAAGACCTGCTCTTAGGTAATAACAACCATGTTCTGTTGTTTCTGAATACAAAGCATTTTGATAATCACCATTTTCGTCATATCCACTCTCTCTAACTTTAATTCCTGTTTTATCTAAATCATACTCATTTGATCCTATTTCGTATACTTCAGTATAATGTTGTTCCTTTATATGACCTTCTCCATCAGCAATACTCATTGATGTGTTCTCAAATATTGGGAATATCTCTTCAAATGTATATTTAGATGAAACCATGTTTCTCAAAACATCTTCATTGGCTCTTGATGCAGGTATTTTTAATATTACGTGCATATTATCAACAGCTCCACCCATCTTCAATTTCTTCATTGATTCCATGAGACCAGTTTCTTCAAGTATATTTTCAATAGATAGAAAATGATCTGATTTCCCAAGTCTCTCTTCGACTTTAGATTGTATATAGTGATTCATTCTTGATAAAACCCTGGTAAGTTTTATGTATAGATCATATGTTCTAAAATACATAGTATCACCTATTAACTCTTGCTCATAATCAATATCTCGAATATTATCATTTAGTTCAACGTCTATAAAAGATGAATTTTGTATTAAGTATGTCAGCGCAGGAATTATATAAGGTGGCAAGAACCCAACTACATTTCCAGGATTACCTTGAGAGCCAGGGGTGAAATAATCTCCATCCATATCTCTTGTACCTTGTGTGTATACAGGAAGCCCTTGTTCAACACCACCATACTGAACTTTAAGAGGAAAATTTCTTCCATTTTTGAGCTGATACGAATCTAAGTATTCATATCCGGTATCATTTGTGTACCCATCTTTATAGTATTCATATATAGGATAATGAATTTGAGAGCTTTTATATCCTCTGCATGTATACTTTTCAACAATAGTGCCGCCTATGTTTATCTTATCCTTGATACTTATTTTGAAGCAATCAATTCCAAGCCTAGTATTTACAGTGTCAACGTCAAGGGAATCTGCATCAAAAACACCTTCTTCATTCAGTAAATCTTGTGTACCGTGATAAGGTATTCCAACTTTAAACGAGCAATAATCTTCTGATGAAACTGAATGGATATCAAGACTTTGCATCCATAGCATCATATTTTCTATATTGGTAACAGCAGCTTCAATCTCTGGCTCTACGATTGGTTTCTGATTGGTATAATTTAGAAAGTCATTTAATCTATCTAGCTCGCTCTGGTTCTTTGGTTTACCTGACATCATTTAATCCTAAAACTTACTTTACTAAGAGGCTTATAAATATTGTCTGCAAGCTCTGAAGCTCCTGGTGGAAAGAATCTCTTAATTACATCAAGATGAACATTTACTATATTCTCAAGGGAAGCATCTTTAATTGCCTTTCCCAATGCTTCCAGTATTTTATCATCTACACATTTTGGAGTGTCATCATTAATGTATCTTTGAACATAATCATCAATTTTAACGCCTCCATCAGTAATAATGCCATCGACATCTTTATTAATAGAATAATCAGACCAATCTCCATCCATGTATGAATAAGTTGATCCGGCAGCCAAGAGAGAATTTCTTTTTGCTGTAATAAAATTATCGTAATATGATTTATCAAAATTATATTGAAATACTCCCTGACCGTTTATCATTATCTATCCTTAATTCTATGGAGTCACTGGAGTATCTATTGTATCTATTGTAAATCTATAATTTTCAGCAGTAACATCTTCACCTTCCCAATCTTTGACAGGAGTAAGCTTTTCAGTTCCAGTAGGCAGTGCAGTTCTCCAGTACTCAGCCTTCACTCCAGTACCATCAAGTATAGCATTCTCTAAATCTACTCTCAACATAAGTTCTTCAGCAACTGGAGGTACTTTTGCATTTTGCATTAATGCAGCTCTTTCGTCAAGTGATTTTAAAGCATCTTTTAGATTAACTTTGTCATATCCAATAATTTGCTTATCAATAGCACTATCGTTAAGTGAATCAGAAATAAATGTACCAAATGTACTATTTCCTTGATCAACAACACCCATAACGAATTCAGATGGAATTGCAGTTACGACATCATTACTGTCAATAAATTCAGCAGAAGCGTTTACTCTGTACCATTTGGTAAGACCATCACCATCCATAACCGGAGCATAGTCATATCCATCATTAAATGTAAAGCTAGAAGCTTCTGTGACACCCCATTGCTTCTTAATTTTTGCTCTTTGCTCAAGTATTTGATATTCAAGTTCAGATATTTTCTTATCAGCAATAAGTAGTTCTTTTGATTTAATAGCTAAATTCTTTTGAGAAATTAAAAGGTTTTGCACTTCTATGGCTACTTTCTCTTGGGTAAGTGCTATCTCTGCTCTACTATTATTGTAATCAGTCTCAGCCTTGTACACTTGGAGAGCCAGGGATGCATTTGTCTTCATAATATCGAGTGCAGTACTCATAGCTTGTTTGTTTACATCACTATATGTTTCTCTCATGAATGATGATATAGCACTGGCTCTCTGTAAGCTATCAAGTGAGCCACCATCCCCTGAATCAATAGTATCAGTATATTTCTCTAGCATTAAATTGAATGGACTTGTCTCGTTTTCAACCATAGTCTCAATAAGCTCAACTGTAAGGTTCTTGAAGTCTGCAGTTGATATTTTAACGGTAGCTGGATCTATTGAAACATAGTCTTGAACTAAAATATCAGCCATCTATTTACTCCCATAAGGTTTAGGTGTTTTTGTTTTTTTTGATTTGCAAGCTTTAGCCATAATATCTCCATTTTTTATTTTGAACATTGTACCATATAACATATCAGCCACACATATATATACAGGCTGCTAATTTGTATTTAATACCATCTTTAGTTAATATCTCTTCATCTGTTTCATCAGACCAATCTATAGATTCTCTGATTTTCCCAACAGTATAATTACGAACTATATCGTCATCTTGTTTCATCCCCTTACCCTTCATGGTAGAAGTAGTAATTAGATCACCTTGTTCAAAGTTACCATTAAGCTCACATACATGCACCTGACCCTCACCAACAGCATTCATTAAAACAACATCAACTGAGGAAAATGGATCAAATTTAGAAACAACACCAACAACTCTTTTATCATTTTTATGAGTAGAGTTCTTAATAGAAGTTAACGTATTGCTGACATTTTTTTTAAGAATAACTTTATCATCAATAACGATACTACCAATTTCCAATATATCAGATGTTCTTGCTGGATGACCTCCTGTGAAATTTAAAACAGAGCCTTCGACACGAATATGTCCATTTGTAAAAAATCCCAATCCTGCAGTATTGTAACAATTAGCGTAAAACAAAGCTGTTCCATCGCTTTCTTGATATGTTGTTCTATCTGCCCTAAACATAGATTGTGAAGAAGGACCTCCACTGGCATAGTAGCTATATCCTGAAGAGTTTAATGCTACAAAAGAATATTGAACATTTGATGAAACATATCCTCTGCCATTACCAACACTATTGTCGCTAGCTTCCACTAGATGTCCCCAACTAGAACCTATGTTATGAATATGTGTTCCATAGCTACCTGGACTAGAAACTTCTAGCCCATTATTTCTTGGGTTTTTTGCATAAAATGCAGTTTCTGTACATTCAGTTCCATTATCATTCCCTACATAAAATCCATACTCAAAATTATTACTATATGATAATAATTCATCTGCTTGTGAAACTCTAACTCCCGCATCTCCAGAATATCCAAGAACAGAAAATCCATCAGATGAATGACTATGAGAATACTGAAACCCTTCACCGATAACATACTTAAATTGACTAACACGAGAACCGGCTACGCATTGAAAATAAAAAGGAGTACTTGCATCTTCATCTATTTGAAAATAAGAATTATTCGATCCTCCTCCAATTGTTCTTAATTTTTTAAATGAAAATTCTTCTGTAACGTCAATAACCCCAGCGGTCAAGCTACCATCAACCAAAGCATCTCCATTAACGTATAAAGCCAGTTCTCCATCAAGATAAAGTGATGTTGGATTATTCTCATCTGCTTTAGATGGTACTTGCCCTAATGACCCATCATTATTGTTAATTTTAGTGATAATTCTAGTATATGTTCCAGATTCAGACCCAGAATATTGTATTGCATCTCCAATCTTAAAGTATCCACCTGCACTATCTTTTAAGCCAGAATAGCTTGGTAAGTTTAAATCTCCAACAATATTAATTTCAACATCTCTTCTGTCTTCATGATGCAAATACACAACTTCATCTGCCGTAATTCCATTCCAAGTAATAGTCTGTCTTCCTCTTCTTGAAGGAGATTCTCTTTTGTTTTTAAGAACACTTAAAGTTGCATAAGTTTTTTTGTCCACACTTACTGCTTGTCCATCAGCATCAACTTCAGAAGCTACGGACACCCTCATGGCTGTAGATTTATTTTCTTGAAATACAGGATTCCCGCCAAAAGTTAGATCATGAGTTATTGGAATAGAATCTGATGCATTGGAATATAATACTGAATAAGTTTCTCCACCATCCGTACTGTATTCCCATTTATATATACCAGAGCTGCTTGATGATGAAAATACCCCTAAATTTGATACTTCAACAGTCACGCCTCCTGATGGTAAATAATCTCCATTAAATGATTCTTGATTAAAAATTATAGATGATTGTGATACGCTAAGCGATCTAGTAGTGCCATTGAACTGTATAACATTACTGATACTACTGACAGAATAACTAAACGTGTTGCCACTAATACCATTCTTGTCTAATCCAATCTTGCATATGTAAAGTACATTTCCTTCATCCGGAATAAATGGATCTTCAAACCAAACAGAACTAGACACATTAAATCCACTAGCGCTGTACGTAAAATCACCATTATTGGTGGGAGCATTTGGTTTATTTAATTTATCGTTGGTTTTCGTACCTTGTGCATATACATACTCATAATACTTAGTGTCAACAGTAGGTCCAGTATCTCCTTGAACCCCCTGCACACCTTGAATTCCAGTAGGGCCAGTCGTTTTTTGTGGTGCTATCCATGATGAATTTGGAGCAAAGTTGTCTCCTAAACCACCATCAACAAGCTCTTTGGAACCTAATGTTTGTCTATTAGTATAATATGAATCATAACTACTGCTTGGACTAGAAGGAGTTGTAGTCCATCCAGTAGGTGCAACATTGCTAGAAGATCCATGTCCATAGAATTTCTCAACAGCACCAACAGGAGGAGTGCTTGGTGCAGGACTTGTTTTTAATACGTTCTTATAGACAGCAAATAGTCCACCAGCTTCACCAGCAGCACCTTCAACCATTTTTGCAACATTAATAGTAGTATCTTTGCTTCCTCTGCTAATGGTCGCATACACAGTACTGTTTGTCGGTATTTCCGTATGACTAAATGTGAATACACCAGTTCCATTGCTTTCTGTAAGTATTTGACTTCCAACTTCATTTTTGAGAGCCAGGGAGTAATTCCCAGTAAGTCCTTGTGATTTAGCTGTAATTGTTATATTGTACTCATTTGGATTTCTAGGTATATCACTTTGAGTTGTCACAATTACAGTAGATGAAGATTCTGCAATTAAAAACTTACCATCATTTGCACTAACCTTGACTACATTCTCCCATGAGTTACTTCCGTTTTTGAATCCACCAGTTTCATCAGTTTTCTCAAATACTATGATTGAAGATGAATATAAGATTTCATCATCACCTATTGATGTAGATATAGGCAATTCAGAAACCCATCCAGATGGAGCACTGTTGATTAAATCGCTAGTGTATGAACCACCGCTAGGCTTCACTGGCTCTGTAGTAGATATTTTGTACACTGTGAATTTTGATAAAGATTCTCCATCAGAACCATCTAACCCATCAATGCCGCTAATAGTACTAACTTGCAATGGTGTAGACCAACTAGAGCCAGCGGAGAAGTCTTTCGGTATACTACTAGATGATTCAACTATTCTCTTGGATTCATAAAGTACATCATCGGAATCTAAAGAATTTGGTACTTCTTTCCAAAAATCAGAAGCTCCTGTAAAATCAATAACTCCACCAACATAAGCAATACCTGTAGGTCCATCAGGTGCAGCGTCACCATCTTGTACAACCATGTATGCACTAACTGATTCTACAGTCAGACCCTCAACACCTGGCTCTCCTTGTGAACCTTTTGTTGACACCCATATGATTGTTGGGCTTGCGGATGTGCATACATATATATTGTCATCATTTAGATTTCTATATGAATCTCCTGCTTGTATCGGATCAGGAGAGCCATCAAAGTTAAATTCAACAACGCTATGAATATCCGGATTACCAGATACAAAGTTACCAAGAAACCTAGAACCTACTCTCTGACCTATATTTAGCTGACCAGTGTTAATTACTTCTGCAGTAAGCGTATCTACATCCAGAAATTTACTTTCTAAAAATCCACTAGTCTGATTAACTACAGAATCTCCGACATCATCAACAGTATTTAAAAAAGATACATTTCCGTTAAATTTAATGTCTGTACCATTAATAGAAAAAGGAATATAACTTGGAGTTGTTGAACTTACAATCTGAAAATTATCTGCTTGTATTTTAAATGAACTTTCTACACCCGATCCATCAGCATAACTCCATCCAGTAACAGATCCATCAGGTGCAGTAAGAAGTGATCTTGATCCACCATTCCATTCGATTTCACGCTTAACTAATTCAGGGCTCATTAAAGACCAAACTCTACCAGAACCAGATTCTATTGGATACCATGTTTTATTAACATCTTCATATCCAACTTCTGTATATTTACTGCTAACATTTTCATCTAAGCTAATATATACCCATCTATTGTTTCCATTTTCAAGTGCTTTTGATTCAGTCGGAAATCTATCTTCATATCCAAGAGGAATCCCTGGTGCAGCTATTCCATCCTTATCTAAAGCATTAACAGGTTCAGTATGTTGAACAAACGCTTGCTTAAATGAGTATGCAGGAGTATTTGATGCGTTCCAAGTTCCATTAATATAGTCCCATCTCTGCAATACATCAAGAAGTGGCTCTCCAGCTCCTCCATAATTATCTAAATCTGCTGATGAATTGTTGCCATCAAAATCAAATCTATCTTCAGTGAATTTAATCATTCCGTTTATTGGTTCAGCTAAGTAGTTTAAATCACCAACAGAGCCAGGAGTAAAAGATCCATTTCCATATATCCCTGGTCCATACCAAATTTGAAACAATCCAGCAGAAATTTCACTTGATGCAACTACAGAAGCCTCTATCCCTTGAACAGATGCTTCCAATTCAGTAATAGACACCAATGCAGCACCTAGATTATCTACATTTGCTTGTATGTCTTGTGTTATTGACGCATAGTTGTTATCTAACTGAACAGTGCTATTGTATAAGTCTTGAAATGTTGCAACGCTATTTCCATTAACATCTACTGCGATAGTTTGAGTAGTATAGTTTATCTCAGCAATACGCGCATTAGCTTGGTAGTTAGCAATTCCTTCATAGTTTATGCTGTTTAAAGTTTGTATATTTGTATTATGTTCATCAACTTTAGAATTATATCCACTCTGAATTATCCTGAATGCATCTAGCCCAGCAGCCTGGCTCTCAAGCTCACTTCTTAATACATCAACATCTATAAGTTTAGACTGAACACTGCTAGGTACTGAAAATACTCTTGTCGATACATCACTAAAAGGTCTTACTTCATATTGGTCTTTGACATATACTATATCTTGTTGTGATTCTAAAGAGACAACTTTTGGAGTATTTTCAACAACAGTTATCTCATCACCTGAAGCATTAATTACTATTGGATCTACACCAACTTGAACATTAGTACCCATATTCTTATAGCCTTACAGCACATGCGCCACGCATGAGTCTTTCTACACCTTTAATCTCATCAAATGGAGATATGTCACTATACTGAACTAAATCAATATGGTAATAGTAGTTATATTCTGTGTTGAATTGATTTCTACCAACAACTATTTCTGTTGTCAATGATGCAGTCACTTCTCTGCTTAACTCTAATAGAATGTTATTTCCTGTTCCATCGTGAGTATAAGCATTATGGCTCTTGTATCTACCAGCAGTTACCACATCTGGGGCTGGAACTATTACATTAGTTGCAGCTTCTGCTGGTGAAGATATTGTTGAAGGGAATGAACCAGTTTCATCTATATCTCTAAACTTAAATAAGCTAAATAATATAATTGAATTTGCAGGTAAAATCTTATCACCACCAGCACTATTTGTTAATGCGATTTCCATAGAAAAATCAGCACCTTTTTCTATTATAATTTTCTTTTCAGCTGCTGCCATATTATTTTCCTAACATACTAGGTAGAATTCCTAGTTTTTGATTCTCATCAGCTCTTGCTGAATCTACTGCTATTTGATTTCTTTGTGCAATAATAATTAATATTTCTTCTTTTAATTTATCTAATTGCTCTTCTGCTATATCTAATTCTCTATCTTTTAAATCTAATTCTCTATCTTTTAAATCTAAATTAACTTTTTCTATTTCTATTTGTTGATCTTTAATCAATAGATCTTTACCAGCAATCTCAAGTTTTTTAGATTCTAAGTCAGCTTTAATTAAATCTAACTTTAAATCTTGCTCTTCTGCCTTCAACTGTGCATTAGTTAAGTCTTCTTGTAGTGCAAACTTTGTTGATTCTTGTATCATAGAAGGTATTACATTGGAATAAACTTGACCAGCCTCACCCTGTGTGATTCTGTTTGCATTAACAGCTAAATCAAGATGATTTCCAAGTGAAACCATAAGTTTGTCAAAGTAACCATCACCATCGGCAGTTCCATCCGTAACCTTGGTAAATTGAACAATCTCTCCCATTATTCATCTCCTATTGCTGTAAAATTATTGTCTGTAGTATTAATATCATAAACAGTAACCCTGCTGGTTCTAAGTGGAACACTTACATTTCCTACAAGCTTACATATGCTTATTTTCTGAGAGCCAGGTGTTAAAAGTGTTTTTTTAATTGAAATATTTCCATTAAAAACACCATTAGGAGGAGTAAATGAAGTAGATGAAAGTGTATCATCTACTTCATAGTAATCTTTCCCATCAATAACAAGACTAAATTTGTTCTTTGAATTTAGTGGAGAATTTTTATCTATCACACATGATATTGTAAATTCATCACCAGTAAGCAATACTATTTTGGACATCATATCTCCTAATTATCTTATTAAAGGTGTCGATATTGACACCTTTATAAAACAATGTTTAGATTGTTCCGTTCACTCCACCCATAAGGGCAATTTGACGTTTCTTTTCTGCTTCAAATTCTTCAGGAGTCCAACCAGCGACTTCTTGGATATTGAATCGAGGACGTGTATTAGCTTTAATACCTGAACGACTGTTCCCACTTTGAATGTGCATAGTTGTTTTAATTTCTCTAAGACGTTGAATAGTACCACGCATGTAATATCTAGGCTCACCGTCAGAAATGTTTACAAACTCTTTACCATTAATAAATCTATTTCCCCATGAAATCTGTAACAGTTGAGATTCAGTAGTCTCATCAAGAGTTTGACTTGTTTGATTATCAAAAACAATAACACGTTCTTTACGTTTCATATCTCTGTCTGTAGCTCTAACCTTGTCTGCTTTTTTAGCTTCTGCGCTCTTTGGTTTCTTTTCTGTCATAGACTCTGGCTCTGAACCAGCTTCTTCGTTCTTTTCATTTTTAAATTTTTCAAGAACTGCAATAATTTCTTTGTTGCTTGGTTTTGATGCAATAGCAGAGTTTTCTTCTAATGTTGCTTCAAGATTGAAATCCTTAATTAATTTAAGCAATTCTGATTTGTTCATTTCTTCAAATGTTTTAGCCATTTAGTTTCCTTTGTTTTATATACAATTTTGCAGTCCTTGGACCTCAAAAATCTATATAAAAATATACTGTGAATTGTATCACAGTATATTAAAGTTCCTATTGAAATAAATCAATAGGAAATGTTTTTATTTACGACCTACAGTTAATAGAACGTGAATACGCTCTGGACGATAAATCATAGTACCAAACCACCATTTAATACTAATTGAACCTTTTTCACCGTAAGGATCAATTCCAGGAATTGGTTTAGGCATAGCTTTAATAACACTAGTTGTAGCACCTTCATAACCGATTGTAGCAAATGAATCACTACCTACGAGTAACATAGGGAATACTTGATAGTTAGAACCATCATGGTATGTTTCATCATTAAATTCACCAGCAAGACCAGCACCAGTATTTACTAAATCTACAGCAGCACCACCATTAGCACCTTTGAATGATTGCATATTGTATACTTCGATAAAACGAAATGCACCAATACGACCAATTTCACCTTCAGCAACAGCTTCTTTAGAACCAGCTGCATAAGATTCTACAGGTTCCCAAACACGAATACCTCCGTTTGTCATGTTACGTAGTAACTTAACAACTTCCATTCCAACATACATATACCATGCTTTTTGAACAGTTACAGTATCAATTTTAGTTGTACCTGTAATCATACGAGTATCCATAGGTACACGATCTTTTTTAAGTTGAAGTTCAAGAGCTTCTAAATCATCATAAGTAACAACACTTTGACTATTCATAGTACCTTGAGTAGTAATTAGTGGATCACCAGTTGCAATAAGAACATTGTTCATACCAGCAGTAATTAAATCATACTGTACTTGAGATTCACGAACATCAGCTTGTGCTTCAGCAAGTGCTTTAGTTTTAGTAATAAGAAGTGTACCTCTCATATCTTTGTCTAAAGAATCTTTAGTAAAACCAGTCATCATACCAAATTTATAAACATTAGCTGTAATAAATCTACTGATACTGTTAACACCATTAACATTTCCACCCTCTTCATCTAATGAAGGAAAGTTTGCACCAACTGTATTATAGTCAGCTTCTCCATGATAAAGACTACCAGCACCAGAACGAACAGTACCTGTACCAGCTGTTCCATCAGTAGCAGCTAATGCAGTTGCAGCATCTGCATATTCAATAGAATCTGTAGGAGTACCGTCAGAATCATAAGCATAAAATACTTGTTCAACAAGGCTGGCTCTAGTAGCATCAACACCACCATCAATACGGTTAAGTGGGTGTAACACTGGGATAATGTGTTCACGAACCATTTTGTCACCCTTGTGCTTTGGTTGTGTATCTCTATTACCTAATTGACTAAAAGTACGCTTTAATTTACCTTCTTCAATTGCAACTCTATTTAGGAATTCATCAGGAATGACGATTACGCCATTCTCGTCTCTTTTCCACTCTTGTGTATATTTATTTAAAACAGCAGACATTTTTTACCTTTAATTATTTTGTATGACAAAATTTAATATTTTGTCATATCTGCGATAAGTTTATTGAAATCTTCACTGTCCAAACTCATAGGATCGTATGTTTGAGATTTAGCAGATCTTTTACTTCCACTTGCTCCTGCAGCCTTACGTCTCTTTTTGTTTGTTTCAGCTTGTTTCTTTTTTAACTTATCTTGGTAAGCTTTAGCTTTTTTCTGTTCAGAAATCTTCTTTTTAGCTTTTTGAATTTCTAAATCTTTTTTTGAGTCATCTTGTGCGCTACCATCAACTAATGGTTTTTGTTCATTGTTGATATCAGTTAGTGCAGCGATATATTGATCTCTACTATTTAATTCAGAAAAAGTTCCATCAACATCAACAGATTTTAGCTGAATAATTCTATCGCTAACAACGTC
>Ga0233440_1002272_pt1 | contig 16083 bp, 15 predicted proteins | sample SI_123_September_5_FD_182791 | JGI IMG/M metagenome (GOLD analysis project Ga0233440, IMG submission 182791) | Seawater microbial communities from Saanich Inlet, British Columbia, Canada - SI_123_September2016_120_MG | ecosystem: Environmental > Aquatic > Marine > Inlet | place: Canada: British... | reverse complement strand
TGAATAATGGATGAAACACCGTCACATGCACTATTTATAGAGTAATCATCAGTAAAATCTATAGGGAAGCCATTTGAATGATTTTTAACACTTTTTCCAATCCTAACTTGATAGCCCAGCTGCCCCAAATGAGCAGCAATCCTTCCTCCTAAATATCCAGAACCACCTGTAATCAAAACCATTCAGCTAGACCAATTTTTCCATGGAGCTTTTCCTTGGTTCCATAACTCACAAAGATGAGTTTTATCTCTTAGCGTGTCCATACACTCCCAAAATCCATCATGCTTAAACGACATTAACTGACATTCTATTGCCAAATCAGTCAATGGCTCTTGCTCAAAAGTAGTTGAATCGCCAGCAATATAGTTTAATACATCTGGTTTACACACAAAAAATCCACCGTTAATCCAAGCACCATCACCTTTTGGTTTTTCTTTAAATGATAAAATAGAATTATCATCTTTAATATCTAGTGCGCCATACCGACCTGCAGGCTGTACAGCAGTCATGGTGATCTTTTTTCCATGGCTTTTGTGAAATTTGACTGTTTTAGCTATATCCACATCTGACAATCCATCGCCATAAGTCAAAAGAAAATCTTCGTTGCCTATATAATCTTTTGCTTGCTTAATTCGCCCGCCAGTTAATGTATTTAACCCTGTTTTCAACAAGGTTACCTTCCATGGCTCGCTTTCATTTTGATGAACTTCCATACTATTATTAGCCAGATCAATAGTTACATCACTTTGATGTAGAAAATAATTAGAGAAAAACTCCTTAATAACGTAGCCCTTATAGCCTAATAAGATGATAAACTCATTAAATCCATGCTCAGAATAAGACTTCATAATATGCCATAGTATTGGCTTTCCACCTATCTCTACCATTGGCTTAGGCTTAATATCAGTCTCTTCACTTAATCTTGTCCCAAAACCACCTGCTAAGATTACTACTTTCATCGTTTAATTCCTCCAGTTAAATTTAATTTGTTCAAGATTTTTTTTATCAACTTCATGTGGATTATGTTCTATATTTGCAATATTAAGCAGCATCGATCCACTATCTGATAGCCCTTGAAACCCCATCCATATCATTGGTGGTATCGTCAATCTACAATAATTATCTCTTGAGATTATAAGTTCTTGAAATTGACTATTTGATGGATTTCTATCATCAAATAATACAAATCGTATTTTGCCTACTGGTACCACTAAGTTGAGAGTCATCTCTTTGTGGCGTTTCCATGCTTTGATCACGCCATTATTTACTTGGGAAAAATATGCCTCTGCAAAGCCTGTGTACCCCACACTAGAACTTTTCATTGCATGCATGACATTGCCACCAACTGTATCGATAATATCTAAAGGTGTGGTAAATGCATTTTTAATCATTAAGTGACTGAGAAATTTCTCTCGATTTGGAAATATACATATATGTCTCAATCTGATTTACTGTAAATTCGTACATCGATTTATCTTTATTCTGATAATATTCTTTATACCAGTCTACGGTAAACTTAACCGTTTCATCAAATTGTAAAGTTGATTTCCAGCTCAAGTCAAATAAAGCTTTATCACAATTAAGCTTTAACAAGCCAGCCTCATGTAGATGCTCTGAATTGTTTGAAACATCATTCCATTTTATTTTATTCCAATATTTTGACATTTCATCAATCAATTTTTTTACAGAGTAATTTTGATCGGCTGATGGGCCAAAATTATACGCCTCTCCGTAATGCTGAGCATCTAAATATAAATTTTCCGCTAAACACAAATACCCACTTAGAGGCTCAAGCACGTGCTGCCACGGTCTTGTAGCATGGGGACTACGTATATCTACAGTTTTTCCATTTGCCCATGCTTCCATGCAATCGGGCACTATACGATCGATTGCCCAGTCGCCACCACCAATTACATTACCTGCACGAGCAATGCCAACCCTAACATTTGAGCTTGGCTTATTAAAAAAAGACTCTATATAACTTCGAATAGCAATCTCAGCCATACCTTTAGATGCACTGTAAGGATCTTTACCGCCTAGTCGATCGGTTTCACGATAACCCCACACCCACTCAACATTATCATATGCCTTATCGCTAGTAATCATAATTATAACGACCTTCTTATCAAGTGCTCTTGAAGCATCCAATATATTGGCAGAGCCCATTGCATTTGTCATCATAGTTTCAATAGGCTTATCATATGAAAGCCTTACTAAAGCTTGAGCTGCCAAATGAAATATAAAATCTGGCTGAACCTCTTGTATTAATAATTCAACAGAATTAAGATCTGTTACGTCGACACGTCGATCATCCAACCCCTCTCCGACCATTGATACTGAGAAATTTGAAGGTGAACTTACAACGTCTATAGACGCTCCTACGACTTTCGCTCCTAAATTAATAAGCCAAATAGACAGCCAACTACCTTTAAATCCAGTATGTCCAGTAATTAATACAGTCTTTCCCTTAAAAATATTACTATCTAACATTTCTCACCCTCAACTAAACTAGAAATTTTATTTAAATAATTATCAATATTCATCGCCTGATCTTTTGAAAATTTTAAAACAGGAAATTTGTCTATTTGACTACCCCAAAGATGAGAATTTTTTCTCATAAAATCAGTCATTGATAATAATGGCGAATTATAAAACACCTTATCCAAACATTTTTTACTATCTAAAAAACTCATCATTTGTGACACATGCCTTAAATTCGAATGCAATAAATTTATATCGTTCAAGTCTTCATAATATAATAATTCTAATATACAATTAAGCGCATCAAACCCTATAGGTGCAGCATTTTTATCAAAATGCTCCCAATCAATAAAAACTGGAGAATTTAAATCTACAAACAAGATGTTCCCAACCAAAGACAGGTCACCGTGTAAAGCGCATACATTTTTACCGTCAACCTCTTTATTCCAAACTTCACAATAATGCCTAACAACACTGAATATCAAATCCTTATAATTACTATAAGAACACATCCCAGGAATTTCAATTTTATCAAGCGCTTTGATGCGCAAACTGATATAGCTTTCTGAAACCCTACACACCTCATAAGACAATTTGTTAGAGCTTCTTTCGTTATACCAATCAAGGCCTTGCACCTCTGAATTGATATCTTTAACACCCTCTTTGTGTGATGATGATTTGGCAATAGACATCAAAATATTTGAACAATTATAGGTCATACTGACATAGTTGTGTGAAAAGTGCTGGTTATTTTTTATTAATGCAATCACTTCTTAGCAACAATCATTATTGCTGGAGATAACGCCTTTATACGTAAATATTTAGTAAGAAAGTACTCTATGTAGTAGGAGATTTTTTGTTTTTTTGTTATTCTATTTTTATTAGGATACTTGTCATATAGATTAAGGCCGGCTTTCGAATATGGCAAAATAATCTCAGGAAAATGATAATCAGGAAATGCCATAAACACCTCAATTTCACTAAACCCAGCTTCTTTTACTAATTTTTTCATGCCTCTAAATGAATAAATATGACTCCTGTATTCTTTTTTATGGAATATTCTAGAAATTATATTTGAAATTGCTCTTGGCAAAAATGTTGTGAAAAGCAAATTTTCATGAGGGTCTTTCCTGCCCATATAATACTGGTAAAAATTCCTGTTTTCAATTGATAAAACTAACTTTCCTTTTTCTTTGAGTCCATCACGCACATTTTTTAAAAAGTCTAACTGCATTTTTCTTGGTGGGGTAATATATGAGTCTACATCGCCTCCTTTTTGATAATATTTATTAACATCTACCTCTTGTGTGACTGGCACCCATTCAAGAACCCCATTAACGAGAGAGTAATCAGCAATATTGTTAAAATTCGTTAATTTTATATCATCCTGAACAAGGTGTATATTCTCTAAATCCTCTTCTTCAATTCTTGATTTCAAAAAATTTAGAGAAAAATAAGTTTGGTCGACTGAAACTACCTGGTGCCCCCGCTTTGCCATGCCAATACTTAAAACACCCCACATGCAGCCATAATCAATACACACTCCAGGAGTAGAGTGATCTAAAAGCTCCAATACAGCCTCTCTTTTCTCAGAGAATATCATGTCTTCATACTTAGGTATAACTGCCTGTACGGCTTGCCTTGCCCCTTGTGAACTAATTACAGCTAAGAACTCTTTATTTTCTTTTTTTGATAGATTTGACCAATACCCCTCCCTTCCAGATTTATATATCCCTGCATGATCTTTTGTTGGGTACAAACCCGCTAGTTTTTTTTTTAAGTTATTCATAATATGTTGTCGTTGTTGTTAATATATTTTATTCAAATTTATCTTCTGCCATTTTAGCAAAGGTTGAATTATTCTTTATTAAATATTCATATGTACCTGAATCTTGGATCTTTCCATTTTTAAGCATGTAAATAACATCACACCTTCTTAAGGTAGATACCCTATGGGCAACCATTATAATTGTGTGATTTTTTTGTAAATTGTGAATTGAGTCCATAATTTTTCTTTCAGTAATACTGTCTAAAGCACTTGTTGCCTCGTCAAAAACTATTGCACTCGGCGCATTATACAACGCTCTTGCAATGCCTAATCTTTGTCTCTGGCCACCACTCATTTTCGATCCTCGCTCACCTAAGCCACCATGATAGCCACCAGTAGTTGACTGTACAAATTCATCTAATTCCGCAAGAGAGGTTACCTCTTTGATTACCGACATGTTAATTTCACCCTCCTTTCTTCCAAAAGTGATGTTGTTAATTATGGAATCGTCTGAAACAAACACGTCTTGAGGTACATAGCCAATGCTAGCCCTCCATGAACAAATATTTTTCCCAGTAATCTTTGCATTATCAACCATGACACTTCCTTTATCAGGAGCTATAAGGCCTAATAAAATATTAATCAATGTCGTCTTTCCTGAACCGGAAGCTCCAACAATTCCTACTGTTGAATTGGGCTTAATATTCATACAAAAACCATTTAAAACTTTATTTTTTGAACCAGGGTAAGTGTATTCAATATTATCTAGTTGAATTGATTTATTGATTTTAATTCTAGCAACTTTTTCTTCACATTGTACACCCTTCTCTTGATCATCCTGCAAATCTCTAACAATATTCTCCAGTACTGGAGTATGGTATCTTACAGTTGAAAACGCTCTGAATATCAATTGTGCAGACGGCATTAAGCGAATTCCAGCCATTGCATAAAGTGAAAGTGTTGCAATAAAAACACTTTCACTTTCATATGTTAATAGCTGAATTACCAAGGCGACAATCCCTCCAAAAATTATCAACTCAAGGGCATATTTAGGCAATTCCGAGAATGCATTTCCTAATGCAGATACATCTGCATATTTTGTCGATGGCTTAGTATATCTTTTTAACATTTCGCTAGATAAGCTTTTCATAATAACATCTTTAATACCCGACATTGCTTCGTACACCACTCGATATCTTTTTCCCAGTAACTCTGTTGACTCCGTCCCTAGCTGTAATATTTTTTTTCTAATTGAAAAATACAAAATTGTATAAACAGACGACAATAATAAAATTGCTATCATTGTCAACATGGGGTTGAAAAAAATAAGCATGATAAGTATAAATAAAACCGAAATTATTTTACTGCTCATACCTAAAAGTGGCAAAATTACGCCTGAAACTGTACGATCTACCTCCGTCAATACACTTTTAACAATATCTGAAACATTTTTATTCATAAAATAAATATACTGTTTAGATAGATGCTTAAACAATAACCTTTCTGATATTCTACAGCCTTGCATGTGGGAAAATTTGGTTATTCGCCATACGATAAAGGCATTAAAAATATTAGACAATAGCATTAATGATATTAATATAAAGCCAAGAATCACGACAAACTCATTTACAGAATCAGCTCCTAATACATCATAAATTAGAATGAGATACTGATTACTTTCAACTAGACTTGTGTCACTAGCAACTACCATAAAAGGAACAATTGAAACAACTCCAATCATTTCAAAAAGCCCCATAACAACTGACCCAAAAAATAAGAATATTAGTTCTTTTTTTTCACTATCAATTAGTAATGCGTTAACTAATTTATATAATTTCATTATTTACAACATTTTGAAGATTTTTTTTCCATTCATATAGTGTTTTTTCTGATGTTTTTGCGTACACCTCGCAGAAAAGTTTCACAGATTTTTGCACCTTTTTTGAACTCCACCATTCATCGATATTTTCCCAGTTGTTATTAATAAAATTTGCAGCTTGTTTTGGATTATAATGTAAAATTTTTGCCTGTACAAGAGAGTCAAAGAACTCTTCATCAGATTTTCTAATTTCTGAGTGTTCGGGATTCCAGTACAATACTATTGGCATATTAGCAGCAAGTATCTCCAATATTGTGGTTGAATTATAAGTTCCTAAAACCACCCTACTATTAGATACTGATTGGTACATTGTTTTTGAATTATCATCAAATTTAATTTCTGGAAATGCATTTATCCACCTATCCTTTTGACTCCATTGGTAGTCTTTGTATGGGTATATACGCGCAACTGTTTTTTCAAAAACTACCGAATTAAGATTAGACACCAAGCTAAACATATCAGAAAAATATTCATCAACTTGCGGACCAATTGGCAGACTACTCAGAAAATAACTGTACCTTGGTAAGTTTCCTGTAATAATTAAAATTCCACCATGAGCATTAGGGCTCATCTGCCTTCTATGTCTATCTATTTTTAGTGAAGGCATGGGTTTTATATTTTGAAACCCCACTTTCTTCCAACCCCAGCTAAAATAATAATCTGCAATACTAAGCTCCAAATCTTCAAAAAAATTCCATCTTGCTGACCCATAATTTCCACCATGTTGCGCAATAACGAGCTTAGTATTATTTTCGATCCTATTCTCAGCTACCCATACTTTAAAAAAATCATTTGAGTTATGCGCAGTAGAGCAAATGATAACTTTCGGCTTAAGTGGCCAGCAATGAGACTTTTTAACACTATTCCTAAGTTCTTTAAATCCGGATAAGTAAATAGAGGGTATGCATTTTGGTATGATGACAGATAAAAATGACTCGAATTCGTTATGAGCTTCATACTTATCCAATAAATTAACTCTCATTTTCTCTGAGTCTGATTCAACTATTATTGGTAATATAGGTGTCGGTTGAATATTTATCACTTGTCCTAATAATAAATCTAAAAGTATTTGCCTTTTTCCACTAATAGAGTAATCAACAAAGAAAAAATCGTTATTTTTTGTCAAGTGGTAATTAATTTTCCATAGTAAACGACTAAGAAAAGAAGTGTTACTTAAGCCAATAAACTTACTTTTCTTTATATGAGGACTTTCATATTTTTTCTCTATCTCTCGAGATGAGATGAGCCCTCTAAATTTAATAATTTCAGTATACATATAATGATTCCATGTATCCCCTTCAATCATAGAACAAAAGTCATCCATGTTATTTGGTACAATTTCATTAATATCGCTATTTAATATGGTAGTTCCGCTAATTTCATATTGAGAGAAAGCTTGATCTATCATGGACCACCTGTCTATCATTACTTGAATAAACTGACCAAGCCATGGTGCAATAATCATCCTCCAATACTTCTCAGTCTTATCTAATCCATGTATTTTATTTAATACATTACTAATTATTGGCATAAGTTCATTCATCAACGTGATTGAATATTTATAATCCTTATGCAGCTTATCTCTATTATCCCAATGATACGGGAGCACCTTGTGATCAATACCTTCCCAATGCTTTTTCTCTGAATACAGAGTGCACCACTTTCCAAGAAACAACACTGGAACATCAAATTTCCATGTATTTTTTTTTGCAGTGGTTATTAAATACCTAACTGACATTTGAGTGCGCGCCTTTAACTCTTATTAATTCAGCTGGTGTGATTGAATCATAAACCCCTGGTCGAACACCATCTGGCACAACATTTATAATTTCAACTCCATTTTCTCGTGCATATTCCTTTAAAAATTCATATGATTTATAATTATCTTTATTATTCTGAATAAATCTAGCTATTGGTTTACCGTCTTTAATAACAAAATTCTTAAAATGAACCTTCCTATCTTTTTTTATTTTATCAATTATTATCTTTCTATCGCGCTTTATGTTACACCCTGCAATTTTCAACACACCTTCGAAAAAATTAGCTGGTAAAACTTTCTCTTGATTTTGTATATTGAGATACTCCTCATAATAATGAAATACCTGCATCGGTTTATATGTATAACCAGCCCCATGCAAATATATCCTTTTAAATCCCATAAACATAGCAATAGTAATAGCGGCTGAAATCCCCCCTTGTACCAGAGGAAATCTTTTTGTTATATCAGTATGATGTTCATCATAACCGCTTAAGGATACATCTACGTAATGCACATTCCTTTCTTGAAACAATTTATGACTTCTAATTAAATCTCTTACAGATGTTCGAAAAAAAAAGATTGATTTTTTCTTTGTAATTTTTTTATCTAGCGATGAATAAAACCATATATATTTTTCTTTGAGCAGCCTCTTAAAGGTACTCAAAGGATCTACATCAATATATGCATCAAAATAATCATTTGGAAGTTTATTGTTGTACTGAATAAAGCCCAGGCCTATTTTAAACCCTTCGGGAAGAAGGTTTAAATCATAATCATTTATTGAGATGCCTGTTGCAATTATATGACAATCTCCACTATACTTATTACGAAGCTCATTATTTAATAAAAGTATTTTTTTATTTTTAAATTTAATAAAAAAATAAAATAACTTTCTAATTATAAAATTAACGTTTGACATATTTGAACTTTTAATCAATCAAAGTAATTAAGCGTAGATTGTAAAATTTCTGCTTGTTTTTCTGCTAAATTAATATCACTATAATTTGTCTTAAATTGCTTAATTCTAGGTTGTAAATACTCAGCATTTGGACACATACCCTTCTTATACTTTCTATGTATTAAGTCACCCCTATGTCTAAACATTCGCTTAGCAAAAAGCGGCTCATTATAAGTTAACTGCCAAGCACCATAATATTTATCACCACCTCTTCTTAAAAACTCCTTTCTAAAATCATCCCAAGACACATGCTCAGTTTCTAATTGACATGCAAATGTCCAATAAGAAGACTTATAATCTTTTCCAATAAATTGCGGCTTAAACCAATCATAGCCACTTACAGCATCCTCAAACCTCTTGCCAATCTCTTTTCTTGGATTTATTAACTCCTCTGCACGCTCTGTCTGGGCCAATGCTACTGCACAGTTTAATTCGCTCATGCGATAATTCCAACCAATGTAATCATGTCTTTCAAAAGATGGATGTTGTATTTCATCTTTACTAATTCTTGCCTTTGTGGCCCCAATATTTTTATATCCAAGGCCTGTCACTTTCCTAATGCCAATTGCAAGATCTTCATTATTTGTTGTTGTTATTCCACCTTCTCCAGCAGATAAGTGCTTTGAACTTTGAAAACTAAAACTTGCCGCATCTCCAAAAGTACCTGCAAGTTTTCCCTTATAATAAGATAAAAATGCTTGGGCATTATCTTCAATAACTAACAAATTGTACTTTTTGGCCAAATTCATAATTGGATCCATATCTGGTGATAATCCATATAGTGCCACTGTAATTATTGCTTTTGTTTTTTTTGTAATATTATTTTCAATACTTTTCGAATCTATATTAAATGTATTGATATCAACATCGGCAAAAACCGGGGTTGCATTTGCATGTAATACAGCTAAACTTGTTGCAGACATTGTCAAAGGGGGTACTATTACTTCATCACCAATGCCAATGCCTGCGGCCTCTAATATTGAATGCATTGTAGCTGTACCATTGGTATGACTAATGGCAAATTTAGATTTAAACTTCTCTTTGAAAGAGTTTTCAAATCTTACCATGTAATTTGCCCCTTGTGAACTTCTAAACTGACTGTCTAAAACATCTAATACATACTTCCTTTCCAGGTCACCAACTCTTTTCATTTTTTTTATCCTCGTTTATTGACTTTATATAGCCTTCATTCCTTATAATATTTTTCTGTTTTTTTGTTATTTCTGGATTTTCTTTCAAAACTTTCATTACATCTTTCATTAAAAATGAATCATGATCATCTAGTTTTCTGCATATATGCCTAACAAATTCCAAATCCTCTTCATAATCAATTGTCCATCTTAAGTGGCTAATATTTTCACTATATGAAAAATTGAACATTTTAAATTTATCCTTGTTCTTCCATATATAGGGTGTTACATGTTCTTTCTCTGACTCAAGGGCGGCATTTTCATATGCGCTCTTTAGCGCTACAAAAGTAAAGACTTCCACATCCAACCCTTCTGGATAGCTTGGATTTATGGTATTACTGACATAATCATATTCATTATCAATCAGCAACTTAATAGCGTAATCATTCACCTGAGGATCTTTAAAAGGATCATCAGCTGTTATTCGAACAATAATTTCAGCATTATATTTAACTGCACACTTATAGTAGCGATCTAAAACATTTATTTCACTTCCACGAAAAACCTTAATATCATTATCATTACACCATTGTGCTAAACAATCATCTTCAGAATTTGTTGTTGTAGCAACTACAATAAAATCAACAAGGCTTGTTTTTCTAGCTCTTTTTACAACCATATCAATTAAAGATTTACCATGAACCACCTCTTTCATAATTTTATTTTTTAGACGAGTCGATCCATTTCTTGCTTGAATAATTGCAACTATATTTTTTTTTGATTGCATCATATTTAACTAATCACCTCCACAAGCTTGGATTTATTAAATTAAGATCATTGATGGGAAATGGTAACAACGAGTTATTAATTTTTTTTTGAGATGCTTCAACAATATCTGTTAGTTGTTTTTGATTGTTTACACCTACCAAAACCCTATCTATTTCTTCTACATTTAAAGCAAAATTGAGTGCATATTCCAATAATGACAACTCACTATCTTTAACTATCTTTTGATAATCATCAAATTTTTTTTTCCAATTTGAAAAATAACCACCTAAAGAGTTAAAATCTAACAACAGCCCTTGCAAAAATACACTTCTTGCATGCACCTCAATGCCTTTATTTTTTAATCTCTTCAATTGGCCACCTACTATCAAACGATTATCAAAAACATTAAATGGAACTTGGATTAGATCAAAATCAAAAGTATTTAACAAAAAATCAATTTGCTCTGGCGTGTAAGTAGAAAAACCAATTTTTCCAATTAGCCCTTCTTTTTTTAATTCATTTAACTTACTAAATAAAGTGTCAAATTGGTTATTTTCTATATCGCCAATATTATGAATTAACAAGCCTTCCACTTTATCTCTATTGAGCTTTTCTAGGGATTTATAAAAATTAACTATCACTTCATTAACATCATCTTTAAGAAGGGTGGTTTTGGTAATAACCTGGTAGTTATTAATACCAATTTCTCCCAAAACCTGCTCACTATTGCCATAAAGCGATGCAGTGTCCAAAGTTCTTATATTGCTCTGCTTAGCAATATTCAAAATATTTCTAGCAGTGTCGATCGTTACCTGCCCATTTTGATTAGTAACTCCATAATCCAAACCAAATTGCACCGTCCCTAGCGATAATTTCGAATTTAATGTCATGACACCTATGATCTCCTGGCCATTAAATCAAACAACGCTTTCATAATTTTTACATTAGACATAAAAATAGAGGAAAATCTCGGCTGATCTTGGCGCTGTGCGATTGCAATCTGAATTTGAGCATGTGAAAAATTATTTTCCAATCCGTAGGCTGCCAGTTCTGTACCAATAGAATTTCTTGAGTCGAAATAACCACGCTTGCGATAGAGTTTCATACTGTACCCTTTCATGCCACATAATGGGTCACTCCAATTAAATCGATAGCGTGAATAATACATGAAGAGTTTTTCAGAAATGCGTGCTGTCTTAGGTCGTACGCCTAATACCAAATCTACACCACTACGCAATTCATTAATATATTTTTCTATGGATTCAGCACTGTGCTGCCCATCAGCATCAAAAGTAATAATAGCATTGCAATTTAACTCTTCTGCTTTTAAAAAACCGCTATTAAGCGCACCATCATAACCCTTGTTTTCTTTATGACTAACAACAACCGCCCCAGCACTCTTTGCCATTTGTTTCGTTCTGTCTGTTGAAGCATCATTCACAACAATCACCACCCCATACTCTTTAACTGATTGCACTACATTATAAATTGTAGCTTCTTCATTAAATGCTGGGATTACGATAGCTATTTTATACTTGTCCACTTTACACAGTCGCCAGATCTAATATCTTCTACAAGTCTTTTATTCAAAATATTTTCTATTTCATAAGGAGGTAGTCCATCTTCAGGACAAGGTCTAAGAAACTCTATATCATCTTCACGAATTGTATCTCCAATCACTAAATCCTTTTTAGCACGAATAGATCTACGCTGAAGAACAACCGTCTCCTTTTCATTGTCCTCTACTTTCTTTATCTCAAGCCCTAATGAAATCTCTAATTCTCTAGTCCTGTCAACCATATCTTTCCAAGAGTTAAAATCCATTGAGAATTTATGGTCTGGACCTTCTCTACTAGTATCATTAGTAAAGTGTTTTTCTATAACACGTGCACCGAGCGTAACTGCACCCAATACGGTCGCATGTCCTGGCGTATGATCAGACAAACCTAAAATAGTATCAGGATATTTTCTACCGTACTCTTTAAGCACATTTAAATTTATGTACTTAAAATTTTCCAATGATGCGGTGTAGTTTGTATTGCATTGCATTAAAACTATGTCGTTGGTGCGTTGTAATAATATTGACATGGCTATATCTACTTCATCCATATTTGAGGCGCCTGTCGCCAATAGAACAGGTTTGTTTTTAGAGGCGATATAATCAACAATGCCTGACCATGTAATATCACCAGACCCAATTTTATATGCACTTAGATAGTTATCGACCTTATCCACTAGCTCATAAGAATATGGAGAGGTAAGAAAGGTTATTCCTGCTTTTTTACAAGTTTCTTTCAGAGTAGGCGTCCAATCTTGATCAATTGATGCATCTCGATATACATCAAATACGCTTTTCTTCCATTTTAATTGGTGCGACTGCTGTTCACCAAGAGATTTAAACCCTGCATCACTAACAATCGTATTTGCACTAAAGTGCTGAAATTTAGCTGCATCTGCACCTGCTTCTGCACAAAGATAAATCAAATCTTTAGCGCGTTCTAAATCTCCATCATGATTTGCAGCCACATCAGCAATAAAGTAAGCAGGATGAGCTAAGCCTATCATTTTATTTTCTATTTTAATTTCTCTCATTTTTTTCTTCTAATTTAGTAAACTATTTTTATTTTCATATTGATTCTTCATTAGCCTTATTGCATCTACAGCACTAGGAAAATCATAATCTAAAATTGAACTAATTTTCTCAATATTTAATGCCATATTTTTTGGCCTACTCGCTTTAAATATCATACTATCGATGCTGGCCTTACTAATATTTGCATCAGATAGTTGGAATATTTTAGCCATTTTCTTACCAAAATCATACTTTGAAATACTATCATTACTCGCGCAATTGTATAATCCAAAGATAGGATTTTTAATAATTTCTTCAATAATGCGGGATAGGCTATCAACGGTCAATGGAGAAAAATATACATCATGAAATAAATTCAATGGCATGTTATTAATCAGACCATTAAGTATCCACTCAGCAAATGAAGTGCCGCCTTTTTGTGTCCATCCAATAATATTCGTTCTTAAAACTAAACCGTTGTCCATTAATTGCACAGGTTTTTCACCCATTAGTTTAGTTTTTGCGTAAACATTGAGCGGATTTACCAAGTCAGATTCACTATAAGCATACTGCTTCTCTCCATCAAATACTGAATCAGTTGAAATATAAATTAACCTGCCATTGATAGAATTTAAATAATTTGCTATTATTTCAGTTGTTTTAACATGGACAGCCATTGCTGCATCCACATGGTCTTCACATGTATCAACATTAACAATTGCAGCACAATGTATTACTAAATCTGGCTTATTATGGTTCAGCCACTCGTTAAGCAGTACAGAATCTGTAAGATCAAAACAATTCCATTCAATATTTTTACCTTCTACACCTTTACTTCTTGAAGTTGCAAGTATGTTGTATGTACTTGCCAAGCAAACTACAAGTGCAGTACCTAGCATTCCACTTGCTCCAGTTATGCCTATTCGCATCAACATCTCCCTTGGAGGTTATATTTATATATTTCCAATCTTATTACGATTTTTCTCAATCCATTCTTTAAGTTCAGCAACTTTCATCCATTCTTTATTCTTATCAGAACTATACAAAAAATCTGGCTCAACCTTAATACCATCCCCAATTCTTAATGGATCATCGGCCCAATTATTAATAGAAGGTAAGATTTTAAAATAACTTGGATATTCATAAGTGTAGTACGCATCTTCTGGTCCAATCATTTGCTCGTGTAATTTTTCACCAGGACGAATACCAACCTCTTCTTGCTCTGCATTTTTATCAACCGCAAGGGCTACATCTGTCACTTTCATAGATGGAATTTTCTTTACATAAATTTCACCACCTTTCATATCATCAAAAGCCTTCCAAACTAAGTCAACACCCTCTTCTAATGAAATCATAAATCTGGTCATTCTATTGTCTGTAATTGGTAGAACGCCATCCTTAGCAATAGACATAAAGAATGGAATAACCGAACCACGAGAGCCCATAACATTGCCATATCTCACTACTGAAAATTGTGTATTATGGCTACCGGTGTAGGAGTTTCCAGACACAAAAAGCCTGTCAGAAGTTAGTTTAGTTGCTCCATAAAGATTTGCGGGAGCGCTTGCTTTGTCGGTTGAGAGCGCAACAATACGCTTAACACCTTTATCAATACAAGCATCAATAAGATTCATTGCACCTATTACGTTTGTCTTTACACATTCAAATGGGTCATATTCTGCAGTAGGGACAATTTTTGTAGCTGCAGCATGAACAACATAATCAATACCATCAAGTGCACGATAGAGTCTATCCTTATCTCGAACATCACCAATTAAAAATCTAACTCGTGAATCACCTTTAAATAACTTAGCCATCTCCCATTGCTTCATTTCATCACGTGAAAAAATAACTATCCTTTTAGGATTATATTTTTCTAGAGTCATTGGTATAAATGTATGACCAAATGAACCTGTACCACCTGTAATTAATATCGAAGAATCTTTTAACATTTTTTTACTCCTTTTATAGGTTATTAACATACCACCGGTAAGTTTCTCTAAGACCATCTTTCAAGTCTATACTATACTTCCAGCCCATTCTTTTCAATCTTCTAACGTCAATCAGCTTCCTTGGCGCGCCATCAGGCTTGGTAATGTCGAAGATTAGTTTTCCTTTAAATCCAACTACCTGTCTCATTGTTTCTGCCATCTCTCTAATAGTTACATCTTTACCTGTGCCAACATTAATATGTGATAGCATTGGCTGGGTATTAGCTTTGTACGTTTCTTCATCTAATTCTAATACAAATAAAGATGCTTTTGCCATATCATCTACATATAAAAACTCACGCATAGCTTTGCCTGTACCCCACACTACCACTTCAGCATCACCATTGACCTTTGCTTCATGAAAACGTTGCATGAGTGCTGGGATAACGTGTGAGTTCTCTGGATGGAAGTTATCATTAATGCCGTATAGATTGGTTGGCATCACCGATCTAAAATCAGTTCCATATTGACGGTTGTAGGATTCACACAACTTAATACCTGCAATCTTTGCTAGGGCGTATGGTTCATTGGTTGGCTCTAGTACTCCTGTGAGTAATGCATCTTCTCGCATTGGCTGTTCGACTGCTTTAGGATAAATACAAGTGCTGCCTAAAAATAACAAGCGCTTAACTTCATTCTCATAAGCTGAGTTAATAACATTAGCCTCTATCATCATGTTTTGATAAATAAAGTCTGCAGGGTAAGTATTATTCGCATGAATACCGCCTACTTTGGCGGCTGCCAAAATAACATAATCAGGCTTTTCTTGTTTGAAAA
>Ga0233440_1002266_pt1 | contig 16114 bp, 14 predicted proteins | sample SI_123_September_5_FD_182791 | JGI IMG/M metagenome (GOLD analysis project Ga0233440, IMG submission 182791) | Seawater microbial communities from Saanich Inlet, British Columbia, Canada - SI_123_September2016_120_MG | ecosystem: Environmental > Aquatic > Marine > Inlet | place: Canada: British... | reverse complement strand
AAAAATAGTTAATCATCTGGATAACGCTAAAATAACGCCCATCAAGTTAGATGTCCAAGATCGTACCGCTTTATCCATCCAAATGAAAAAAGTGGATGCCGTTATCGTCCTCCTTCCACAAGGATTTCGGCTGGATGTTTTGAATCTCGCCATCGAAAACGGGATTCACTTTATCGAAACCTCTTACGCCTTACCTGAGTATGCGCACCTGGGTCAACTTGCTGAGGCGAAGGGAATATCGATTCTGCCCGAATGTGGTCTCGACCCCGGCATCGACTTGGTTCTCGCTGGGCAAGCCGTCCGTGAATTAGATGAAGTTCACGAGCTTCACGCCTACGGGACGGGTGTTCCTGAACCTGAAGCAGCAGATAACGCGATAAATTACAAAGTATCATGGACATTTGCAGGTGTGCTCAGCGCGTACCAGCGACCTGCGAAAATGCTCAAAGATGGCGAGATAATTCACCTTACGCCAAGCGAAATGTTTTCTCCCGAGAATATGCACAAGGTCACGCTTGATACGCTCGGTGAGATGGAAGCCTACTATAACGGCGATGCTGTCAAATATCTCGACATTTTTGGGATCGCCAACACAACCATCAGCACGGGGCGCTATTCATTGCGCTGGTTGGGTCATGCCGCTTACTGGAAAAAGATGGTTGAATTAGGCTTCTTAAAGGAAGAGCCTATTTTAGTGAATGGGACAAAAATTTCGCCACGTCAATTTGTACATGATCTAATTGAGCCGCAAATTCACTATGCGCCCGACGAGCGTGATGTGGCAGGAATCCGCATTGATGTACGCGGATTGAAAGATGGCAAAAGCAAACGTATCATTTATCAAATGATTGACCGCCGTGATTTAGAGACGGGTTTACTCGCAATGCAGCGTACCGTTGGCTACACAGCCAGTATTGGCGCGCATATGCTTTTACGCGGAGATATTGAGAAGCGTGGTTTGCTCACGCCAACGAGTGATATTCCTTTTGAGAAATTTATTGCCGAGTTAAAGAAAAGAAATATCATCATTACACGCGAGGAAATGAATTCTTAGCATGTCTATTTTTAATAAGAGCGTAGAAGCGATTCTGCAAGAAGCTGTTGCGCGTGGAGAGTTTGATAATCTCTCCAACAAAGGCAAGAAAATCGACTTGACGGATTATTTCAACACGCCCAAAGAGATGCGCTTGGCTTCTTCGGTGCTAAAGAATGCCGGGGTAAAACCATTAGAAGTCGATCTGTTGCGCCAAATAGCGGATTTAAAGAATCAGCTGGCTGGATGTGAAGATAACGCCAAGCAAGCCAAAATCCGCGCGCGAATCGAGCTTCTCCAAATCGAGTTTAATATAGCAATCGAGCGCATCCAGCACTATCGGGGCAATAGATGATTAGAAAATCTATCCTCCTTATTCTTTTGCTTGCGACGATTTCTTCTTGTGCACCACCACAAACCAATACGGCTTCGTCTCAGGCAGAAATTCTGTCAACACGCCAATATCATATCCATCAGGAAATTCTTTTGGTCAATCGCGGAAAGAGGCAACCAGAGCAACAAAATTTGTGGGTGGCATTAATTCGTGATTTTGCGCCTTATCAGGAGGTACACTCGATCAAAATCAACCCCCCAAATTATGACCTGATCACGGATGAATATGGCAATGAATATGCAGAATTCGATTTTTCTGCGCACTCCCCCGGCACGCAAATCACGGTTGAGATTGATTACGAAATCGCGGTCAACGAACTCGTTTACGATTTATCTCTTTGCAAAGGGGAATTACTTAACGAGTATATTGCGCCTGAGCTTCATATAGAGTCTGCAAATTCACAGATTGTGCAGATTGCTGAAGACTTATCAAAAAGAAAGAATCCTTGTGAACAGGCGCGTGCCTTTTATGATTACGCTGGCGATAATCTTACTTACACCTACAACCGCAACAGCTGGGGCGCGCAAGCTACACTGGGATTTATGGGGTCAGATTGCACAGAATTTGCCTCATTAGTAATTGCCTTAAACCGTGCCGAAGAAATCCCTGCGCGTTATTTTGAAGGGCTTCTTTATCTCGATAATCAAACAACCAACTTGGCAAATAAACAACATGCCTGGCTGGATATATACTTGCCCGGCGTTGGCTGGGTTGCTGCCGACCCGACACTGGGCAGAGACAGAAACTATCGTGATCATTATTTTGCCCATTACTCCCCCGACCATATCATCATTACAACAGGGCGCAATCCCTCCACACTTCGTGGTTCTAGTTATATCACCCATCTATATTGGCCTGGAAGCAGTACAAAAATCAACATAGATGAATTGGATTGGGAAATCACGCTGATAAATTGAAAATATGAAACCCCATCTCTCCAACGACTTTATAGCTCGTAGGTGAAATCAAGAACATTCAACATTAGGTACAACGATAAAAATGAACACATTCCAATACATCAAAGGCAAACTTTTCTGTGACCAAATCCCGCTCGACGACCTGGCTTCTGAATTTGGCACGCCGCTCTACGTTTACTCAGCCGAACGCTTACGAGAAAACGTGACTCATGTGCAAGCCGCCTATGCAAAACTCAATCCCCTCATTTGCTATGCCGTCAAAGCTAATGAAAATCTTGCTTTGCTGCAAATTTTCAACGAAAAGGGCTTGGGTTTTGATGTCGTTTCTGGTGGCGAGCTACATCGCGCCCGGCGCGCCGGGGCAAATCCAAATCGAATTGTTTTTGCAGGCGTAGGCAAAACTGATGCCGAATTAATACTGGCTCTACAAGAAAAGATCAACAAAATCAGTGTCGAATCAGCCGATGAGCTATATGCCCTCGACCGCCTAGCCGGCGAACTTAACCATCGCCCCTCTGTTTTATTACGCCTAAATCCCGATGTCGCGCCCGATACACATCGGCATATTCTCACAGGAAATGCTGAAAGCAAATTCGGAATTTCACTAGATGTTGCCCATGAGTTGCGCAAGCATGATTGGAAAAACCTCGATCTATGCGGCGTGCATTTTCATATCGGCTCACAAATCCCCGACCCTACATCGATCTCTGCCACATTGGATATCGTCTTGGGATTTCTGGAAGCCTGCCCACCCAGCTGGGATACGCTTGATATGGGTGGCGGATTCCCCGTGGGATACGAGAACGAACGTGTCGTAAACAGTTTTGCCGACTTTGCCAAGGTTGCCGCCAATCGGCTTGCTCGGTTCCCCCGCCCCCTCAACTTGATCATTGAACCCGGACGCAGCTTAATTGCTGATACAGGTGCTTTGCTCCTTACCGTACAAGCTTCCAAGGAAACCGGCGCCTATCAGACAGTCATCGTCGATGGCGGTATGAATACTCTTCTGCGCCCAGCACTTTATGATGCCCATCACCACGTTTTGCCACTCCAAGAAACGAATAAAGACACTTATCCAACACACCTAGCCGGTCCCGTCTGCGAATCGACTGATTATCTTGCACGAGATCGCCAACTCCCTGAACTTAGCCGCAATGATAAATTGGCAGTGATGACCACAGGTGCCTATGGCTACAGCATGGCATCGCACTATAACGCTCGTCCACTTCCTGCCGAGGTATTGGTAGATGGAGATAGCTACCAACTCATCCGTCGTAGAGAAAAACACGAAGATTTAGATGGGCTTGATTTACACATTTAACCAAAACGCAGTTCAATACTCAAAGTTAACGAAACCCGCTCCTCTTCAAAATCTCGCTAATTAAACGGGAGCAAATCTAAGGTCACGAGCGAATCTGGGAAGGAATCCCCCTCCCAGATTTTTTTGATTCTTAATCGCCCCGCTCTAAAACCCCCGTTAAACATCCAATTGCACCGGCCGCTTTGCCTAACTCATCCACCTCAACGGTGTGACAGGTAATCCCAAGACTTTCATAAAATGCCTGCGTGACGGGATTGCCATCTACCATCAAAACTTGACGTGGGCTAAGCGTGACAAAATTGAGTGCTTTATTAAGCTCCGCTTCCGTTTCATCAGGGATAAAGGCAATTTGAAAACCGCACTCTTTCAAAGCTTCCACGCCGCGATGCACGAGGCGTTTGGGCCAGGCAATGGCGAGATCGTGATCTACAATGCGCAACATGCCCATCAGGTGCATTGAGCCAAAGGGCAAATCGACCTCGATTACAGTGACGCCCATTTCGGTGAGTGTGCTCGCAACTTGCTCAACACCTTCATTATTAGTACGCAAACCACGTCCAATGATAACCGTTTGCGGATTGAGCCACATAGCATCTGCGCCTTCAAATGTGCCCGTACCACGCACACTGCGAATAATTGGAATCCCCAACTCAGCTAATCGACGTGCTACCCAACGCTCTTCCCCAGCCCGAACAGTGGAGGCTGGTCGAGCTAAAATCGCACCTTCGGGAGTCATAAAAACCAGATCAGCGACAAATATCTGATTAGGCGTAGGTTGCCCATCTGGCTTCACATAATGCACGCTCACGCCCACATCACGATACCCTTGTGCGATGGCATCATGCTGAATTTGCGCCCGCTCTAAATCAATGGATTCCAACATCTGCACCGCGTTGGGATCAGATGAGGCTACCAACTCTGGCCCGGGGCGATGCAATAGCACAGATTTCAAACGAGACCATTCCGTATTGATGCCGCAATGCCCCCAAACATTGCCCAACTCTTCACTTAAATGAGCGGTACGCGGAGACCAGCCTTCACCGCCAAAAGCAGCGGCTTTATATAGTTTTTTTTGATTCATGTTTTTTTATCCTTTTAGATTTGTTGAGAAGATTGGAACACGGATTCTACGGATTTGGCAGATATTCACGGATAAAGCTTTTTTGGATGTTGTAACGCAAAGCATTGTAAGCGGAAAAACAAAAAAAGTTTTTAAATCCGTGAGAATCAGTTAAATCCGCCGAATCCGCGTTCTATGAAAAAATCTGATCCCACAAAACTTCACCTTGCTCCCCGACTTGCTTCTCAAACTTCTGATATAGCTCTTCGTCAGAAGGATGTGCTCCAGCGTCCCAAGGAGCAGATAAGACTTCTTTTAAATAGGCTTTGCCATCCTTCAAGATAATTTTTACTCTGGAAGGCAATTCACCAGGAAACAATGCTGTGTAATCATCATCTGGCTTGATGTCTATTTTATCAATCAAATTTCGTATTTCCATCTTTTTCAAATATTCAGCAGAAAAGCAAATTGGGAGTACGTCACCGTATATCAAGGCACAAGCTAGACTATAGGGTAAATGAAATTGAGCCTGTACAAAATTCTCTGGGTATTTATTGCCGACCAATTTCAAAGCCCGCTCAAAGATATAAATTTCAACTTTATCAGTCTCTTCAGAGATAATCTGATTTTCACGGATGATAGTTAATCCTGCATCAATTGTCGAATGCAACCAGCGGCAACAAGCATAAGGTTTAAAATAATTGCTGCTGATCAGCCACGTTTCTCCCCAACTCTCAACTAACTTTTCTTTTTCGTAATCGTCATGCTCATCAACAAAGAGAAAGGGTCCTACAAATCCATTTTTTGCCAATAACGCGCTTTGTAAACCCGTAAGAGTCGCCCACGCTACACCTTCTTTCGACATCGCACCAGTGCTCACATCTGTTGTGCCGCCAAGCATTGTCGGGGATAATACTGACGCATTACTCAAAGCATGCATGGTCTGCTCTATATCCAAGCCCAGCAAATAGACAGCTGTCGCAGCTGTACCAATCGCGCCCCAGCGTCCACTCGCGTAATTTGTGATTTTCTCTTTATATCTCGCGTTACTAAAACGGGTCGCAACTTCATAGCCAATAATGACTGCTTTTCGTATTTCAAGAGAAGGCAATCCCAAAGATTTCCCCAAGACTAACGCCGTTGGTACAACCAAACTTGCTGGGTGCCCGACAGCCTTGCGATGCCCTTCGTCAAAGTCTGTCGAGCTGATCGCAAGCGCATTATAAAATATCGCCCCTGATAAGACCGAGCTTTGATCTGTGCCCCAAATCTCAAAAACGCCATCACCAAAGATCTCATTTTTGCTTTTTAGCGCACGTTGAAAAGCATCGGTTCTAACGCCACTATACGCCGCCCCCACCGTGTCTGCGATGACTCGATTTGCCTGATGAATTACATCTGCGCCAAAGTCGGTAAATTTTGCGCTAGAAATAAATTCGGCAACTTGATATAAAAAGGGGGCACGGGTTTTCATTTTGGATACCTTCTCTCTTCATCTTTAGCTCACTATATTACCTCAGCAAAGTGAAAGAAAGAAGATTAACAGATAATCTCAAATGAAGAACAAAGCTATTTAAACGGATGCAGGAATCGGGTCACACGCGTTTTTGGCTTGCTTCCATTTAAATAGCAGAATCTCAAAGATCAATCAAATCCCGTTAAAACGCACCCCTGATTTGCGTCCTCTATAAAATTCTAGTTGAAATCAGTACAACTTTTAAGCTATAATCTTTTTACCTATAGGAGCAAATAATATGTCTAAGAAAACTGACCGTTGCAATAAACCTTTTGAAAACCTGATTACTGACGAAACCCGCAAACATGCTCGCGCCGCACGAAAAGAGATGCGAAAGAGCGTAAAGGCTTTGCTTCCACCTGAGTTTGTGGCGCATCGACGCAAAGCGCGCAAAGAAGTTTTGATGGCATGGCGCAGTGTGCTCGACTCTGCTATTGAGCGCACGGAAAAGCACGAGAAAGCGAAATAATAAGTTCTTACAAAACTGCATTGCACTTGAAAAGTGCGTACCACAAGGGCATGATATTGCAGTTCAGACAGCAAAGATTTACAAGACCCGATGTGCAACGAATCTGCTACGCGAGATGCAATGCACATCTACAAGTAAGGAATCAAAAACGGCTCCGATTAAACGGAGCCGTTTTTCTTTAGGTCATTTTATTTTACGGAATGTCCGCGAGCGAAGAATATCGTCCAGAATAGAGTTCCTAGAGAAGTGGCTAGCAGGAGGTTTCCTATCATGATGCTCTCGGTATTCCGAAGGATAATGCCTCCGATAAATAGAGAGCCAAAAATCAGGGTGCCAGCTAGTCTATAAACCGCTTGTTCAAGGTAGGAATTCTGTTGAGCGATGCGCGGCATGTGGACCTCTAAATTACCACTTTCCATTTTATCTAGTACGCGCCCGAGTTGTGTGGGGAGCGCAATCATCGCTTTTGCGAGATCGCCTAACTCGTTTAGCCAAATACCCGTATTTGACGTGGCTTCTTCGCTAATCAGTTTTTTTGCATAGGGGACAAGTTGATCCCAAAGATTAAAATCTACGTGAAGACCGGTACACATTCCCGAAAGAATTGCGACTGTGCGCCCTAGTAAAAGAAGATTATGCGGAATTTGGAAGGGCATCTCGTACATCAGTTCGCGGAACTGCTTGGCAAATTGACGCATCTCATCCAAACTAATATCGCGTAATTCGCTCATACTTTTGCCCCAGAACTGGTCGAAGACTTGTGACTCGGCTTCTTCGATTAGTTTTAGATTGGCTCCCGGTAAAAGGATACCGAGCTGTTGATAGGCGCGTACCATCCTTTTTGCATCGCGCGTGCCGACGGCGATGACCAGCTCACGTAGGCCTGCGCGCAAATTATCGGGGACGCGGCCGACCATGCCGAAGTCGATGAAGGTGAGTTTCCAGTTTACTGCGCCATCTTCGTTGGGATTGGGAAGAGGGGTTACGAAGAGATTGCCCGGGTGCGGATCAGCGTGGAAAAAGCCATCTTCAAAAATCTGTTTGAGATAGGTATCAAGCAAAATACGCGCGACCTCCGCTCTATCAATTCCCGCGGCTGTGATTCCATCGTAATCCGTAATTTTGATGGCGAAGACATCTTCCATAGTTAATACACGTTTTGTTGTAAAATTCCAGACAACGTGCGGAACATGAACACGCGAATCATCGAGGAAATTCTCCTGAAAAACTTCGATATTTTCACCTTCTGCGAGATAGTCGATTTCTTCGTAGATGGTGGTTGCAAATTCATCGATCAAGCCATGCACATCGGCGCGTTTACGAACAGGGGGATAACGCTCGAGCCAGCCGCCGACACGCCGCAGGGCTGAAAGGTCTACATCAATGATTTTTTCGATGTGCGGACGCTGCACCTTGACGACGATCTCGCTGAAGGATTCAGCTTCACGCAAGCGGGCACGGTGAACCTGCCCAAGCGAGGCAGCCGCCATTGGCTCGGCATCAAAGGAGGCGAAGATATCGTCTAGAGAGCCGCCAAGCTCTCGTTCTGCTTTTTCGCGGATGGCGTCAAAATCTTCGGGCGGGACTTCGTCCTGCAAGCCGGAGAGCTCCTTGACGATTTCAGGGGGGAGCACATCTTGACGGGATGAGAGAAATTGCCCGACTTTGATCATGACGCCGCCCATCTCGATGGCGAGGGCACGAAATTGGACAGCGAGTTTTTGCAAACGTTTCGAGCGCGTTTTACGAGCAAGCGGACGCAGCCCCAGCCGTGACAGGAAAATATCCCAGAAGAAGATATTGGCGGTTGCGCGAGCGAAAAAGAAGATGATTTTGCGGTATCGAGCACGTAGTTGTGAGGATTTCATTTTAGTACTCCTTGGAGGAGGATTGTAACATGTGGGGTGTTTTTTCAATTTGAACCCATATTCTGCCTGCTACTAATTTCAGGTGTTTTTTGTAAGGATATTTGAAAAAAGGTTTGATTTTCTATATACTGAGAGTAAGGATTTCTCCCTAAGAGATATAAAAAATGAACGCTCAACCTAAATCTACTCGGTCCTGGTTCTGGGGTGGAATTTTGCTTGTGGGAGGCTTTTTGCTTATTACCAATTGTATGATCGGGGAATTATTCGTCATGCAACTCAACGATGATCGCACAGCAACATCTTTCGCTATTGATACGCAATGGCGGATGACCTACACAGCAGAAGCCAAGCTCTACAATTATAAAACTGCTACAGCATGGCAAGCAACCGAAAACGCCAAGATATTGACCCACCAAGCAGATATGCTCACTTATGATGCTCAACTGAAAGCATTAACGCAAACGGCTCAAGCCCCCAAACCACCTGTCATCACGGGGATCAATTTCCCCAAAGAAATTCCCGGTAATAAATCCACGATGATCGGATTGCTCTACTTCACAGATATTGATGGCGATATTCAATATATTACCTACGATGTAGTCAGCTCGATCAATTTTGGCGGTGGCACGGATAATGCCCCGAAACTCGATTCAGGCAATTGGAATAATGGCGCAATAAAAATTTATATCTGGTGCGATGGACAGCAAGATGTTACTCTGCAGGCAACAATCTATGATTTTGCGGGGAACAGAAGCAATTCGATGAATTTTTCGTTTACGTGCAAGTAAAACACAAAAAACTCTCCCAAACAGGAGAGTTTTTTGTGTTTTGCAAATCATCTTCGCTTGGAGATTAATTCTCCGTGCTACATATCCATAATCTCGTCATGCCAATGTTGACCCATCTGAATCGCAGATAAGAGGTGATAATATTTTTGTCCACTTAGCACTCCTTTTATGAAGGTGAAAGAGAGTATGATCTAGTTGGGTAGGATTCAAATAATACTGAACTACAAAAGATTGTATTGGAGATTATTCTTTCATAGCAATTTGAAGTAATTCGGAAATTCTAGTATGAAGACGTAGAGATCGACTCCGAATATCTACTTCGTCTTCTGAAACCACACGTTCTGCAAGAGTTTTTTCGAAAAAACTATAGTGAACCCCATTGTCAAGACCACAAATTGACAAAGTTAAGGTGGATAAACGAGTCGGGTGATTAGCTGAAATGAACATCAGCGGGTACCCGATAATCTAGGCTTTGATGCGGGCGTTCATAATTGTACAGTTGGAAATAATCATCCAGCCCATTGAAAAGAGCAAGCACGGTAGAGTACTCCTTGATATAAATGTTTTCATATTTGACCGTGCGCCAAAGACGTTCCACAAAGATATTATCAAAGGCCCTCCCACGCCCATCCATACTGACGCGAATTCCAGCTTCGATCAATGTGCCAGTAAAAGCATGAGCGGTGAATTGTACACCCTGATCTGTATTGAATATTTCTGGTTGGCCTTGTTTCAAAGCCATGAGCAAGCTTTCTAAACAAAAGGAGCCGTCCAAGGTGTTGGAGAGTTGCCAAGCAATCACAAAGCGACTGTACCAGTCGATAATTGCCACCAGATACATAAATCCATGCGGCATCGGTATGTAGGTGATATCGGTTGACCAGACCTGATTAGGGTGCGTGATTGCCAGCCCGCGTAACAAATACGGAAATTTCTTGTGCTGCAGATCGGGGATGGAGGTCCTCGGTCTCGGATAAACTGCTTGCAAGCCCATTTTTCGCATTAGACGAGCCACACGTTTATGATTGATCTGGTATCCATGCTGGTCGTTGAGCCGCACTGTCATCTTGCGGTAGCCGTAGAAAGGTGCTCGGGTATACTCCCGGTCAATCAACTGCATCAATTTCAGGTTGAGCAGCGTTTCGCTTGTAGCCTGCCTGTAGAAAGTTGCCCGATTGAGACCGACTAGCTCACACTGTCGCCGAATGCTCAATACCGGGTGATTAGGCTCAATTAGCATGCGTTTGGCTTCAGTCGAATGGGGTAGCTTTTTTTTTCAGCCACTCCAATTCCATCTTGAGCCGCCCAATTTGCTCGAAGAGTTCGGCTTCACGGGCAGTCTGTTCTTCTAACTTTCTGGCAGTTTGTTGCCCAAAAACTGTCGGACCTTCAGCCAATAATTGCCTCTTCCAGGTGCTTACTTGGTTGGGGTGGATGCTGTTGCTGCTGGCTATTTCATTGAGGGTTCGTTGCTCTTTGACGGCTTCCAGTGCAACTTTGAATTTGAATTGACTGCTGTGCTTTTTTCGTCTTTTTGTCACTGAAAAACCTCCACAAGTTTCAGATATTCTATCTTAGCCTGTGGTCTAGTTTTTGGGGGTCATTATAAACTGTAGGTTTCATCTACTACCTCTATAAGCTTTTTATCGTCTATCGCTATTGCTAATCCACGCAATTACGCATCAAAAGCAGAGTGCTCAGAAAATTTACTGGCCAAAACTTCAAGATTATCAGCACATCCATCACTTCCTAAAGTAAGTATGTGGATATGTGAGCGATGAACATTTATCACTGTATCTCGTGCTCGATATAATAACTGAATAGATTGATCTAATTCAATATTTAGCCGATGAATTTTTTCGTCAAGTTGTTTTGTCACTCGTATTTGGAGAACACCCCAAATTCCAATAATCATGACCACAATTAAATTCAGGACACTGAGTAGCTCTGGCATAAATCCTCCTAATACTTACTTACTCGACATCGAATTGCTGCAGACATTTAATAAAAGTAACAAAATATCTAAATTGGTGTCCCCTAAAATCCCTCCGCCACATACTCCCCCCACACCTCACGCAGGATATTCGCAATTTCCCCTAAAGTCATATCATGCTCAACCGCCTCAATAAAGAGCGGCATCAAATTCTCTGTGCCTTTTGCCGCACTTTCTATCCTCACGCGCAACTCAGCCACTTTTTTCTCATCTCTGTTCTCTCTTAGCTCTGCCAACTTTGCTCGCTGGGAGAGTTCAATCGTTGGGTCAACGGCAAGGCGTTCGAGGGTCATTTCTTCGTCTACTTGGAATTTGTTTACACCGACGACGATCTCTTCTTCGCGCTCAATCGCTTTTTGGGCATCGTAGGCGGCGTTTTGGATTTCACGCTGCATATAGCCACCCTCAATTGAATTCAGCGCACCGCCCATTTCATCGATTTTGGATATATATTCTTCGGCGCGTTTTTCGATTTCGTCTGTCAGATGCTCAATCAGGTACGATCCTGCCAGCGGATCAACAGAATCTGCTACGCCAGATTCGTGGGCGATGATTTGCTGTGTCCGCAAGGCAACGCGCACCGATTTCTCGGTCGGGAGCCAGAGGGCTTCGTCCATGGAGTTGGTATGCAAGGATTGTGTCCCGCCGAAGACGGCCGCCAACGCTTGAATGGTCACACGCGCTACATTATTTTCGGGTTGTTGGGCGGTCAGGGTTGAGCCAGCGGTTTGGGTATGGAATCGCAGCCGCCACGATTTGGGGTCTTTTGCGCCAAATCGCTCTTTCATCGTGCGCGCCCACAATCGGCGGGCGGCGCGGTATTTGGCAATTTCTTCGAGCAAATTATTATGCGCGTTGAAGAAAAACGAGAGTTGCGGGGCAAATTTATCCACGTCCAAGCCCGCGTCAATCGCTGCCTGCACATAGGCGATTCCGTTTGCGAGCGTAAAGGCCATCTCTTGCACCGCAGTCGAGCCAGCTTCACGGATATGATACCCCGAAATGCTGATCGTATTCCAGCGTGGCACTTCGGCTTGGCAATATTGAAAAATATCCGTTATCAGGCGCATCGAAGGCGTGGGCGGGTAAATATAGGTTCCGCGTGCAACATATTCTTTGAGAATATCATTTTGGATCGTGCCGCGCAGCTTGCTCACATCCGCGCCTTGTTTTTTTGCAACGGCGATATACATGGCGAGCAAAATCGCGGCAGGCGCGTTGATGGTCATCGAAGTGGAAACTTTTTCAAGCGGAATCTCGTAGAAGAGTTGAGCCATATCTTTGAGAGACGAGATGGATACCCCGACTTTCCCCACCTCCCCAGCCGCGAGCGGATCGTCAGCATCGTACCCGATTTGAGTCGGGAGATCGAACGCGACAGATAAGCCTGTTTGCCCTTGATCGAGCAGATACCGGTACCGAGCATTGGATTCTTCGGCGGAGGCGTAACCAGCGTATTGCCGCATCGTCCAGAAGCGTCCCCTATACATTGTCGGCTGAACACCGCGCGTAAATGGGTATTCGCCCGGGAACCCCTGAGATGTATCCATAGCGGAAGCAAGTTCCGGGTCAAGAGCGAGGCGAGGCACTTCAATCCCGGAAGAGGTTTTAAATTCATCTTTCCGTTCTTTAAATTTATTAAGTGCAGGATTGAGGGTTTCTTCTTCCCAACGTTTCTTTTCATCTTGAATAGTCATTTTCTCACCGTGATTTAAAGATTTCTATCCATTATAATAGAAAGCAATAGAAATAAGAATTTGAATGAAGGAGCTATATATGAAGGTGATCGCAAATATTGCAGCAGCGATTTTGATTTTTTTCGGCGTGATGTTCATTTGGGGGGCTTTTGGCTCCAACCCGCAACCTGCGTGGATTTGCGTGGGCGGCGTGAGCGTGGCGATTGGTTTTGGCCTGATCTGGTTCGCGCAAAGAAAACCTAAAGCTGCGCCGGGGGAAGAAAGTGTATCGGTAAATATTGATTTGCCGGGTGAGATCAGCCTTGAAACATTAACTTGCAATTCCTGTGGCGGAACACTGACCAGCAAAAATATCGAACTACAAGCTGGCGCTCCGATGGTAGTTTGCCCTTATTGCGACACGACTTATCAGATAAACGAAGAACCGAAGTGGTAGAAGGTTTAAGGTTCAAAGTTGAAGGTTCAAGGTTAAAAACCTTAAATTTTCAACCTTGAACTTGCAACTCAAAAAGGATTTTCATGAAACAACGTTTGTTTGCTTTTTTTATTGTTTTTGTGCTTGTTTTTAGCTTAACGACCAGCGTATTCGCACAATCATATTCCCTTGAATTGACCCAAGAAACTGTTCACGTCTACTGGAATACTGATGGGACAATGTCTTTGGAGTACTCCCTTCTCTTTAAAAACAACCCCGATGCTCTTGCAATTGAGTTTGTGGATGTAGTGCTTCCTGATAATAACTATATTATTAGCGAGGTGTCTGCTGAAATTGATGGTCATGCTCTGAGCGTTGAAGAGAAGTATCAGGGCAAGGGACCAGGTGTAGCGGTTGACTTAGGGGAATATCCTATTCTTGCTGGTGAAAGTGGTCTTGTTCAGATATCTATCGGGCTTATTGAAAATGTACTAAATCCCGATGCGGATGCGAACTATGTCAGTGCGATTTTCAACACAACCTGGTACGGTAGTCAATATATAACAGGGGATACCGATTTGACAGTTATTTTCCATTTGCCTTCTGGCATCCCAGCCAAAGAGATACGCACTCACGCTCCCAGCGATGACTGGAGTGGCAATAGCGAACCAGAAAGCGCTATAGATGAAGCAGGACGCCTCACCTATACTTGGCATGATGAAAAAGCAAACGGATTTACTCAATATGCTTTTGGGGTATCTTTTCCAAACAGCTATGTTCCCGCTTCTGCTATAGTCGAGCCTGCCTCAGCGAAAGTTACTGCATTTTCTCTCAGCCCAATCATTTATATCCCTGTTTTGGTGTTTTTCGTGATCATTGGATCGGCTTGGTTAATACAGCGTAGGACGAGCACTAATCCCGACGAGAGTTAGTCGTGATAGACAATTGACTTCTTGCAAAAACTAGTAATTTGACAGTTTGTTAAAAAGAGTGTTTATTGGTTTCGATACGCTCATCTAAAAGCATTCGGAGCTACTCAACCATCTTCAAAAACAAAAGTGTCATGTGGTTAGAGCAAAAATTTATTTTTATCATTGTTATCGCCGCCAAAAACAGCGGCGAAGAAAATTCCAGAGTTAGATAGCTTTGTAGATCGCAATTCAAAGAAGGAGTACCCCATGAAACGTAAACTCTTTATTCTTGCCTTAGCCTTTGCGCTTATTTTTAGTCTAACATCCAGTGCGTTTGCCCAATCTTATTCTTTTGAATTGGAAAAAGAAGAGGTGCATGTCTATTGGAACGATGACGGCACAATGTCTTTGGATTACGTCTTTGTTTTCAACAATAACGCTGGTGCACACGCGATTGATTTTGTAGATGTGGGGCTGCCCAGCAGCTATCGCTTCAGTTCAATCGTTGCCGACGTGAACGGAAACACTGTGAGCATTGATTCTGATTATCAGGGCAACGGCACAGGTGTGGCAGTCGCTTTAGGGAGTCACGCTATCCCTGCCGGAGCAAGCGGTCGCGTTCATGTTTATGTCGGCTATATTGATCGCGTTTTATACACCGATGATGACGATGAAAGCTACGCCAGCGCGGTTTTTGGCACAACTTATTTTGGTAGTCAATATGTTACAGGCTCCACCGACCTGACAGTTTCGCTGCATCTGCCGCCAGGCATTCAACCTGATGAGTCGCGCTATCATCTCCCTAATAATTGGGGCGGTGCAGAAGAACCAGAAGCATCCATGGGGTCATCTGAGCGTGTTACCTATACATGGCACGACCCCAACGCCAATGGTCATACCCAATATAAATTTGGTGCATCCTTCCCGAAGAGCTATGTGCCAGAATCAGCCATTGTCACCGCACCTGTTATTGACACATCGGGAATTGATGAAGATGCCATCATTACAATTCTGATGTTCTGTTGCTTTGGATTTTTCTTCCTCGGTATTCCAATTCTCTCCGCTGTTCAACAACGCAAACGTAAAATGAAATATTTGCCGCCCAAGATCGCCATTGAAGGACATGGTATCAAACGCGGGTTAACCGCAGTCGAATCGGCAATCCTGATGCAGGAGCCACTGGACAAAGTGATGACAATGATACTCTTTGGCGTAATCAAAAAGGATGCTGCCGAAGTCACCAAACGTGAGCCGCTCAGGCTAAAAGTCGCTTCGCCGCTGCCAGAAAAATTGCATAAATATGAAAAAGAATTTCTTGAAGCCTTCGCAGATGGCAAAAACAATCGCGCCAATCAACGCAAAAAAATGCAAAAGGTAACCATCAGTCTGGTCAAGACCGTTGAGAAAAAGATGAAAGGCTTCAGTCGCAGAGAAACGCTTGCCTATTATAAAAACATCATGGAGCGTGCCTGGAAACAAATCGAAAATGCGGGTACGCCTGAAATCAAAAGCCAGATGTACGATGAAGCCCTCGAATGGACAATGCTGGATGAGGATTTCGACAACCGCACACGGGATGTCTTTCATCGTGGTCCCGTTTTTGTACCAATGTGGTGGGGGCGATACGATCCCTCGTACAGTAGGCCTGCTACCGCCGCATCTAAACCTTTCGGCACCCCATCATCATCCGCGCCAGGCAAAAGCTTGGCATCCTCTATGCCCCAACTCCCGG
>Ga0233440_1002251_pt1 | contig 16214 bp, 16 predicted proteins | sample SI_123_September_5_FD_182791 | JGI IMG/M metagenome (GOLD analysis project Ga0233440, IMG submission 182791) | Seawater microbial communities from Saanich Inlet, British Columbia, Canada - SI_123_September2016_120_MG | ecosystem: Environmental > Aquatic > Marine > Inlet | place: Canada: British... | reverse complement strand
TATCTAAATCATATGCTAGAATCATTAGTAATACTTATAATAATGTTACTAATGATTCATGATAATTAGTATACAAGGAACGGTAACTAAAAAATGCTATTATCCAAGTAATATAAACACTTATAATATTTCAGTATAATTTATACCCAATATATGACAACACCAAAAACACACTCAATTCTAGCTATTTTCATCGTCACAATCTGGTTAATTTCAGGCTGCTCTACGGTTCAAATTCACAAACAAACCAAACATAAAGTCATTGATCTAAAAACAGATCAGTTAAAAGAATCTGGCATTGCCTTTTTAACACCATCAGCCACTGTTGATTATGAACAGGACAAACAAGGATTGGCTTTTATTTTTGCCGAAATGTTGAAAGAAAAAAGGCCTGAAATAAACAGCTTATCACTCTCTGAAACACTGGGTATCATTAATCAAGCAAGTTTGACCCAAGAATATAAAACCATGTTTGATTTTTACAATAAAACAGGCATTTTTCCTCTGAAAAGTTTGAAAAAAATTAGTCAGGCAACCCAAACAAAGTATTTTGCTCACATTCAACTCGCCAGTTTTGAACGAGAAACTCAAGGGCGTTTTGGTGTTTTTGGATTTCGCTTATTTCAAACCAAACAAGCCAATGTTCGAATATTCCTGCAAATTTGGAATAGTTCCAATGGGTTTATTGTTTGGGAAGGCAGTGAAGAATTAAATCTCGCCTTTGACACAGGGTCAGAACAACCCATTCCTTTTAGAAATATCACCAGAAAAGTGGCGGAAAATCTGTTTCAGCTGATCCCTTAATTATTCAAATACATAATCTAAATCAAACTCAACTTCTTCAAAGGGTTCAAGATTTATTTTCCCAAAAGCTTCTGCACAATCGTAGACACATAACGTTGTATACCTGTTTTCTATTAATTTATACACCGTTAATGTTTTCTGCTCTGGATTAATGATCCAATAATACGGGACTTTTTGGTTCAATAAAATATTAAATATTTGAATGGTGTCTTTCTTTTCATGATTCGGTGATGTTATTTCACAAACCCAATCAGGACTCAACGTCATTACACCCGTTGGTTTCTTTGGCAGCCTATGTTTACGCCAACCAGCCAAATCATGACATGGTCGTTGATGCTCATTATATTGAACTGATATTTCTGTCATAATCCACCAACCACCAACTCCCTTTTTACGCTTAACTGGCGACAACTCTTCTCGGACATTACCTTGAAGTAAACCATGTTCTGCTCTGGAAAATTCACGTTTAATAATTTGACCATTAATCAATTCAAAACGTTCATCTTTTTCTAACAAAAAATCTAAATCATCTACCGTTTGTAATTTTTTCATTTCCATATTGAAGTCATCCGTTTGAAATTATTCTAAAACACCCCAAAACTTCAAGTTATTCAATTCATTTTGATAAACTGATATTTCTTTATTTAATGTTTCACTCAATTCATCACTCTCTATTTTATTGACTGTTTTTTTACTCGCTTTGAATTGACGTGCTTTTGCTTGTTTAATTGCAATCAATGAATAACTTTTATCTTTTATTTCCGACTCTTTTTCTAATTCAGCAAAAAACTTGGCTTTTTCAAATACCTTAACAGAATCATCTTCATAACCTGATTTAGCTTGTTTTAAACCCAAATTAGACAACACACTAATTCTTTGAGTCCGATCTTTTACCTTTAAACTTTCCTTAACGGCTTTTTGAAAACTTTCTAACCCTTCTTTTTTAAGACTATTTGTGGATTGTTGCTGACCAATATTTGCATATGTTTGAGCAATTAACTCAGGTTGAGTGATATTTTTAACCACATCATTGGCGGGATTAAACTGCTTATTTTCTGCATATTGACTGGCAATAAATGAAAACATTTTATCTTTATTATTTTTATTAATAATTAAATGTGCTGTTTCCATTGCTTCATCAAACATTTTTGCCTGAGTTTGATTTTCAGCCAACTCCATTAGTATTTCATCTTTTAAAACATCGTCAGTCATTTCAGCCAGTTCATCTCTAACGTCAGCAAATATTTGTTTGGCATCTTTAATATTGCCCAGTTTGGTTTGTTGAAGACCAATATGTGACAGTAATTTTAATCGTTTGGCATCGTCATCTATTTGATAACTGGAAACCAGTGCTTGACCAATGGTTTCCTCTGCCTTAACTGGAGAACCCATTTTCATTTGACTCACGGCAATATTGGTTAACATTCGGGATTTGTTTGTATAATTTGTCGAAGTATTCGCCAAGGTTAAAACCTTTTTCATTACCTTTTTTACACTTTTTTTATTACCCATATTTTGTTGATGCTGAGCAACGTTAATGAGCCCTGAAACTTGCTGATAGGTACTTTGGTAAGATTCAACTTCAGCCATTGATTCAGTCATAATATGATTAGAATTAACCGAATCACCCATTTCATGATAACTTTCAGCCATCGAACCATTGGTATCCAGTCGTATGGCCTTATCTTTAATAAATGACGCCACTTTACTTGCTTTACCAAATTGCTGACTTTGTGCCAGTTCTTTTGCCGCATTAGAAAAATTGATGTCACGCTCTTTAGTTTCTTCTTTATCCGACATCAACTTATATTTTGCCATTTTATATTCTTTAATATCAGGCACAACAACATCAGGGGAAAACACGTCAAAACTACCAGCGATGATTAATGACAAAACTCCAACAATAGTTAAAGTAAAGCTAATGTGCAACATTCGGCTCCTAGAAGAAAGATCTTCCCAATACCATTTCAATTGGTTAACAAAACCTTTTTGCCTAAGCAGTTCTCTTTCTAATGCTTGTTCTCTTGCTTCTTTAATTGCCTGATCATTTTCCTCTTTGGCATTTTGTTCTTCAATTATTTTTTGTTTCCTTAAAATTCTTTCACGTAATTCAGCTTCTTCTTTTAATTTATCTTTATTTTCAATATATTTTGATTTGATGACTCCACATTCCTGACAAATATCATCAATCTCACCTTCTTCTTCTTCATAACCACAAGCAGGACAGGTTTTGGTCTTTGAAACCAGTTCATAAACAGTCTTTTTTTCTATCATAGGAGCGATATAACAAATTACCCCAATTTTTGCCCAAAGACTTCGATTAAATTCAGCATCTTCTTTATCAAGATCTTCATTTAAAAATGCTTCATTTTTTTTCAATAATGTTTTAATTTCTTCAACATTTTTATCAAATAGCTTAATAGCTTGGGTAATCAATTCTTTTGGATCAGTACCTTTTCTAATTTTTCCGTGATAAACGACGTTATAACGTTGAGTATCAACGTCGGGAACATTTTCTCGTTTTTCAACCACATCGAATGGTGAATTTGTCATTGTTTTACCTAAGTACAATAAAAAAAGGGGGAAGTTAAAATTTAGTAGCTAAATATTTATGAAGCCAACTATATACTGCAAGGACATAAGTTTCGTTCGAGCAAACGAGTTGCTCAACTCAGCTTTATACCTCAAGGGCATAAGTTTCGTTCGAGCAAACGAGTTGCTCAACTCAGCTTTATCATTGCAAACATAATACCCAACAAAGCCATTAAACTACCGATAAACCATCTTACAATATCTAATTTCATGGACGCTATTTCACGTTTCAAATTTAGTTCAAGCTCTTTAAGATCTTGCTTTGTTGCAAGACGTTCATCGACAATTTCAGCTAAAGCTTCTGCCTGAACTTCTGCTTGCTTGTCATTAACACCCGCTGCTTTTAATTTATTCGCATACTTTAATGCATCAAACATAACGGCTGTCATAAAATGCTCCTTTAATAACAAATCATAGCACATTTGCAATTTTTCAGAAGACACAAAAAAGCCTGCCTAATAAAATAGACAGGCTTTTTATCGGCAGAGGTTATTTACTTATAACCCTGACTGAACAGTTCCCTCCACAACTTTTGGTGGTTCATCCAATGTTGGACGATCACCAATGGATGGGTTAACCCAGTCATTAATAGAAGGCAAAGTTAATGAAGACAAATTCAAACCAGTACAACCTGTTGCATCTTGTTTCATTTGTTGCTCGATTTCCAAACCTTTAACAATCAATGGTGTGCCAGTACAAACTCCACTCCCATCGATAGTTCCGATACAAACATTGGTATTATCTGCAATAGAAAATTCTGGTAACCAACGAACATGTCCTGATGCATCACCACAATCAACAGGATCACCCGTTTCCCAGCTGACACAACGGCCAGGAATACCATGTAAGTCACCAAAACCATTGTATTCCAGATTATAAATTGTAGCTTTGCTATTGACGACTCGACGTAGCTTGACTCGTAACGGGGCGTCGAAATTAACGATGCCTCCACTGCTATTTTTTAACAATGTTAATTTATTCCAGTTTTGAGTCCCTGTCTCCCAAGAATAGAACGTTTGAAGATTCCCTGCATTCCAGGCACAGGTTTCAACCGCCCCCCCATCAAAATTGCAACCCATTTTAGCAGACGTTAAATCATTGATATCAACCAAAGTGTTAGCTCTAACACCAAACTGATTTTGATCAGTACGTCTTTCTGTTTGTACAATCAGGTTTTGACTTCCTGCAAATTGACGCATAATCAATTGATCACCAGATCCAACTGAAAAATCATATTTATAATAATCTGTTCCTGCCACTAACGTTTCAGGAGTTTTATTAATAAAATTAGGCAATTGTGTTTCAAAGAGACTTGCGCTAGCACTATTCGCACTATTCGCACCATTTGGACAATTCTCAAAGCAAGCGAGAAGCAATGATGAAGCTCCCGCATCGCCAGGTTTAACCACCGTCTCGGTATAGATAACAACAGGCAGACTATCACCAACATTGGTAAGCTGACTTGAACAATCAAAATTAAATCTGCCCGTTCCCGTATCAAAAGTTTCACTGCAACCACGGTTATTATTGTGCAATAAAACACGGACATTACCGCCTAATTCCTGAGAAAAAAGATGTAATTCATCATGCTCTATTGCACTCAAGTCTAAAGCTGAAGGAGTAATATCTGTCCATAAACGATTTCCTAGGCTCTCTTGAAGTTGAGCAATTTTTTGAAAAGTAGCTCCATTCCATTTTATTCTAAACTCAAGATCAGGCCCAGACAGTTGACGCTCTCTGTACTGCAAAGGAACATTAGTCATGGTACCCAATGTTGACGTTTCTTTAGTCGATTTAATCAATTTACCTGGGTTAATGACCACGGTAAAATTTTCGTTACTAACCGCACCACCTGAAAAAGATTGTTTCACTACAGCATCACCATTACTGATATTCACACCATGAGGCATGTGTAGTCCCCAGAAACCAATCCAGCCATGATGCTCTTTAGAACCATCATTAAATTTGATGGGAAAACCTGAACTACGTGTTGATCGGTCACCATTGGCATCATATAAGCCATAACGCCAAATATTTCGGTTAAAATTGGTTCGACTTAAACAAATGGCACTACCAGCAGTTCCATTTTTAGTTTCTTGTCTTGAAAAATTATTACTATCATAAGCGAAGTTGAAACTTTTACTCTCACTGATATCTCCGCCAGGGCCACCCGTTTGTGAGAAAGCATGTTGCGTACTACCAGAACCTGATGAGCCATCGCTTGAACGAATATAAGTTGTTGCTTCACTGTGTGACTCAGTAACACCACCACCTGAACCACCACCTTCTTCTGAAAATTGAAGATTGACTCTATTTTCACTATCAAGCACTGTTCTCAAGTAACCTTTTGCCCCAATAGTTGTAGTATCAACAACACCCGCAGAACTAACGGGATGCATTACGAAATCAAGTTTGAACAAACCAAAGGGATTGCTATCACTTTTACCTGCAGTAATGGTCATTTTAGCACGAATTTGCGTAACACTCGCCTGCCCATTATCTTCTTCTGTGTCATCAACCCAAAATTCAACCACATGAGGAGAAGAACCATCTGCACGATAAGATTTGACTGTCCATAAAACCAATGAAGGACTATTTGAACCAGATGTCTGGTTTTGTGAGCTATTACCTGCATCAGAAGCAGAGTCTTTACTGCCACATTTTTCTTCATCAATCAGCGCTGAAAAAATAGTTGCCGTGGCTGATGTTTTATTTTTACTCATCACTGCATCATTTGCATAGGCGGTTTGTGCAACCATACACATGATCTCATTAACAATATTCAAACTTTCTGCTGACCTCTCATTTACATAAATAAACTGAGGATCACTAAAAAAAGCACTGGATTTATTGGTAATGTCATCTGGCGTAAATGCATATGACGGCGAACTCACTAAAATCATAGATGCAAGCATCCATGACCACTTATTACTGTGTTTAAAAATTTTCACGATCGGTATCTCCTAATATAAAGCTGAATTAAGTGGTTTATCCACTTCAATGACAACTTATACCCTTGCGGTATAAAGCTGAATTAAGTGGTTTATCCACTTCAATGACAACTTATACCCTTGCGGTATAAAGCTGAATTAAGTGGCTTGTCCACTTCAATGACAACTTATGTCCTTATATAAAAATTATTGCGCATCAACCACACTGACTTGGTCACTCACAGACAGAGCATCTGCAGAACCAGAGCTGGTTGTTGAAGTCGAGTCAGATCCGCCACCCGAACCACCACATGCACTGATGGCAAAAATTGCCAACATAACACCGATAAACCTGAATTTTTTAAGAAACTGTTGCATAATAATTCTCCGTAAAGATTGTGTATTTATATTTAAATTAAGAAGTTGAACTTTAATAATGGATGTTTTTAGGCAAAAATTCTTTGATATCTATCACATTATTCAAAAAACTAAAAAAATAATTGACATTTGGTTTTTTACAAAAAAACAACGCCTGTATAATAAATATACAACATATTTTTATTTTTAAAAGGCTCTAATTTTATTAATGACAAAAAACCTTATAAAAAATACGACAATAGCTCCTATACTCACCTGTGACCAACTGTTTTCGTCAGGAATAACGCCAGTTTCTATCAAAATATTCCCTCATGATCGAATCGGTATTTCGGGTCATTCTGGCTCAGGAAAAAGCAGACTTTTAAGATTAATATGTGACTTAGACCCTCACCAGGGAGAAATGCTTTTAAATGGAAAAAACTACCGTAACATTGAAGCCAATCTTTGGAGACAACAAATTGCCCTGTTGCCAGCAACCAGCCAATGGTGGCATGAAGAAATATTGAATCATTTCTCGACACCACCCGATAAACAGCTCCTCGACCAATTAAATTTAACAAATGACATCTTATCAAACCCAATTCATCGCCTATCGAGTGGAGAAAAACAACGACTAGCCATACTGCGCTTAATTTCTCAACAACCATCCCTGCTATTACTTGATGAACCCACAGCCAATCTCGATAAAGACAATGTAACAGCCGTTGAAAACTTATTGGTTCATTATTGTAAAACCAATCATGCCGCATTGATTATTGTGAGTCATGACCAAACACAATTACAACGCTTATGCCAGCAAATTTACCAAATGAATCAAGGCACATTAACTGTAACAGAAAAGTAATTAAATCAATGATACAACTAACCCCCACTGATCTCAGCATTGCAACACTATTAATCGTTGCTTTAGCAATAACGACTTCATTACTCCAATTAAATATCGCTAAAAGTATTTTAATTTCTGCCAGCCGAACCATTATTCAACTAACACTGGTTGGTTATGTTTTGAAGTTTATTTTTACCGAGGCCAGTTTATTATTAATTGGTTGCATGTCACTGGTTATGCTCGCCATCGCAGGCTACGAATCATCCAGTAGACAACATAGAAAATTTCATGGTTATTGGGGATTCACCCTAGGATCATTATCCATGTTTGTATCCTCATTCTCATTAACATTTTTTACCTTAATCACCATCATCAATACTGACCCATGGTACGCCCCGCAATATTCAATTCCGTTATTAGGTATGATGCTTGGCAACACCTTGAACGGAATTTCACTGTCACTTGACAGACTCACACAAAATACCTGGCAACAAAAGGATGTCATTGAAAATAGACTGATGATGGGGCACACCTGGCAAGATGCCATTAAAAATATTCAAGTTGATTCCATGAAATCTGGCATGACCCCAATTATTAACTCAATGAGTGTGGCTGGCATTGTCAGCCTACCAGGCATGATGACAGGACAAATATTGGCTGGAGCCAACCCTTTGGACGCAGTTAAGTATCAGATTTTAATTATGTTATTGATCACAGCTGGCACTGGATTTGGCACCATTACCGCTGTTTGGTTTGGCTCAAAACGATTATTTGACGAACGGCAACGATTAAGATTGGATAGGTTGCGTTAAACAACAATACAAATTTTCATCAATTTCAGTCACAGGATAAGTTTTGATGTCATCACAATTTTCATACGGCCGATTGATTTTTTTACCCGTGACTAAATCAAAAGAAATACCATGACCAGAACAGACAATTGCATTATCAGTTAACCGACCATCCGCCAAAGAAATCCCAAAATGTCCGCATTTGTTTTCTATTAAATAGAATTCATGATAATTGATCAGTAGCAAATCAATTTTATTCAAAACAACTTGATGGATCCCTTGAGTTGAATACTGTATTTTGGGACCAATCAACTGCAGTTTACGCTCCAGCATCAATTTTTCTAATTTCAAATGAATGTAACTTCATCTGCATATCCAAACAAAAAGCCTCTCCCTCATTCAGTGGCACCCAAATATCTTCTTTCGAGATGGGTTCACTGGCAACTAAAATATGATTAATTGCACCATCACTTGGATTTTCACATTCTGCACTTAAATAAGGACACGTTTCACGTTCTTCACATGAACGTTTATAAGTAGAATAGACCAACTCTTGCCCTCCCTGACAGCCCAGTATCAAACTACCATTGGTGAGTAAAAAAGTTAGCCAAGAGGGCTTATCCTCAGTATCTGAAACTTCACGAATTTCTTGTACGGTATCTTGTAGTGCGGCAATGGCATCTGCATAAGGTAATGCCCAATGAGCAATTTCACTTCTTTGTTGCAGATGTGTTAAAAATAAATAAAAACAAACTTCACTGTCTGTTTTTCCTAAAATAAATCGTCGATATTTAGGTGCAACTCGACTAATGAGTTGGTCTGAAACACATTCCCAGTTTTTTATTTCACCATTGTGTGCAAAAGTCCACGGCCCATATTGAAAGGGATGACAATTCAACATATTAATATCACCCACCGAGGCTTTACGAATATGCGCCAAAACAACTTTGGATGATACAATACCTGAAACACGTTCAAATAAATTATCTTCTAACGCAATTTTTGAGTTTTTGATCAAATGCGGGATATTTTCAATATAATAGGCGACCCCCCAACCATCAGGATGATCTTCACTTTGAACAGCCAAAGCATTATCGGCTCTTAATAAAGAACGATGAACTTGGCTGGAAATACTTGATTTAAATCCGAATAAACGACACATTTCTTGTTATTTTTAATATTATTGAGGAGAATATGATGCTCTCAGAGCTTTGGCTAATAAAAAACTTTTTTTAGGTACTTTAAAATATAGCGGTAAAAATTATTTTAGGCTAGATTTTATTTAATTTCCTTGGACGCTTCATTATCAATGAGCTGAATAGGATCAGACACATCATTAATGGATGAAATGAACCACCACCTCCCCCACCTGATTCTTCATTATTCGTGTTTTCAGATGAACTTGGTGCAGGCTCTGATTGAGTCTCCTTAACAACAATCACTTCACCTTGACCAGTCAGACTAGGATATACCTCATGTATTCCATTGATATCATCTTGTGTTGGCGTAGTGACATCTCCGCTATAACGTGCCTCCATAATAGAAGAGACTGATTCTTCATGATCAATACCCATAGCATGCCCTAACTCATGCACTGCCACACGCCTAAAATCAATGATTGCATTACCATTTTCATCAAATTTTAGCGCGCCATCATAAACACTCCAGACATTGTCTTCATTAAAAGTAACATGAGCATAAGAATTAATTTTGCCGAAAGATACAATTTCAGTAACAGCCAAAGCCTCACCAAAGTTTTCGCCACAAACCGTGGTAGCAAATGCCACGGCATGCCTGCCATCTTGTGTTGACAAAACACATGGATCAGTCACAGCAGAAGTATGCGCTGTAAAATTAAAACCTGTTGATTTATTCCAGATATTCATAGCATCCGAAAATGCGATATTAAATTCTGTTGACAGTGCGCCCAATCCATACTCAGCAGACGTTGTTTCAAATTTATTTCCTTGCACTGTAAATGCGCAGACATTGACCGAAACACCAAACAATAACAGGAAAAGAAAAGCTCTCACTGCACATTCTCCGAAATTGTTTTAATGCTTGTTTTAAATTCTTGTAAAGTTAAGGCTTGCTCTGTCGTACTATTGGTGATAATTCCATCAGCAATTCCTTTGCTGATCATCTGACTGGACACCAATTTTTTAACGACCTTAGAAACAGTTGTACCTCGACTGGTCTGAACTTGTACTCCACTTTCTTTATTTTTAACCAGAAAATGTCCTTGACTCCATCCCACTAAAGGATGTATTCGATGCCCTGGAGCAACAAAATAAATACCGTGCTCTCCCAGTGCAGGAACATTTAGACCACTGATAAAAAGACCTCTATTTTCAAGTTTTCCGCCCAGAAATCCTAGCCGAATAGTCGATTGAGAATACTCACCTTTAATCACATCAGTGACGTTAAAAGTCACATAAGTCATAATTTGCTGACCAAATGGATTACTACTAACTTCTTGGTCAATCACCGTGCCTTCAAAAACCAAAGCAGACTTATTCACCACCTGATTAAATGATAAAGATAATATCGAAGTCGCAAAAACAGACGGACTCTGCAAGCAAAGTAGTGAAAAATAGAACAGAAAAGAAATGAGTCTCAGGAATTTATTTTTTATAGTCATAATAAAAAACTATAGACCATAATAATTTTCCAAACGTGATGACCATCACAAAAGGACTATTTATCCCGATGAAGGAAGCTTTGAATTTTCGCCCATGACTCCAGGACAATGAAATAAGACATGTAAAAGAATGCCCGACATCAATGATTGAAACCAGGCAAATACAGCATGATCAACCACACTTTCCAACCAATAGGTTGCGGTAAAATACCCCATAATGGTCAATAATGACATTAACATCAGCACCACCATTATCTGTGGGGTTCGCAATATTTGGCTTAACAAAACCCAGACAACCAAACCATCCAGTAAACGGTGCAAAACAATGGCTAGTGATAAATAATCAACTGACTGATCGCTATGATTGCCAACAATTAAAGCATTTCCATCTAATAAAGCATGAATACCTAAGCCAAAAATGGCTAAGATTAAGACCATCGTATGAACTTTTCCAGTTGAAATAAACAAAGCTTTTTCAAAAATAATGGGAATGAATAAACCCATAATCAAAAAAAGCCAACTGGATAAACCACCGACCGAAATACTTTCTGGCAATATATGAAAAATCACCATCATGCAGATAATAACGACAACCAGGCGATTCAGCCATCTATAAGCCAAATGACTGGTTGAGAACCTTGAGGCAAAAAAAGCTCCAAAAAATAATGAAATGATACTGGCGATTAACACAAAATATGTCACTGAATTTGATTAGACAATCAATGATCTTAACATTTTACATTTTTTTCTGCTATTTTTTTGTTTTAGGATTCAATCAACCATTTCTTAACCACTTTCAATAATTCCTCCAGTCGAACAGGTTTTGATAAGTAGTCATTCATTCCTGCATCTAAGCATTTTTGTCGTGAATCTTCAATAGCTCCTGTCAATGCAACGATTGGAATGGGTTTTTCTACATCGCTTATGGTTTCTATTTGACGAATTTTTTGAGAGGCCTCATAACCATCCATATCAGGCATACTCAAATCCATCAATATCAGGTCAAAATTTTCTTCATCAATTTTCAGCAATGCTTCCAGACCATTTGCTGCATAACTGAGTTTATAATTCTGTTTTTCAAGCAGTGATTTGATCATTGCCTGATTGATTAAATCATCTTCAACAATCAGTATTTGGCATTGAGATGGATCAAAATCTACCGTTGTATCACCGCCATCAGGCTCTGCAAAAAAATCATAGTGGCGTTTCCTAGTCATTTCCAATTCAATGTCAAAACAAGCAACCACACCTCCTTCCGATAAGTTTTCAATAATTAATTGACTGCCCATCATTTTTAGCAGTCGTCCAACCATATTATAATTTGATTCTCGCTGACCATTATTAAAGCACTGAATCTCTTCATCCGATAAAGACTGAGACGTACTTTTTATCATCACTTGTAATGAACAATAACTTTTATTTGTTTTCAGATTATTTACATTAACATCAATACTACCGCTGCTTGTATTAGCAAGCGCATTGCTAATCAATAGAACAATAACCTCTTGCAAACGAATCGCATCTCCCATAAATCGTTCAGCAATTGTTTTATCGACCGTGACTCGATTAAATAAATTTTTATGGTGTATTTTAGGCTCTAATTGCTCAACGGCTGATTGAACCACTTGCCTTAATTTAAATTCTGTCTTACTAAAAACAGGGGCGATATCACTCTCACCAGAAAAATACAAAAAATCATCCAATACCACTTTTAAATAATGGCCTGATTGATTGATTGAATTAATAGACTGTCTTTGTTGTTTTTTCAAAGAAGCTGATTTTAAAACATCGGAAAATCCAACAATTGAATTAATGGGTTCTCTAAACTGGTCTGCTATTAATTTTAAATATTGTTTGTCATGACTATTCATTGGATTCCTCTAAAGTTGTTCAGCAATTTCTTTGACATCAGATTTAAAAGCATCCAACGTGTAGTCGTCAAGCATCAATTCTGCAACAATTGTTTCTGCATGTTCTTCCCACTCAAAGTCTTCAGGACGATCATAAATTTCATGATTAACCACATTCTGCACAAATTGAGCCATGGCAATTAAAGATTTTACTTTTGATTTTCCAATGGTAGAAAAATCATGAGTGTGATGATTGGCAATCGCTTGCAAAATTTCTTCCGATAATTTGAGTTGTTCAGCAATAACATAACCCACTAAAGCATGAGATGTTTTAAAACAAGCCACTTCAAAATCAGTGATCAAAATATGGTTTTTTTGTGCTTCGTTGTATAAATTACTCACCTGAAAATTATCTTCTGTTTCAAGATATCGATTATTTTTTATGGCTAAAACCAATTTACCAATATGGTAAAATAAACCCAAAAAATAAGCATCCATTGCACTAATATCTTCAAAACTTGAGGAAAATCGCCACATCACCTTGGCTTGTATATAAGCTTCCTCTTTAAAAGCGGTTAAAGCCGCTTGATTGTCAAATACTTCCGCAATTGCACACAAATAAAAGTCAAAAATAATTTTGGGAATTAATGTCATTTCACTATCAATAATCATCCGACCAATTTCATCAATCAACTGATGCTGAGCAATACCTTCAAGTTCAGGGACTTCTAACATCAATATGTCCAATATTTTGGGGTCATTTCTAATCCAATTTGCAATGTCTTCAACTTCAAAGTCATCAAATTTTAATTCTTCAATAATTCTTGACACTGACAAGGGTAACGCAGGTAATTTAAATCCCGACAAAAACTGCAACGTTGCATCAATATTTTCCTGCAAAGGAAATTCAACAATGTCATTACTTTCCCTCAGAACGGACACTGACTCAAGCACTGCATCATCAGTAGATTCTGTTTTCACACTATTTTTTAATAAGAAATCCCAAAGATCAGAAGCTTGCAAACCAACATCATCCAGCATTAAATTAACGCCTGAAACAATACTGGCATTTTCAATACATTGACGTTGTTCAAGCATTTCACCATTGGCATTCTTGATAATAGCAACCGTCGGCAAACCTTGATCTTCTGTATCGACGACAATACCAATTTCTCCCGTCTCTAATTTAATGCCTGAACCTGTAGGATAATTACCAATACCCGATAAAAAGCTATCAATTAATGACTGACTAAATTGACCAACAAAATTGGTACATATTTTTTCTGCCACAAAATCTGTGGTGAAAGCAGCTCTAAATAAACGAGGAGCCGTCATTGCCGCATACATATCGGCCACATTTAAAATCACAGCACATTGATGACCATATGAATCATCCAACTTACCAGGGTATCCCGTTCCAATTAAATTTTCATGATGCTGTAAAACTAAGGTCAGCCATTGTATATCCTCCAATCCCATATTTCTTAACATGGCATAACTCTGGGCAGGATGTGCCTCAATAACAGCCCTTTCCTCTGCAGTCAATTTCTGGTTTCTTGAATAAAGTTGATCCAGCAAATCCATCATACTTAAATTCATTGTTAAGGAAGCTGAAATCATTGAATTAATTTCAAGATTACCCATACCAAAATGCTTCCCCGTTACCGCACAAATAATCGCTGTATCGACACCGTGATAAAGGCTATAGGGATATTTTTTATCGTTAATCAAAACTGACGCCAAAGCCACATTTTTCTCTATGGTACAAAGTTCACTGATAAACTCTGCCACACTGTTGAACGTTGAAATGGCATTGTCATAATGGTTCTGTTTTATTTCACCATAAACAACTTGCAATACTTGTTTTATTTCGTCAATTTTATCGAGTACAGGATACATAGAAAATTCCTAAAAATTGTTCATTCCATTGATATTTTATAAAGTATAGTTTAGTAATTTATACAACTATTTATATGGTTTCATTCATTATTTCTCATCAATATACTCAACAAATCGCTTTTGCTGCCCTTTTACTTCTTCAGCTGGAAATCTTTTTTCATTTATAGCCATTTTTGTTAACACAGACTCGATTAAATCAATATCTAATTGTCGTGTCATTCTTAATAAAAATATAAATATGTCAGCTATTTCCATCGATACTTCATTTTTTCTTTTGCCTGATAAATTAAAACTTTGTTCTTCAGTCAACCATTGAAAATGTTCTGTTAATTCTGCAGCTTCACCTATTAATGCCATCGATAAATTTTTAGGTGAATGGTATTGCTTCCAGTCTCGTTGTTCGGCAAACTTTTCTAAACGGTCTTCTAATTCTTTAATACTCATGTTTTGTTTTTGCATATTATTAACTACTCTTTAGATAATCCCAACAAACACCGCCAATACATCAATATATTTTATACCGACATAAATTAAACGGCAAACCTTATGAAAACTTTAATTCGTGAATTAAAAAAACAGCATAAAGCCATTTTAATGTGTTTTGAAAAGATTAACGCCATTTTAAAAAATAAAGAAGAACTGACCGATGAAAAAATTGAAACCATAGTCATCACTCTGAATCAATTAAATTCCCTAATCATTGAACACATCAGTACCGAAAATTATGAATTATACCCCGTCTTTCTTAAATCAAACGATACAGCTGAAATAATTACGTCAAGCATTAAAAGAATTCTGCCTTTCGGTAAAATAATTTTTATATATATTCAAAAATGGAATGATTTTGGAAGAATTTTTAAAAACCTGAAAGAATTCGAAAAAGAAACAATTTATGCTTATAAGAAAATATTTATCCGAATATCCAGTGAAGAAAGTTTGATTTTTCCAACCGCAAAAAAAGATTTTGGTCAACATAATATCGAACCAATGCTCAAACCTGACAAAGCCAAACTCAACAAAATAAAACAAACCTCCAAAGGAGTTTCTTTTCCAACCATTCCAGACATTGTGACTCAACTGGATAAAGAGACTCAAAAAACAAATGTTGACATGAATAAAATTGGGAAATTGGTGAGTAAGGATCCAATCATAGCTGGAGCCATCGTCAAAACAATTAATTCACCGCTGTTTGCAAGCAAAGTAAAAATTACGTCTATTTCTCATGCCACCATGATGATGGGTCTTAACAACTTTAGAAATATGATTATTTCTGCTTTGGTAAAAAATATTTTTGAAGATGAAAATGAAAATATTAATAACATATGGGTTGAAAGTTTAATTGTTGCAAAATATTGTGCAGAAATATCAAAATTAACTGAGGGCGTGGAGACTGACGAAGCCTATATGTTGGGTTTATTTCGTGAGCTTCCGGTAAGCGTGCGTGACAGTATTCCATTATTATAATTAAATAGCTTTCCATACTATTATCAGAAAAGGAAAGCA
>Ga0233440_1002239_pt1 | contig 16303 bp, 13 predicted proteins | sample SI_123_September_5_FD_182791 | JGI IMG/M metagenome (GOLD analysis project Ga0233440, IMG submission 182791) | Seawater microbial communities from Saanich Inlet, British Columbia, Canada - SI_123_September2016_120_MG | ecosystem: Environmental > Aquatic > Marine > Inlet | place: Canada: British... | reverse complement strand
AAAAAATAAATCAAAAACTCGTTTCATTCATATCCTTTAATGTCTTTTTTGCCTTGAATCCTAGCGCTTCTAATTTATCAGAAGAATAACACTCATCACCTAACAGCTTATTGAGTTTATATTTAATGCGTGGACTTGCTAAGGATACAATATTAAATAAAGACTTAGGAACACTCCATTTTGAAATGGGCTTACCTAATACATTGCACATAGCATTATAAATATCACGAGAAGAGTGTGGAGTACCGTCTGTGGCAATAAATATTTCTCCATTGGCACGATCATCGTCAGCTACCAATAAAATTGCCCGAACTAAATCATCAACATGGATCATGGATCTTTTATTGCCAGTTTCAGGCAAAGGCGGAAACCAACCTTTTTTAATGCCTGACAACATTAATTGTAAATTACCTTTAACGTTCGGACCATAAACTAATGAGGGGCGAATGATAGATACATGCATACCTGACTCTTTACCAATTTTTAATAATTTAAATTCTGCCTCTCGCTTGGTCTTTCCATAAATTCCTTCTGGATCACCTTGGTCTTTTTCACTTGCACACATTCCAAAGGTAGAACTCCCACCCGCCTTAACGCTACTAACAAACACAAACCTTTTTACATTAGACTTTACAGCTAGATTAGCTAACCTTATTGTTGCATCCACATTAACTTTTTGATAAACATTTTGAATTTTAGTTGCATCACTCAGATCATGCGCAAAGCCAGCTAGATGAAAAACTGTACCCACTCCATATAGAGCATTATCAGGTATTACCTCAGATTTTAAATCACAAACCACAGTCATATAATCTGAACATTGATTACGTGACAGAATCTTAACATTTCCATCAACCGCACTAATAAGATGCCCCCCTATAAAGCCCGTCCCTCCTGTTATTAATATATTTTTCAAAATTCTAACCTTGTATTAATTAAGAAAGATTTAATCCCATTTCAAGCACATGTGTCAATTAAACTTTTTTCATTTACAGTGAAATTTATTAAATAAATTTAATTTTTCACAGCCTAAATATCTAATATGCTTCCCTTCATTATTACAAAGAGCAACATTTATTGACCTATAGTGTAAATCTCTGCCTTTACTAGAAAACCTCCCCCTAAAGAGAATGAATGAGTCTTTTCTTAAATAGCAAGCAATATGCATAAAAGCATTATCATATCCAAGATATGAAACACAATCCTCAGATTCAAAGAGTGAGAAAATTTCTAATAAAGTTAATCTACCCCTTAAATCATAATCAATAAATTCTCTTCTATCATTAGAAATATAATCATTAATGGCACCAACCAAGACAACTTTATATCCTTTAGAATGATAAATCTTCAGCATTTTTGTAAATGAATCTGTAACTAAAAATAACTTTCTAAAAAAACCTGAGTTTATTGTCTCATTAAAAATAATAAATTTACTCTTTGGATGGTAATCTTTACTCTGTACTGGTAATTTAAATTCGTATTCACACACATTCTTTTCATTTTTTCTACAAATAAATAAAAAGAATAGCAATATTTGTTCTCCAAGCGGGATAAGAATATTGAAGTCATTAAAATCGTATAGAATCAATGTTTTACAAAGTGGAGATTTTGCTAGATCATAGTCACCTTTCGTGCAATACATATAAGCAGGAGCTACAAGAGTATATGGGAAATCTATTTCTGCTTTATTAATAAACACCCCAAGGTAAGCCCAAAGAGATGTGCAAAAATTATCTCCCAGAACATATACTTTTTTTTCTTTTGATATTGTAAGTATTGTATATATAAAAAAAAGCTGGTCTCCAATATGAACAAAATTACTATCAGAAAAATCAAACACAAAGCAATCTGAATATATTTGTTTTTTAGGGTCACTAGCAATCCAAAAACCTGGATAAATTTTATTTTTATAGCAAGATAATGACAGTCTCTTATATATAGTGCTTTTTATTTTTGTGTAAATATAATAAAATTTATCTATATACATATTCATGTTTCACTTTTTTTGTACACACCATGGAGTAAGCCTAGTGCAATCCACAGTTGAGTGTACGCCATAGGATGAGCTAAATATAAACTTATTATAATGGCCACTTCGGCTAATTTTAGCAAACTATATTTTTTAACAAAAATTTTTGCTTTACAACATCACTATGCCAATGTTAATGTCTTTTTTATCTAGAGTATTCTATAAATCTAAAATATATGCTGAAGTTAAATATTCAGATGGCGTACCCAAAACTATCGTGTCTTTTTCACTATGAGCAGCACTTACCATAATCTTCACTCCATTATCTAACATTTTTTGATATAAATCGCTGATATAGAGCTCTTTATTTGAATAAAATTCAAGAAATTTTTGCGCACTTGAAAAGGCATAGAAACCAGATGTGGCATTATTCGAAATTAATACTTTTTCAGCAATGCTTTGCACTTCATTATTCACAACTAAAACGTAACTGTAATTATGATTACTAGATTTAAAAATATCAATATAACCATCGTATTGTTTTAAAATATTTTCTAAATCACTCAGGTCTCTGTTATGCAAAATAGTATCAATATTATGAAAAATAATAGAACCCTCCATCTCTCCAAATTTTTTCTGAATATTTTGGATAGATAAATAAGCAGTTTCAGCCTGTCCATCAGTATCTGATATTAAAAATAAATTCTGCGTTGAAATCCCCAATGAAGCTAAGGTTTTTCTGACATGTGGCATATAAATTTCATCTCTTTTATTTGCAACCAAGTAAACATTATTCAAATTATTATTTTTACTCAATTCAAAAATAATTTCGCCTAGGATTGACCTAGCCCCCCAAGGTAATAAATATTTTGGAATACGATATCCCTCATCAATAAATCTCGAATACCGCCCTGCCATTGTTAAAATTAAATTCATTTACGTCTCCTTAAAATTAATGCCACTCGTTAGATGGGAATATAGTTAAGTTTTTTAATATAATTCTTGATTCTAATTCAGAAACATATTTGATTACACTAACAACATCCTTTGGTTGCAATATCTCTTCTTTATTTTCTCCAGGATATGGATTTGTTTCATTCCATAAAGGGGTGTTAATTCCACCAGGATAAAGAGTTGTTATTGATATACCCTCTTGTATAAGCTCTTGATTAAGCGCCTCAGCAAAGCCATTTAGTCCAAATTTACTGGCACAATATATAGCTTGTCCTTTAATACCATGAATCGCAGCTACTGAAGCAACATTGATAATTCTTGCACTGTGGCTTGATGCTTTCATAATCTGAACCGCTTCTAATGTACAATACATTGCACCTTTTAAATTTGTATCTATCATGCTATTAATATCATTAAAACTACATTGACTGAATTTTTCCATTTTAAACACGGCTGCATTATTAACCAATAATGTAATTTTCTTAAATTGATTATTTATAAATTTAAATGAAGCTGCGACACTATTCTCATCTGTTATATCTGTTTCAATAGCTGTAAAATTTTTTCCAAACTCATGAGTAAGTTTTTTTAATTTTTCTTTATTTCTTGCCAGTCCAACCACTAACCAATCTAGATCGATAAAAGTACGTGATAATTCTTCACCTACACCACTCGTTACTCCAGAGATCACTATTACCTTTTTCATTAAACTACCTTGACTCATGGTGAAATTGAACCATTAACTGTGATGATTTTTTAATTTCATCATAGGATAAATCATTAATAAACACTGAATCACCAATATTTTTTGGTATGGGTAAATTTTGATCTCCATTTCTGTGTTTAATAGTGTCATTTAATGCTTCAAGTAATAAATATGGTTTTTCAAAATAGGGATGATATGTTGGCAATCCAAGACTTCTTGTTGTAGTGTAAATGTCAATCACATCTTTTTTAGATAGCATCCCCCTTAGGTAAGAAATTACTGAGGAGAATATAACATCTAAAGTTACCGCCTCACCATGGGTTAATGTTTCAACATTATCATCAATTAAAGAACGCATTTCAGGGATGGGGCTAAAAGAATGTCCAAAATCAACATACCTCTCTAAATTTTTTTCCCATAAATTATCCTCTAACTCATCTTTCATTCCCTTTACTGAGCGATTAATAACTTCATTAGCATAATTAGATTCTAAAAACTTTGATGCATACAATACTTCTCCATGCTTTTTGAGTATTGTAAACAATCTCTTATCTTTAACCACTGCCATTTTTAAGATTTCTCCTAATCCGGAGCTAATTTCAACAGGTTCAAGTGTACTTAAAAATGATACATCTAAAAATGCAGCGATAGGAGGGTAATAGCTCCCCAATCTGTTCCTTCTGTCTAGAAAATTAATAGCTGTTTTTGCCCCAACACTAGCATCAACAATACCTAAAAGGGTCGTTGGAATCTTAATATAAGGAACCCCTCTTCGATATAAACTTGCTGCTAAGCCTACAATATCAAGTAAAACCCCTCCCCCTACGGCAATAATAGGTTCGCTTTTTCTTGTCAATCCAAAACTTTCAATTTCTTCGAGTAAATACATTAATACATCAATATTTTTATTTGACTCTATAGCATCTATAGTAACAATATGGTAATCAATTTCATAATGTTCTAAATATTGGATAATATTTTTAATATATAAGTTACTAACTTTTAGATCTATAACAACGATTCTTCTACTTCCCGGACCCTGGGTTCCATTTTTAAGGATATCTCCATTATCTATATTGAATATATTGGGTGAGTTTTTAATATAAAAACTCACTGGCAGTGACGTTTCTACATACCATTTTTGCTCTTGACTCATTTAAAACTCCTTTGATTAGGGGACTTTAATTCTTTTTTTAACTCTGAAAATAGATATGAAGCTAAGCCATAAAAAAACAACATTTTATCTTCATCTATCTCCATTTTAAAAGGCAGCATTCTAATAAACTGAGAGACTTCCATTAACCGAATAATTACATAATCATCATTTGAAAAACTCTTCTTTAAATAATTAACAAGCTTGTCATTAAAATAATTCATTCCAGATGATAAGGGCAATTCTAGCGTTATACTATTCGCTGTTATTATGGCAACCCCTTCATTATACATTTCATATTTTGCATTAGAAGATTGCAATAATTGCGAATATTCACACAAAACTGAATCAATAATATTCTCTTCGTAAGGATCTATAAGTATGACTCTTTTATTTTTGGGGGTATACAATAAATTTTCTAGAGTAATATTTCCATGGGTGAATGTTTCGATAGGATTGCTATAGAATTCAAGACACATTTGCTTATATTCGTCAAAAACCTTCATAAATGGCTTAACTTTATTACCATTAAAGACAATTTCATCATACTCTAAAAAGTCAATAAATCTTTGATTTTTTCTACAATCCTTCAGTCGTTGTTCAATTTCTTCATGAATATATAACTCAATTGATTCAACATTTGAATGAATCTTATAATAATGCAGTTTATTTAACGCTTTCTGTAATGACTCAAAAAAATCATCTACCTCATTACTGTTAGCATTTTGAATATATTCTTGAGCGTTGATAGCTCCTTTAAAATACTCAATATCAAAATAAGCGATTTTTTCTTCCTGCCCAAATTTCAATATCTTAGGGAACAACTCTGGAAATAGAACAGAATATCTTTGCAATCTCTTCAGTTGAGAATACCATCGTTGAAAACCGTATTCTCTGTTTTCTATAAGTGAAACTGTCTTTCTGACAAAGAAATGATTATTTCTATCTTGCATTAAGCTGGTGGAACTCAATGAGCCGCCTTTAAATTTTCTAATAAATTTTGTCATTTTATTTACACTTATCCTTTATTAAAATAGAATTTCAATACTTCGTCAGCCATTTTCTTATCTTTTAAAAATTACTGATGTATCCTTTTCTCACTGTAGAATACTAATAAGTTTTTTGCTTAATAAAATTAAATATTACAGCTTCAATTGCGCCAATATTTAGTCGATAAAAATTTCATTGGGACACCTCATGATATAAGCTTAATATTTTATCTTTATAGCGCCCTACTGAAAAATTCTTATTTATAAATTTGTACGCAGTATCAATTAAATTTTCATTATTTGTATTTATTGTTGTATGTAATATATCTGCAATTTTTTTATAATCTTCTATAGGTGTAATGATTCCTGTGTCTGTTTTTATTAAATCTACATTCCCAACAACATCCGTCCCAACAACCAATATTTTTTGCATCATGGACTCAATTACAGCTGTTGGCAAACCTTCCCATAATGCAGTAGACCAGTAAAGATTAAAATGATGTAAATAACTACTTGCAAATGCTAGATCGTTCCAAAATATAACATTTTTTTCAAGTTCCAAATCTTTACATAAGGCAAATACTTTATGTGCATATATTTTGTCACTTTTTATATGCCCACCAATAATATGCAGCCCAATATTTTTATTGTCTGATATTTTTAATAATTCATTAAATGCAAGCAGCATTGTTTTTAAGTCTTTTTGGCATGAAATTCTAGATAAAGTTACAATATTATAAGAATAGTTTGAGAGTAGCATGCGCCCCTCCTTGTTAAATTCTTTTTTTTCAATGGATATTCCATTTCCTATGACATTAACTTTATTTTCATCAAAAATACCAGTATTTAAAACTTTATTTTTCTCTGTATTTGACACTGCAACATATCGATCAACAAAAAATGCAAGTAATTTTTCAAAACTTAAATAAGTAAGTGATTTTAATCCATTAAATCTATTGTTAAACCCATGGAATGTATAAATAATTTTAGCTGGTTTAAACAAAAATAAAGAAGGGATTAAAGCGTACAACGCTCCACCTTTACCATGAGCATGAATAATATCTGGCTTTTCAAAATTAAAAACTTTAATTATTTTCCACATTGAAATAACAGAAACATCCAAAGTATTTACATCATAAAACTTATCAGAATGTATTTCAAATTCTTTTGATAAAACTTCGTCATCTTTTCTTGATATGACTATATGTGTATTTTCTTGATCTGCTTTTATTAAATTTAATACCACAATCGGTGCGCCACCAAATTTAACAACTGGAAATATATGTATTATCCTCAAAGTTGCTCCTTTTTAAGTTTATAAATTGTTGTTCCGATTATGTAGAATAAAAAAGGAACTATAAAATCTGTTTGTAAAGAATTTCCACCAACAGCATTGGCTAAAAAAAATCCTGGAATAAATAACTTCACTCCGTATAAGATTGCTGAATAAATATTATGTTTCTTTTTATTAGTGTATTTTTTAGCATAATGCCACATAAAATAAAAAGTTGACACAACTACGGTAAATGCTACTATTCCTGATTGAAATAATACAGTAAAAATTAAATTTTCTAGAAAAGACGTTCCAATAAGTTCTTGAGAAAAGTCTCCTCCATAGCCGGTGCCAATAAATATTGTTAAGGGATTTTCAGATACATATTTTATTGCAGATTCCAAGTACATTAGCCTAATTTGTGAACTTCCATCTTTAAAATCAATAGTGGCAAATACTTTACCTATTGTCCCAAAAGTAGATATAAATTCTAATAAATCAAAGTACCAAATAATTGAAGTTAATCCAAGTATAGAAGTAAATAATATTTTTAAAATATTTTTATTATTATACTTATCAAGTATTATGTATAGAATTCCAATAAGTGCAACCAATAGGCCACTTCTAGACTGAGTTAGCATTTCACCAATAAATAAAAAAATCATCATATAAAGATATTTTCTCTTACTTAGATTAACGTAAAGTGACAAGTAGATTAGAAATATTAAACTTACAAAAATTCCAGTTTGCACGGAAGTTGTGCCAACCATCCTCAATCCATTTAAGCTTATACCATATCCAGTGAATCCTATAAGTCTGTACTCTTGAGAGTATCCCCAAATTATATCGCCCATAGGAATAGGAAATAATATCATATTGAAAAGTACATAAGAGCCAAAGATAATTACAAATAAACTTTGTATAAAAACAATCAAACCAATTCTTTTTTCATTAATATATTTTGAATAATAGTAACTTATAGGAATAATAAAACCAAAAGAAACATATTTAACAATCAAAAATATTGTTTTTGTATCAATAATATCAGTATTAAACACCCCTATAGGGTAGGTTAATATTGATATAGCCATAAACAATAAATATGATTTTTCAATATATGTTAAAAATATAATTTTCTTTTTTAAAATTAAATAAAATGTAATTAAAATTAAAAAAGGCTCAAATAAATAAATAGTTACAGAGCCAAAATCAATTTTTGGCGTAAAGACTGTTGTAGCTACATATAATATAAATATATAAAATAAAAATTTACTAATATGATTTTTTGATCTTTTTTTATTTATCATTTCAATTTATCACTCCAGAATATCTGATAATTTTTTATATTTTCTTACACAGGGCATCTGAAAAGGCTTTCGTTTTTATAATTTAATTTTATACTTATTGACACACATTCATTTATTCTAATTTAGTGTTTCGTGGAATCTTGGAATCTTGGAATCTTGGAATCTTGGATGATTGTAAAACTGAATATAGTCATTCAGGTCAATAATTAACTCACTAATAGGTCAATATTTGGTCAGATAGACCCTCTCTCGCACTTGATGCTTTTACAAAAGCGTTCAGTAGAGGTACCGCCTACAACTCTATCTTTAAAACATGCCTATGCGTGTCTTTACTGGCATGTTAGCTGCTTTCATTGATGTGTAGTGGCTCGTTAATCTTGGACACATTTCAAGCCACTTTTTCCAACTCATTAAACCTCTACCCCTTAAAAGGATACTGAAAAGAGTATTCAGATCCAATGTAATTGGTTCCTTTTTTTACTCTGAATTGTTGACTCAGTTTAACTTTTTCAAAATAAGAAATCTTAAATTATTATCTTAATTTGTTGGGGTATTACAAGGATTTAAAATATTATTAATCAAACCAATATATTCAGCAGTGATTTTTTCAACCCTATATTCATTTGCTTTCTTTGACAATTCAAAATTATCTTTATCAAAACCTAAGCTTTTATATAATGCATTAGACATTGCAATTGGATTTTGTTCGCATAAAATACCATATTTTTCATTTTCCAAGACTTCTCTAGAAGCTAATATATCTGTAGAAACAATATTTTTATTTAAATAAAGCGCCTCCACCAATACTATTCCAAACCCTTCAAAAGAAGAAGGCAGAACAAAAGTATTGGCTAATTTTAAATATTTATATGGATTAATCTGGTAGTCTAAAAATTTAATATACCTTTCTAACTTATTTTTATTAACATATTCAATTAACTCTTTTTTCATGCTGCCACCTCCAACAATAAGCAAGACGAATTCTTGAAAATCATTTTTTAAAATATTAATTGCTTTTAATAACAGAATATGATTTTTCTGAACTTCCAACCTTCCTACACTTACTATAACCTTTTTATTTTTATATAATTCAGCAACGTCATCATCAATTTTTTCATTAGCCAGTTTACTTATATGACTTGTGTTAATAGGATTATAAATTTTTATAAGTAAATTATTAGGAATATCCCATGATGTTATTAAATTATTTTTAACAGCATCTGAAACTGTAATAATTTTATCTGCTTTTTTATATAAATAACTAATTAATCTGCTCATCACCTTCTGCTTTAAACTTTGAATACTGTCCATATAATCACTAAGAATACTGTGCTCAGTTAATGCTATTTTAGTCTTAACATCCTTAAATATTAGTTTTGACAAGGAAATATGTAAATTTGCATGGGTTAAATGTGAAATAATCAGATCTATTTGATAGTGATTTAATAAAAATTTTAATTTATATATTTTTTCTATCAATCCGAATCTATTCTTGTTATCCAAATGTAAGATAGTTATATTTTTTGAAAGTTCATCAATCAATTTCGAATTAATATTATCTACTATTAAATAAAACTTATGATTTAAATCATCTATTACTATTTGATTCAAAATATCAATCACAACTTTTTCAGCGCCACCCATGTTGAGTAATGGTATATAAAACGCTATATTTTTCATTTAAATGATAACTTATTTATAAATACTAAAACATGAGGCTTTATTTTTTTTCCAAAAAATTCAATATTTGAAAAAAAATATTTCTCACTACTGAAAGCGGGCATGAATATGGTAACTTTATTATTTTCGTGCAACGATTATCTCCTTGATATAGCTTCCTAAATCTTGTCTATTTATATTCTTATTAATTAAGATAAAAATAACTATTAATACAATAAAAGAGATTAAATTTAAGAGATATGCATTTTGATTTATTAAATAAAAATACAAAATAGAGCTTAATAAAAATAAGTAGTTTTTATAAAAACAATTATTAATAAAAAATTTATATCCCAACTTTGAGTATACAATTTTCGGAAGAAAAATTAATTGTGTAAATATTATTGCAAGCGTCGTACCTAAAATAACACCTTTCATACCAATAAATTGCACTAAAATTATACTAATAATCAAATTTAATATCGCCTCTATCCAAAGAATATAAATCACTTCTTTTACAATATTAAATGCCAGAATATGAATATTCATTATACTTGTTAGAAAATAGGTTGCAAAAAAAATAATAAATATCAATTTAGATTCTTTATCAGTAATAACCTTTCCAGAGCCAATCCAAAAATCTATAAATACATCCACATACTGTATAAATATAATACTTAGTATCATTCCAAAAAAAGTATATATAAATATTTGTCTTTCCATATTTAATAATAAAAAATCATACTTTTTTTGTGCATATTTATTACTAATATATGGAACAATAACATTATTCATAATTCCAAAAAAAATTAAATAAATTGAGATAATTCTAAAAAGAATAGAATAATTTATAACATCACCATCCTTTAAAAAATGATTCAATATTAAGATATCTGTATTCCAAAAAATCAATCCCGGTATGCTAATCCAAAAAAATGGCAACGTTCCTTTTAGAAAGTTTTTAATTTTTTTAATATGAAATATTAAATTAACTTTCTTTATACCAAAATACAGTAATAAGGCAATCACACCAATATTAAAAGCTAAATTAATTAATGGAATTAATATAATATCAAAATTAAAAAAAACAACTCCAATCACGGCAATAACGTTAATTAGAATAAATAAAATTTCAAGTAGTTTTGCAATATGGATTAAAAAAAACCCTGTTAGAATTGAGGAAAAAACATCCAGTAAAAATTTTAAAACCAATGTAATTATTGAAAGATAAATGAATGATGAGTACTTTTCTAAAACCTCTTCCTTGAAAAAGTAATCAAATCCAAATGTTCCAATAATTATTAAACTTAATATAACAGAGCAGAAGGCTATTAAAATGGCATATTTTGCATGATCATACTTTTTAAAATGATGCTGTGTTTGAGAAATTATTGTCACAAGATACTGTGGTGTTCCCAATAATGTTAGAGATAACCAAGGTGCTAAAGAAGATATAACAAGTATTGTTGTATAAAAACTACTCTCAAAATTATTTATAAATAATGGAGGTAGAATGAAACTTGATAACATTGATATCAATATAGCAATATAAGAATAAAAAATATTTTTTTTCACAATTTTTCACTTTCAAATAACAAGGGCAAGGAGAATCTCACCCTAACGCTACCAACATGACTTTATCATATTTTAAAAAATCTGCAAAAGTTTTATTTTTGCCACCTCTCGCTAAACTTATAACACTTAATGGGTCATCTTTAAAAAAAATAATCACTTTTAACCCCTGTAATATTTCTATTTTCAATAGCTACTGAAAATAGAATCTCCGTTGTTGAAATAGCCTTGTAATTTTATTGGCAAAATCTCACTAACCAAACCATAAGGCTGTTCTTTATTATATACCTACATACACTGAGTGGCTAAAATTTGTACACGCTCGATTGAATCAAAGGTGTGTGTTTAGCCGCTTATTTCTTGTTGCTCAATCAAATATTTGAATATAGGATTTACACTCGATACAGCTTACTTCCTTGCATTCAATTTATAAGAATTTGAGAGATGCATTTTTTTTGAGGAGTGTGTCTTTTTTAAGAGGAATATTCTCTAGAGAGCTCAGGCGCTCGCGCATCTGCTTGAGCTTGATTACGAATTTGTATAATTTATGAATCTGATTTATGTGTTATATTTATTTGAACTTCCTTATGTTTTTTTTATAAGAAGACTCTACTTTTGTTGAGTGTTAATTTTTTGAGAGGAGCATACTTCTAATAAATTTAAGATTTTTTATAAAAAGAAAAATAAACTTATTTTTATTTACATTAAAAATATAACCAAATCTATTCTCAATCGAATCACCCCATAAATTTAAAATTCTATACCATTCCTTTTTTGAAGCAAGCTTCAACCCCTCTTTAGATTCACTCTTATTTTTTGTTATAGTTAAACCCTGCCAAAATACTGGTATTTCATCAATGGAAATTTTTAAATCTGTTTTTTTAAACTTATTTTCAAATGAATAATTATCTATCAAGGGGTTAATATTTATTGCAGCAGCATCATAATCTAAAAAACCATATCTTATACATGCTTGATTTTCAAAAAAACCATCGGGAATAAATAAAGGAGGTACATCTTTAGCCTCTAAAATATATGGTTTTTGGTGAATTTTAGTATGCATATATCCATCGTAATGTCTACAAATTTCAAATTTAGGGAAAACAACATACTGCTCAATTTCAATTTTATTAGATAGGCATTCTGGCCTAATTATTCTTTCATTGTCATATGATTTTGAAAAGAATAATTTATGAAATAAGTTTTTATGATATATCTGACATCCGGCAAAGTATCCATGAGGAAAGTTAACCAGATAATATGATTGTGTTTCAAAAACAACATCACTATCGCTCTTCAAAAAACTTACCGGGGAGTTTTTACGATACAAATAATCTGATTCAAAATAATGGGAATAATTTATAGAAATATTTTTAGTCTGGAGTTGTTTGCAAAGTGAGTTTGCAGAGTCTATAACTTTATTTAATTCATCATAACTAGCCATAACCAAAGGATGATCATTGTTTGGAACCCAAAATACAAAGTCATCATCGGAGTTTTCAAATAATTTATACGACTCTTGGAATTTTGTTTGATTATCAGAACGTCCATTGATAATAATTGGGTCTTCAAATAAAGAATAACAATAATTTTCAAATTCATCACTATTATAAATACTATCTAAATCATATTTAATAATAACCTTACTCCATTTATACGGAGCATAGCTTGCTAATGAATATTTTGTTATATCTAATTTATTTTGATATCTATAAGCTTTAGATTTTTTTCTAACTTTATCTTCAATCTTAACTAATTCTTTATTTGGAAATAAAGCTGAGTCAGTTATAAAAATATCCATATATAAAATCATTTTTTTTCCTTATAAAACATTTTTTTTAAAAAATTTAAAAAAAATATTGGTAAAAATATTAAATATACATCCAAAAGCCAGAATCTTATTTTATATCCATAACAATGCCTTTCCTCATAAAACAACTTTTTTGTTTCAGACAGTCCATTAATTTTTGCTCTTATAATTAATTTATAATTTTCTTTGTAGAAGTGGTTTATTACATAATTATAAGTAGATTTTTTATAATTTAATCTACTTATATTTTTAAGCATTTTTACAATATTCAACATATAAAAAATAAATGTGCCATTACCTCCCCAAGTTGTATTACCAGTTCTTAATTTAATTAATTTATCGGAAACTATATAACTTTTATTATTGCTTAAAACTTCAACAAGAGCTCCAATATGTAAAGATTTTAGCCCTATATATTTTTTAAAATCTACCTCATTCCATTTTTCTCTTTTAAAAATTAGAGATGAAGCTAGCCCAAAAAGAATTTTACTTTTAATAAAAAAATCATCTCCATTCTCGCACATACATGAAGTATCAATATCTTCTCTCTCTCTAAAGCTATTCTCATTTAAATATTTATCGCACTCTGCATAATTTACAAAAATTAATCCCAAATCATCGCCATGCTTTTCAATTAATGCAAGAATGTGCTCTATTGAATTTGGGTAAAAAGCATCATCATCAGTCATAATCCAGACAAATTTACTTTTTGATAATTTAAATAAATTTATTAAATTTCCATCTAATTCCAATTCTGGAGTGTCATTATCATAGATGTGTATATTTTGAGGAAATTTTTTTTTATATTCTTCGACAATTTCTTTTGTTTTATCAGTTGAATGATTGTTTGATACCAATATCTCAACCTTATCTTTCAAATTATCATCTAACTGAATTAAAATACTTTCTATTGTATCTTTAATTGTCTTTTCACCATTGTATACTGGAATACCGATTGTTAATATTTTATTCAATGAGTTCGTCTATAATTGTTTTACTAAAATTTTTAGATGAAAATTGAGTAACATTTTCACTATTAAGAAAACCCTCTATATTATTTAAATAGTTCATGTAATCATCATCTGATATTTCAGAAATGAAATTATACACCTCTACTATGCTATTAAATTTTCTCATATCTATGAAGCAATTTTCAGGTATATATCTATCAATATTACTTGCACCTAAATAAATAGGCACACATCCAGCAAAAAAAGAATCGAATATTTTTTCTGTAATATATCCTGGTAAATTGTAAACATTCTCAAAACATATTGAAAATCTATATTTCTTAAGAATGGGATTTTTTCTCTCTACACTACCCCTGTACGATTTATAGCTTACTCCAAAAAAATTTCTTAAAAACTGACTTCTTCTTAATGTGTAATTTATGTATCTATTATTGCCCATTGTAACTTCATCCCAACCAAAGCCATATAGGTCAAAATCCTCAAGATGGTTCAATTCAAACCATTTTATTATTTCTTTTCGTTTACTATAAAGCTCATTTTTAAAGCTTATTTTTTTATTACCTGCAATCATGCAACAAAGTTTTCCTTTATCACTTAAACTTTTATTTATTTCTGTAGGAATGTCATGACTAAAGTTTATTTTTATATATTTATTTGGATTTTCTTGTATTAATATATCGCTCCAAGTGAAAATTTTTTTAAAAAATTTATGATTTTCTTTATTGTGACTCTCAAAATTTATCATTGGGGTTTCTAAAATAATTAAATATAATGGCTTTTTAAGTCTTATAGCCTCCATTAATATTTTATTATTTTTATTTGGACAATCAACAAATACTACAACATCGGAATCAAAAATTGAAATTTTATCTATAGTTCCTAACTCAATGTTATTATTCTTGGCATACTCATCCATTCTTAAAAAAGGCGACATTAAATTATCGCCAATACTAACATTATCATTCTCAAATAGAAAATTATCTTTATTTAGAGTTTCATATATATTATAAAACGATATCCTCAAAACCCCTCCTCAATACAATTAAAGTACTTTTAAATAAGTTCAGCTTATTCATATTTATACAATCTTTTTCTCAAATAACGGCCAAACAACTTTTTAAAAGGAGTGTTTAATATTATTTTAGCAGTCAAGCAATATATAGACCATTTAACAATATAACCAATACTATTTTGATTTTTTACATAAAAATTAGTATAACTAATATTTTTAAAACCTAATAACTCCTTAGCAAGGGGATAATTACCTGAAATTATAGAATTAAGCCCTCTTAATACATCATCTTTAAATATAAGAAAACTATAATGGTTAACATCTTCTATAGAAAGTTTTTTATATATTTCTGGCTTAGAAAGATAATGCTCAATTACAAGAAAAAAATCTGCTCTTTTCGTATTCATAAAACGAACTTTTTCACTATACCTATTCACGCCACTATGACGATTGTATATTAATCTTTCAGGAAGTATGCCAATTGGGTATTTTTCTAAAATTCCCATCCATACGCCTAAATCAGCAGACGTCTTAAATTTTCCATTTGTCCACTTTGTTTCCAAATTTTTATATATATTACTACGTACCATTGCAGTAGGGCAAATTAAAAAATTATAATCACGAAGAACTAGTTTAAAAATATCAATAAAACTATAGCATTTACTAAAGCCTTCTAATTTCTGTATTTCTTGTGGATTGCTATAGTCTTCTAAATATTTTCCATTAATATCTATAGAAATACCAAGAGTAAATACTGCTGCAACATCCAGATATCTTTCCAAATATTTTACTTCTTTGGAAATAATTTCCGGCCTATAAACATCATCCCCATGATATACAGCAATATACTCACCTGTTGAAAGTTCAATGGCTCGTTCTACATTAGCCTCCATCGTCAAGTGCTCATTAAAGCTATAAAGCTTAAGGC
>Ga0233440_1002213_pt1 | contig 16412 bp, 14 predicted proteins | sample SI_123_September_5_FD_182791 | JGI IMG/M metagenome (GOLD analysis project Ga0233440, IMG submission 182791) | Seawater microbial communities from Saanich Inlet, British Columbia, Canada - SI_123_September2016_120_MG | ecosystem: Environmental > Aquatic > Marine > Inlet | place: Canada: British... | reverse complement strand
ATTAATTTATCTAGCAAAACTTCTACATCTGCTAATAAATAATATTTATCATCCCTTTTTTCTATACCCCTTTTTTTTATTGAATTCAATATATAGTCAATCCCCTCTTCATTATAATTATTTATTTTATTAATCAAGATGCTGTTTGCAGCTTTTTCACTATAAGCTAACCATTTTATCCTCAAAACATCTTCTTCTTCTCTGAACTCTTCTATCGCTGACTCTAATATTAACTCTTCACCTTCTTTTAATTGTTTTTTTATCTTCAATCTTGACTCTTCTATCTTATTCTCCTTATCACCATTAAATTCTGCCACATCTTCTACAACTTTAGCTCTTAAGTTATTTTTATTGTCTCCTTTGTCAATAATTATTTCTGCTTTTAAACTAATTGTTTGTTGTTTTTTATATTTAGTTTGCTCGACCAAGCTTAATTTTCTTTCATCTCTTTTACCCCCCCTATACCAAAAAGCACTACCTATAGTAATAATAGCTAAAATAAAAATTATAACAAAAAATATTTTTTGTTTCTTTAGCTTTTTTTCTTGTAATTCTTCTGGGCTATCCTCTCCTATAAAGATTTTTTCTTCTCCTTTTCCCTCTGTCTTATTTTTTTCTGATTCTTTTTCAAAGTCGTCCTTAGAAATAGTAATAACTGGATCTTTTTTTTCCCATCTTTTATCAACCCCTCGGAGAGCACTACCAACGGCACCCATATACTCTAACGGAACTTTATCTTTAAATAAAGAATGTGCTTCGCCTCTTTTGACAGGCAAATTTAAACTATTTTTAAAATAAGCCATAATACCCTTCATCTTACTAGAGCTTCCTAATAAAACTATTTCTTCAACCCTACCTTCTTTCTTGCTCTCAAAATATTTTATTGAAGAATCTACCTCTTTGACCAATTTGCCTATAGCTTTGTCTAATGTATTAAAAACTATTTTATTTTTACTAGTTAGCCCATCTTCTTTTTTTATCTTTTCGGCCTCATCCTTACTTATATCTAAATTCTCGCTTAATTTTTTAGTAAAATAACTTCCAGCTAAATTAGCCGCGTAAGAATAACGAAGCCCTTTATCGTCAAAAATATCTATATTAGAAGTAAATTCTCCTATGTCAACGATACAAATGGGCTTATCTGGATCCTTTAAAAAAATATTTCTAAAAGTTGCCAAATCTTCTACGTCAAAAAGCTCAATTTCAATATTCATTTTATCAAAAAATAAATACCAATCTAATATAACCCTTTTACTGGTAGCCACTAAAAGAATTTCTACGCCTTTTAAATCTTCCTTTAAAACTCGGTAAGAAAAAACTAAATCATCACCATCAAGAGGGATCGTTGTTTTAGCTTCTTTTAAAACTAAATTATCCCTACTTTCTTTATCGTGAGACCTTAAGTAAAAAGTATGGATATAAACTTGATGTTCTGACAAGCTAAAAATTATTTTTTTATCTTTAATTGGTTTTGGTTTAGCGGTAGAAAATAATTTCTCAAAAGATTCTTTTAACTTATTTCTATTTAAAATTTTTCCCCTACTAACTATACCTGGCGCCAACTCAACTCTACCCAAGCTTAAAACTTCAATCTTTCCTGAATCATTAATAAGTTCAGCTACCTCAATTGTTCTGTCGGCTATATCTACGCCAATGGCCTTTTTTTTAAATAATTCCATAGCTTTCTTTTAATAATTAATAACTCGTAATTAGCAATTATTTACAAGTTATTATTTTATGAGGAGAGTTCCTCCCAGGAGTTAATTGTTATATCCTGACCATTTAATGTTATGTTGGTTTTTATTTTTTTATTATATTTAAGGCTATCAACCGAGCCTGTTACTATAATATCTAAATCACCTCCATTTGGATCTATGCTTATTATACACGACCCGTTTCCCAAGTTCAAATTATCATCAACTGTAATAGCATAATTAGGGTCTATTTTTAGCCTTCTTAATGCTTCCTCCATACATCCATCAGCTATAGCAAAAGCTTCCGAACCTTTTTGTGAATAATAACCAAGCTCTAACTCCCCCATACTTAATATAGACGAACTATACGCCATAATCAAGGTTGCAGCACCAATTATTATTATTGCCATCAAAACAGCAAAGCCTTTTTGATTAGTTTGTAGCTTTTTTTTCATATTTTTATCATTGCGAGAAATTCTATTTATTCTATGTCATTCCTGCGCCCGCCTGCAACGTTATGCAACGTAGCATTTCGGGCAGGAAGGCAGGAATCTAAAACATTTAATTAATTAAACTATAGTATAAATCATCCCAATTCGGATTAAGCTTTTCAATTAAATTTATTTTCCACTGTCTTTTCCATTTTTTTATCCTTTTTTCTCTTAAAATAGCTTCTTCTATGCTCCCTGTTTCTTCATAATAAACCAAGATATGCACTTTATATTTTTCCGTAAATCCTTCAATTAAATTATTTTTATGCTCATAAGCCCTCTTTAACAGATCATTGGTCACGCCAATATATAAGGTTCCATTTTTTCTACTTGCTAAAATATAAACATAATATTGTTTCATGTAAAATTATGGATTCCTGCCTTCGCAGGAATGACAATGATATTTATTTTCTTAAACTAACTGTAGTTTGAATTGTTTGAGTTGAAGTAAATCTAACGTCTCCCGGATTAGCATATTCTATAGTAAACTCAACTTTAATATTATCCCTTTCTTCACTTTGTGCTAAATTCGTAAAATTTAGACTTGTTACATTAACATTATTACTAGTTAAGCTAACTTCTGAGCCCTCATTTATACTAAGAGATGTTCCCTGAATACTAAAAACGGTTGTACCACCCCCTGGCATGTCTAGCGTTAAAGTAGTATCACTATTTCCCTCTATTGGTCCAGCTACTGCATTCACATCGTCAGCTAATCTAATTTTTTGAGTAATTATATCGAGAGCCGTCCTGGTATTAGCCTGAACTTCCTGAGCAGCATAGTTTTTATTTCGAGACCCAGAGACTATTAAAGAAAATTGGACAAAACTAACTAACATAATCCCAGCTATACCAATATAAATAATAGTTTCAAATAATGTAAACCCGGCACCACTTTTACATTTTAGTGATTCTAGTTTTTTTATTTTGTCTATAAATTTAATATTTTTTTTATTATTCATTTTATTCTTCAATAAATGTAAAAGTGGTGCTGGGTGAACCCCTTATTATTTTTAATAATTTTTTTCATCTTACTTGTAGTATATCTTTATATCTTCTAAAATTGGCGTATCTACACCGTCACCCGTTAGGGTTGCCATATACTGAATCCACTGATCACCGTTATGATCACTGTGGACTAATCCTCCTAATGCACTAGTAAAAAAATCTGTTTCGTCCCCATCTTTACCCTCCGGACCAGACCATTCTGCGCTACCTAACCCTACCTCGGTCGAGGCGGTTTTAATTTGTAATTTTATTATGCAATCACCACAAAGCGCATTAGTTTTACTCTCAGTCCATTCAATAATGCTAAAAGTTTTTGGTGAGCCTAGGTCATAAGCCTGCGAGGTATAAGTTCCAGAAGCAGCATACCCGCCTGACCCGCCGCCACTCAAGGTTACCCTGGCTATATTAGTATAAGTTGATAAATCTGTGCCGCCTTGTGTTGCTCTAAAACAATAATCACCTCCATCGGTTGCATTAGTAGTAAATTGAAAATTATATTCCAACTCAGTAAACTCTCCATTATTTAATGAAATCACATTGGTTTTATTTGACGGATCTTCAACTAAGACACCGGACACAAAACTTCCGGCCGGATCAGTAATTCCTGGTGAAATATTAGATGCGGCTAATTGATCGGTAAAATTACCAGATGAATTCATACAAACTGCCGAAGTCCCACAGCCACTTAAAACTGGAATACCTATAAAACTCTCATCACCACCTGTGCAATTACCTCCAACCATTGAAGCATATTCTATATTATAATTCTGACCCCCTGATGCATCTAGTCCGTTATTTTTTATTAAAAATCTTAATCTCACATTTTCACTTTTATTTTGCCCGGTAATTGCGGTATTGTCTGCATCCTTAAAACTAGCTGGCAATACATCTTCAAAAACTTCGGCATAAACCGTAGCCACACTAACCGAATCTGCCGCTGCTTTTTTGGCATGAGCCAATTGAATACTTAACCCGTCTAGGTCTATTTGACTCATTGTAAGACTAGGAAAAGAAGCGCTAACCCAACCATACGAACTAGCTGGTGATAACGTTTGAGCGGTTTGAGGAACGCCATTAATAACTATATTAACGTCTAACTGATCATTACCTGCCGTTACGGCATAAACCCAAACATCAACTCGAGTATAAGAACCCGACCCAGTTATACTAGTCATACTAAGGTCATCAACGTTAGATCCATTACTGCTATCGACGATATAACCATCGATCTCACTTCCAGCTGTTGGCTCCATAATCACTTCATCAAGAGCTTCAAAATTAGTTGCTGCATTAGTAATTGCCCAGATAGAGGAGATCGATCCGTCTGGCCTAATATAACCGGCCGATTGATTGCCAGATAGCTCCCCGCCATCATCGTTTCGCCACCTGTAAGAAACTTGTTCTAAAGAAAATTCACTGGCAACGGTTGCTTCTGGATAAACACTATATTGATCAAGCGGAGTTGTGCCAGTTGTATCATATAACCTAAAACAATAAGCCTGACCACTAACTGAGCTAGCTGTAGCCTGAATAGAATACTCTATTTCTGTTCCAGCTCCAGAATTTAATGGCCCAATCGAACTGGTAGTATCAACTAGTTCTCTTTGTTCGCCGCCAACAAAAGATGTTGCGCTGGTTAAACGCTCTGTAGTAATAGCTGTTCCGTCAACTAAATTAGATTCTACCATTTCCCAAGCATCTGCTACATTTCCAACCCCTGTCCAAGTTCCAATATCTCCACAGGTAGTTGATTTAACTCCATATTGTAATTCATATGTTCGAGTCGCTACTTCATTGGCTACCCCGATGTTAGTGGCTTTCATTCTAATTCTAACTGGCGTAGTCCTATCAACATCTCCAATTACATTAGAATCTTCTACTGCTTTCCAGGTAGCGGTTGCTTCTGTGCCATCGTCATTTCGCCATCTAAAATGATTTTGATCAGTTACTGGATCGGCGCTATATTCAACTGTAATCATAATATGATCAATTTGAGCAACTTCAGCCCCACCACCTTTTGTCACCTTAGCATCTAAGGCGGAAATTGCTACTCCAAAGTTACTGGCTTTAACTTGAGCCAATGTCCAGCTTAATCCCCACAAATCACTTGTTGAACCATAAGTAGCATAACCCTCAGAAGCTGAAGCTGGCCACCAAGTTGCCGTATCTGCCTTATTTTGAATAGTACTTATTACACCACCCTGAACTATCCGCACCTCGCTATCTTTAATCCCGCCATTGGAATGAGCGTCGCCTTCACTTCTATCTATATCTACTGTGATACCTAAAATAACAGCTCCATCCGGAATTCCAGAAAAATCAAAACCAGTTGCCACTAAATAATTACTTATCTCATTTTTACCCAATGAAACCGTTGCTCGATTATTGTCCCACAAAAAAACATTATTAGTAGCAATCCAAGAAGCTGTTCCCACGCCAGCATCATTACTTGATAAAGTTGGATCTTGTGTAGTAGCTGCTAAAACTTTACCTATATCTACCCTACTTAAAAAAACAGAAAGAAATAAAATAAAAAAACTTGAGGCTAAAATAAATGAGCCAAAAAACATTTTTTTGATTTTATTTTTTTCTATCTTTATATTCATAAATTACTGAATCTTTAAGATTACTGCTCCATCTAAATCACCTTCGCTTGTGCTGGTTGTAGTGTCAATATAATTGCCATATGGAGCACTATCAAAATCAACTATTATATCCTGATTCCAAGTAAGCGAATCCCAATTGGTCAAATAAGAAACTCTTTCCACCGAATTAGTTACTCCATTCATCGGGCTCCAAGAAACAATACAAGTAATTTTTTTACTATGTAAATCAGTATAAGTTCCTGGACAAACCATAATATCATTACTGCCATCTCGACAAACATCGCCAACAGTTATTGTCCTAGTATATTGTCCAATTATCTCATCTGTTCCTTCGCCAGTAAAAATCCATTCATTTCCGAATACTTCAACTGCGCTTTGACTATAAATAAGTTCATTCCAAGCTCCATCACGAATCGATCGAAATGCCTCAATTCCTTCTTGAGCTAAAGCCTCGGCTTCAGTCTGATCTCCCCCTCTTTGCAGCGCATTAAAGCCACCAACAACTAAAGTTATCATAGCCACTCCAATCAAAGAAAAAATCGCCGCGGCGACTATTACTTCCAGTAAGCTCATCCCCTCGTTGTTTAGACTTGCTCTCTTTTTATTTAATTTTATTTTAATTTTCCGTAACAGCACCATAATCATTAATATTAATAACCTTAAAACCCTCTACGCTATGATTAATATTTACTGAGCCTGTTTTGTCCGGAATTCCTAGGCCCATTGAAAAGTTAATATCATCTCCGACTGGAGACAATCCCGTAGTTACAATGCTCATTGATTGAGATAATGTTGTTTCCCTATCATATTCAGCATCCCTCGAGGCATAAGAAGTTCCCTGGTATAAAATAAATTTATTTGGACTGCTTACAAGGTCAAATTTAACGCCATGCCTCGCATTATTATATCTACTGACGCTTCTTTCTCTGGCCATACGCAAAGCCTGAACAGCCTGAGACGTAGTTTCATTTAACTGGGTCGTTGACTGCAAATTACCATAAATTGGCGCCACCGCCCCTGCAATAACAAAAATAATAGCCATCACTATTATAAGTTCTATTAATGTAAACCCCGCACCACTTTTATGTTTTAATATGACTGATCCCATTTTAATACTTCCTAAAAAAATAATATTTATCTTAATTACTCGTTTTATTTACAAATAAATATATAAAACATAAAAGTGGTGCGGGGTAAATCCACTCTTCATAAACTATCTACCCATTCCACTAGTTATACTATATATCGGTGTAATTATTGATAAAGCCATAAAAGCCACAATAAGACCAATAAAAATTAAAAGCGCTGGCTCAATATAAGTTGATAAAGACTTCAAGCTATCATCAACCTCCTTTTCATAAAAATCAGCCAAGTAAGCTAGAGTTTCCTCAAGCCTACCAGACTCCTCACCAACCCGAATCATTTTTGTGGCCATCACTGGAAATAAATGTCTATAATGAGCCAAATCACTAGACAGCTTCGCACCCTTGCTTGTACTTTCGCTAGCCTTAAATAAAACATTTTTATAATAATAATTATTACTCATCTCCGTTACAATCTTAAGGGCCTCATATATATTAAGACCACTTTTTAACAATACGCTCAAAGACCTAGTAAATCTAGCAATGTTAGTATTTTTAACAACTCGACTAATCACCGGTATTCTAATAAGTATTAAGTGGGTTACAGGTCTTATAAATTTTTGCTTCAAAAACCAAAATAAAAAAACTATAAATATTACGGAAGAGACAAAAAATAAAACTCCATGATTTTGGACAAAAGAAGAAAACTTTATTAAAAGCTGGGTTGTAATAGGGAGTTCAACATTCAACCCCTCAAATAAAGGGGTTATTTTAGGCAAAACCCAAAAGGTCATTCCAGCACCCAGGGCAAAAGAGGCGGTCAAAATTATCATTGGATAAACCATGGCCCCTTTTATTTTTGTAAAAATTTCTCTTTCTTTGTCCATTTGGTCAGCCACCCTTTCTAAGCTTTCGTCTAAGGTTCCCGATGTTTCTCCAGCATAAACTGTATTAGTAAAAAGTTTAGAAAAAACTTTTGGGTATCTCTCTAGAGCAAAGGCAAAAGAATAACCAGACTTAACTGCCTCTAAAATACCGTTAATAATTTTCCTTAGCCTGCCCTGAGCTGAGTCAGCCGCAATCTCTAAAGACTCTACAATGGTCAATCCTGATTTTAACATCACAGCTAAATATCTAGCAAAAACTGCTTTTTGAACTAAAGAAATTCCGCCAATATAAATTTCTTTTTCTAAAACATTTTTATTTTCTTTCTTCGACATATATTAATAAAAGTAACATTTATTTCCTAGTTTTTAAAAAAATATTTTAAAGTCAAATATCAATTGTTAAATATATTTTACTATGCTCTACTAACACGCATAACCTCCTCGAAAGTAGTTAGTCCATTAAAAACTTTTTTTACCCCGTCTTCGGCTATCGTCGTCATTCCATTTTTTATTGCTAAGGACATAATTTCTTCATTAGAAGCTTTTCGTAAAACTGCCTCCTTGATAGATTCACTCATCTCCAAAACTTCAAAAATACCAAGCCGACCAGAATAACCACTAAAATTACACACCTTACAACCATTCCCCTTATAAAGCCTTGTGTCACGAGTATTAATGTTTTTATCTTTAAATAACTTTTTTAAAGCTACGCTTGTTTTAATAATATCTTTTTCTTCGGGAGTTATGGAATAAGATGTCCGACATTTTTGACAGATTTTTCTTACCAACCTTTGAGCAATAACAATATTGACAGTTGAAGCGACTAAAAACTCCTCAACTCCCATGTCGAGCAGTCTTGGTAAGGTCGTAGCTGCATCATTTGTATGAAGGGTTGATAAAACAAGATGCCCGGTCAATGCTGAATTAACCGCGATACCTGCCGTTTCTTCATCCCTAATTTCCCCAACCATTATTACGTCAGGGTCTTGTCGAACAATAGCTCTAAGCCCCGCAGCAAAAGTTAAATTTGTTTTTACGTTAACCTGAATTTGACTAATACCGCCAACGTCATATTCGACCGGATCCTCGATAGTAGAAATATTAACTTCTCTTTTATTTAAAATTCGAAGAATTGCATAAAGAGTTGTTGTTTTACCTGCTCCAGTTGGCCCTGTAACTAAAATCATTCCGTGACTTTTTTTAACTGCTCTATTAACTTTTTGCAAGTCTTCTCCTGTTAATCCAACACTACTTAAAGTTAAGCCCTGCTGCTTAGAGTCAAGCAACCTCATAACAATATTTTCCCCATGAACGACTGGTAAAATAGAAACCCTAACATCGAGTTTTCCTTTGTCTAATTCAAAACTAATTTTACCATCTTGAGCACTGCGATGAACATCGGTTCTCATATTAGACATTATTTTTATTCTAGAAACCATAAAATCGATTAGCTCTTTTGGCATCTCTAACACATCATGCAATATTCCATCGACTCTATAACGAACTATTACCTTTTTTTCATATGGCTCTATATGAATATCAGACGCCCTATTTTGATGACCATACTTAATAAGCATGTCCACTAAATCAACAACAACTTGATCACGCTCTTCTCTGTTTATTCTTTTGTCCTGTAGTTTGTCAATAACTTCTTTGAAGTCGTCACGCAACCCACCTTTATATCCAACTAAAGCATCTTGCAGATCTTGCTTGGTAATAAAATAAGCTATAATTCTTTGTCCAAACCTCTTTTCTAATAGATGAATAATTTCTAAATCTTTTGGATTTACCATCCCCACCTTAACACCGTCATCACTTTTAGAAAAAGCAATAACACCTCTAGAACTAGCTACAAGCTCTGGTATTTTCCCAAAAATCCCTTCCTCCATCCTCTCTTTTTTCAAATCAACATAGGGTACCTTAAAAAATTCAGCTATAGCTTGACCTAAAAGCTCTCTGGTAATAAGCCTTTCTGTTAAGAGATGATCTATAGGAGAAGACTGATTTTTATTAGCAAATTCTTTAGCCTGCTTAAAATCATCATCTGTAATATAGCTTTCCTTTACTAATATCTCTATTATTTTTTTGTCGTCAACGATAGACTTAACCTCCATATTTTACTTTTTTAAACCCAGCATCACTTTTGCGGTTTACTGGGTCTAATTTTAAAAATTTTATATACACCTTTTATTTATTATACAACATACAAAAGTGGTGCTGGGTAAATATAAAAAACTCATAAATAACATTATGAAAAAAATATTTTATTTTTTATAAATGACGTAAAGCGAGCAAAATATGAAAATTTATTTTCATATTTTCGAGCCGAGGAGTTTATATAGGATAATGCCATGCAGTCTTCGTATTTAAAAATATATATTCTTAATATATCACCTTGTAATCTTGGCACAGAGGCTTATATATTAACACTTGGCTTCATTTAAGCACTCTTTAACCTTATTTACTATTTCAACTAACGTAGTATCTGTTTTTATACAATAATGAGAAGCCCCTAACTTCTTAGCCAAATCCATATCTTGTTTTTGGCATAAATTAGAAATAGTAATTGTTGGAATATTTATTTTTCTTTTTACGATCTCTTTTAAAACAGAAAATCCATCAATTTGCGGGATAATAAGATCCAATAAAACTAAGTCTATCTTATTATTATCTAAAATATCCAAAGCACTTTGCCCGTTATTGGCAATTATGGTACTAAAACCAGCCCCTTGTACTTTAAGATTTAAAGCTTTAGCCATTGGTTTTTCGTCCTCCACTATTAATACAGTTTTATTTACTGTCGTACTATTATTTTCATTCATATTTTTAACTTATTATTACTATATACTATAGCTTAAATTATAAATTAAATCCAGCGCCACTTTTGAATATTATGTATAAAAAAGATAATTAAACTATACCGGACTTATAAAATTTTTTAGGTTAAATAACTAAGTTACAAAAGTGGTGCTGGATAAACCAAGCTTTTCCACACCTTGTTTGACAAAGCAAAAAAATGCTGTATATTTAAAATATATTCACCGTTCCTTTCCACCCTAACACACACTTCAGGCCGGGAAACGTTATTCAAACTCTCCAGTTTATATACAACAATTCCCGGCCTTTCTCTTTTATATATTAAAAAACTAGGCTTTTAGCCTAGTTTTTTATTTTATCTATTTTTTAATATTATTTTCTTCACTTTTTCAACCGTCTCATCTAATTTTCCTTCCTCATTTATTATTCTATGATCGTAAATATCCAGATGCTTTAACCATTCCTTGGTATAATCAAGTCTTTCTTTAACATATTGATCAGTAACCTCGGCCCTTCTTCTTATTCTTTTTTCTAATACCTCTAAAGACTCTGCGTTAATAAAGATTGCTACCATTTCCGGAAAAAGTTTTTTAGCAGTCATTACCCCTTTATACTCAATTTTCCAAAGAGCAATTTTACCAGACTTTTCTGCCCGCTTTAACTCTTCTCGGGTAACTCCATAATAATTATCATTATACTCTTTAGCATACTCAACAAACTCATTATTTTTTATTTTATTTTGAAACTCTTTATCGGAAATAAAATAATAAGGCTTTCCTTCTCTGTCACCTGGGCGCATAGTCCTAGTTGTAGTTGTGATAATATGTACAACTCCCAATTCTTTTTCCAATCTATTAATAATAGTATCTTCACCGGCCCCAGATGGACCAGATATAATAAAAATATTATTCATAAATTATATCAATCTCTTTTAAAATATTAGCTAGCTCTGCTGGTAATTCGTTTTTAAATTCTAACCATTCCCCATCCATATTTTTAAATCCCAATTTATAAGAGTGTAAAAAGTTTCTATTCAAATTAAAATCTCTAATGTTATTATATTTTTTCAAGTAATACATTTTATCACCAACAACTGGATGATCAATAGCTCGAAGATGAACTCTAATCTGATGAGTTCTGCCAGTTAAAATTTTAACCTTAAGATAACTGTAATTCCTAAATCTTTTTTTGACCCAAAAAAGAGTTTTAGCCTCTTTATAATTATCTCCACCGGTTGCCATTATTCCAGTAGTCTTACTTCTACCTATTTTTAAATTAATTTCATCGTAATCCTTATTAATCACCCCATAAACAAGAGCCCTATATGTTTTTTTTACTTTCCTGCTTTTAAACTGTTCTTTCAAATGCAAAAAAGCTCTTTGATTTTTAGTAATAACCATTAAACCCGAAACATCTTTGTCTAATCTATGAACAATGCCTGGTCTAAGTTCATCATCCCCAACATCTTTTAACTTGGGCAAATATGCCAAAAGCCCATTAGCTAAAGTTCCTTTTGGAGTTCCATCAGATGGATGAACAGTGAGCCCGACAGGCTTATTAATAACTAAAAAATTATCGTCTTCAAAAATAATTTCAAATTTTATTTTTTTATCGGGAGATAAATCTATCTTCTTTTCTTTAATTATTTTTTTTACTTCTCTTTGCTTTATTTCTATTTTATCATCTTCTTTAGTTTTATAATGAGAACTAGTTGCTTCACCATTAACTAAAACAAGATTATCTTTAATAGCCTTTTGCCAAAAAGATCGTGAATAATCCTTCTTTTTTTCCACCAAAAATTTATCAAGGCGCAAGCCCGATTCTTTTTGGGTTATAATAATTTTATTTTTTATAGTCATATCTTTAAATATATTTTATTTATAGTTATTTTACAAGTATAGCCTTATTATATATACTCTTGCACCAAGAGCGCGGGATGTTAACCCGATATATAAACTCCCTGCCCGCAGTTGCTACAGCGTTGCAGGCGGGCTCGGCTCGGAAATAAAAAAAAGAATATTTTTTTATTTCACTCACCTTACGTCACTTATAAGATAAATTAAAATAAAAAGCGGTGACAAGTTGCTGCCACCGCCAAGTATATTATCTAAATGAACAAATTATCTTACACGGCACGCGCCCAATAAACAGCTTCAAGCTCTTCAATTTTTTTTATTATATCTGGGCTAATTCCGTGATAAGCCCTAACAACTGTCATAGCTTTTTTCTCGCTACCATTATCGCATATAAAGGCACCGCTAATTACATCCTTAACATTAACCCCCCTGTCTCCAAGCTCTGTTGTCACTGGGCCAAAAACCCCTGCTTCATTTTTATGAAAAACGAAAAGTAAGTTTAGCTTACTTGTAGAAGATGTGGTTTTTTCGGGATCACGAATATTAACTGAATTATAAAAACTTCCTTTCAATAAATAGTTACGCATCACCTGAGCCGTTTCGGTGGCTACATTGCCCTGGGCTTCAAAAGTTGATGCCCCAATATGAGGCGTTAAATTACAACGATCAAATTCCGATGAGGCACAGAAGAATTCTCCGCCATGACCAGGTTCATTTTCATGAACATCAATACCGGCTCCAAAAATTTTCCCATTTTCCAAGGCCTCACAAAGACATTCCTTGTTAATGCTTTTACCTCGGGCAACGTTAATCAAAATTACATCTTTTTTAAGCTTTTTAAATTCCTCTGGTCCCAAAATTTCTTTATTACCAGTGACATGAACTGAGATATAATCTGACTCTCCCAAAACTTGGTCAAATGATTTATAGCTAATTCTGGAATTTGGAAAATTAGAATGAACTGTCTCAAGGCCTAAATCGTAACCAATAACATTCATAAATGGACTAGTGAGGTCGGCTAACCGCTGGCCAACTCGGCCACAACCAATAATTCCAAGGGTTTTTCCTGTCAGCTCAACACCTTTAAGATCTTTCTTTTGCCACCGACCGCTTAATATTTGCCGATCAGCAAGAGCAATATGACGAGAAGAGGAAAACATTAACCCTAGGGCTAATTCAGCTGTTGCGTTGGTATTTCCCGAAGGAGCATTTTTTACAACAACGCCGCTGCAAGCTGCGGCCCCTAAGTCAATATGATCGACGCCAACACCAGCTCGTACAACAATTTTTAATCTTCCATTTGGCGGAGCACCAAGCTCTAAGAGCTCTTTTGTTACTGGGGTAGCACTACGGACAATTAGTCCATCATAATCACCAATTACCTGAAGCAATTGCTTTTCATCTTTGGCCTCGGTATCAACCTCAAATCCGGCTTTTTCTAAAATTTTAATTCCTTTATTGCTTAATCCATCGTTTGCTAAAATTTTCAAAATTTTTGCCTCCTAAAATAAAGTTTATTGAGTTTTTAGTTGTTCTGCTATTTTAAGGTACTTTATCTAATGAAAGCTTAAAAAATGCCTTTTGTCAATGGTTTTTGCTTTTAATAATTTTATAATCCTCATTGATTTCTGGCATAATTTTTATATCACCATCTAAATCTGTTCTATAAACTTGGACACTTTTCCTTTCTAGCCTTCTGATTACTCGTCTCGATGGATGCCCAAAATCATTATCCAAACCAACTAAAATTACTGCGATTTCTGGGTTTACCTCTGCTAAAAAATCACTTGAATTTGAATTACTGGATCCGTGATGAGAAATCTTTATAATATCTGCTTTTAATTCTAAATCTTGTTCTAAAACATGTTCTTCCAAGTCAGACTCGATATCGGCCATGAATAAAAAAGAACTGCCTTCAAAAGATAACTTAGTCATAAGCGACGTATTATTGGTATTTGACTTACCTGCTAATGATTGAGCAAAAGAATAGATTTTTAATTCTTTATCTTTTCCTAAATTAATCACCTCTAAATCATTAACCTCAATTAATTTTGTCTCCTCCTGTATAACATCTTCAAAAATAACCGAATATGGCGCCGGCCCAGCACTCGATTTATTATAATAAATTTTATCTATTTGATATCTATCCATAACCTCTATGGCTCCCCTTAAATGATCTTCATGTTCATGAGTAATAATTAAATAATCTATATGCTTATCATAAAATGGCATAACGTTGCTTAATTTTTCTAAAATAGTTTTATCAGGCCCGCCATCGATTAGAATATCAATTCCATCTGGAGTTTGAATAAAAATTCCATCCCCTTGTCCAACATCAAAAAAATTTACTCGCAATTTACCACTATCTTTATTTGCAGAATAAACATTAAAACCTAAAAAAACGGTTAAAAAAATAATTGCTATTAAAATTTTTATTTCTTTTTTTATTAAAAAGAGCATATCAAATTAATTCATTGTAAATATTTTTCTTTTTCATTTTATATATAAATAAAAATAGAAAAAAATAAAAACCAATGATCCACAAAAAATTTATTTTTTCAATATAAAAAAAACTAAAAGGAAGCTCTACAAAAATCTCCACCAAACTAACTAAAAAACTTAAAATACTCCCTGTAATTTTCCCTAAAATTTTGGATAAAATAGGAAAAAAAAGGCCTGACAAAATTATCAGTGCTCCTAAAATAAAAATTATAGGGAGCAATGGAATAAAAATTAAATTAACTGGCAGTGACAAAACTGGTATAAATCCAAAATAAAAAACTGCTAAAGGAAAGGTAAAAATTTGAGCTGCAAAAGTAACGGCTAAAATATCTTTTATTTTGTCAAAAGTTTTAACCTTTTTAAAAAAACTTAAAAAGATTGGTGTTAAGTGAATTATTCCCAAGACTGCCAAAAACGATAACTGAAATCCAATGTCCCCCAAGAGAAAAAATGGATTAAAAAACAAAATAAAACCAGCGACTAAAAATAAGGTTGTATTCAAATTATTAATTCGACCAATATGGCGCCCCCAAAGAACCACTGAAATCATTATTCCAGCACGAACTGCTGAGGCTGGAAGACCTATCATAATTATATATAACCACAGCAAAAAAACTATTAAATAAAATGCTTGCTGTCGCCAAAAACCAAGCATAATTAACAACCAATACAAAATAACACTAACAATAACCAGGTGCATCCCAGATATTGCCACTATATGACTTACCCCTATTTTTGAAAAATTTTCCCTTAAATCTAAGGGGATGTCTTTTTTATAGCCCAAAATCATTGCTGACAAGACTCCTGATTGCGGATAAAAAACCTGATCATCGATAATTTTTTTGCCCCCCTCCCTTAATTGAAATAATTTTTTATAAATACTTTTGCTTTCTGAAATTAATTTAACCTCAGGATAATAGCAAAGATAGCTTATCTTTTCTTTTTTTAAGTACCTGCTATAAGATCCTTTATCTAATATATCTTGTGGTAAGCAAGTAAACTCAATTTTGTCTCCATAAAAAAATTCAGAAAATAAATTTACCCTAAGTAAAAATTTTTTCTTGCTTTTTTCTTCTATCACAAATATATTTTTGTAGTTATCATAGGTCTCTGTATTGCTTTTGGCTGTTCCGATAAATCTTTCTTCTTTTGTTATACTTAAATTATTAGTATAAACAATTTCTTCAACTTCCATTCTTACCGCCCCTAAGATAAAAAAAGTTAAAACAATAAGAATAAATCTAATTTTTTGCGAAGACCAAAAAAAATAAAGAAAAACACTGCTAAAAATAAAAAGTGTGTACAAAATAAAAAAAGGCATTGCTATTAACTCCTGAAAAGCGATACCTATTATAAAAGAAAGTGTGAAATATAAAATTTTTTTTGACTTACACATTTCTATTTGTCGACCTCAGACTTAATGAGAATATTTGATACTATTCCAAGCATTATTAAACTAATTACCAAAG
>Ga0233440_1002212_pt1 | contig 16412 bp, 15 predicted proteins | sample SI_123_September_5_FD_182791 | JGI IMG/M metagenome (GOLD analysis project Ga0233440, IMG submission 182791) | Seawater microbial communities from Saanich Inlet, British Columbia, Canada - SI_123_September2016_120_MG | ecosystem: Environmental > Aquatic > Marine > Inlet | place: Canada: British... | reverse complement strand
TTTTTCACAAAATGAAATTAGATTAAATTTAGAGTTTAGGGATCCTGTAACAAACACTGTAATTCCTCAGATAACATATGATTTGGATATTTTTCTAAATGGACAATTAATTGAATCAAAACAAGGATTAGAAACTCCTGATGGTAAAGATTCTATTCCTGTAACTTTTTCAGATATTGGTGCTGCAATAATTAGAATTTCTAATGTAAATAATTACGATACTTCTGGAGAATTCTCTTTTCAACTATCTGAACCACAAAATAAAATAACAGCAGATAAAATAGTTGAAATTTCTAAAGGCTCTTCATTTCCTGGATGTGAACTTGATTCTTCTTGTTATGTATCCTCTTCTGTGTATATCACTCCTAATCAAACTGTTTTATGGGAAAACGTTGACTCTGCAGCCCACACTGTAACTTCTGGTAGTCCTAAATTAGGTTCTTCAAGTGATTTTGATAGTGGTATTTTACCGCCTAATGGAACGTTTTCACATACATTTTTGACTACTGGTAATTTTTCTTACTATTGTACACTACATCCTTGGATGATTGGATTAGTAGATGTTCAAAATCCATTACCTGCATGGATTAAAAATAACGCTGGATGGTGGGCAGATGGTACAATTGATGATGATGCATTCATTCAAGCAATTCAATTTTTAATTCAAACTAATGTAATTACTATTCCTTCAACCTCACAAGAAGTAATTTCTGATAAATCTATCCCCTCTTGGATTAAAAATAACGCTGGATGGTGGGCAGATGGTACAATTGATGATGATGCATTCATTCAAGCAATTCAATTTTTAATTCAAAATGGAATTTTAACTGTTTAATTTTTTTAATTAATAATTTCTTTATTTTTTATTTCATTGAACTATGCTAGTTTAAATCTCGAATGTACCAATTTTATTTTATAGTTTTTTCTCTTAGTATAATTATTAAATCCCGACCATAGTTGTGTGTATAGTCTTCATGGTTGTCTACATTTGTAAATGTAGATAATCATTCTTTTTTTTAAAATTATTTTAAATTACACTTGGTATATTTTGAATTATCTTTTGATAATTATTTTTATGTTAAACAAAATGGTACATTCATGACATGTACCATAATTATTAATTAAAAAAAATTATAATTAGTCCTAATGAATACAAAAATTTTCCTTTTTGGACTTATTTTTGGAATGATTAGTATTGGTGGTACTGCTGCATATGCTGATCATTCTCAAGCTGAAGTATCCATTATGGGTGGTTCTGAAATTCAAGGATGTGAAGAATATGATGAGTGTCTTTCACCAAGCATGGTTACACTAGATGTTGGTGGTGAAGTCATTTGGACTAATCATGGAGTATCTAAAATAACTATAACTAGCGGTACTGCAAGTGATGGTCCTGATGGTACATTTGATTCAGGATTAATTGCTCCTGGAGAATCATTTTCATTCACATTTGAAGAACATGGGGAATTTACTTATTTTTCTCAAATCCAACCATGGATTGTAGGTACAATTACTGTTCAACAAATACATGAATCAGAAACAGACCATGAATCAGAAACAGACCATGAATCAGAAACAGACCATGAATCAGAAACAGACCATGAATCAGAAACAGACCATGAATCAGAAACAGACCATGAGTCTGAGATGCAACATGATATTGAGAATATACCTGATGAAGATTTAGGAGATCCTGCAGTAACTGGAATGTTATCTGATGGTACTGTGATTAAACTCTGGACTGGTGTGCCAACTAAAGGTGAAATGATGGAAATCTCTATGGAGTTTGAAGATGTAACACATGTGAATCATGATTTGTTAGTAACTCAAAATGGAGAAGAAGTTTTACACGATACAGGTGCACATCACATGAGTGGTTTTGGAACTCATACTACTGCCCCTCTACACTCCTCTGATCCTGTAGATGTTATTGTAACATTTCAAGGATATGGGATGAATGATGATAAAACTGGACCAATCGGAGAGCAAGTAAAATTTGCAAATGTAATTCCTGAATTTGGAACAATTGCCATGATGGTACTAGCTGTAGCAATCATAAGCATCGTAGCAGTAACTGCAAAATCTAGAATCGTTCCACGATTTTAGGAAATTCTCTACTTCTTTTTTTATATTCCTAATTTGTCTATCTCTACAAAAATAACTCATTTCGAAGCTTGAACCAGTCGTTTTAAATCCCTTAAAAACAAAAATATGTTATGTTTAGGCCTGAACGCATTATTGAGACAAAATCTTCCTTATTTTCAGTAATTGTTGCAGTAATTGTTGGAATTTTAGCAATTCCAATTATTGCCCCTCATTTTTTACATGGATTTCATCTTGCTCATATTGTACTGCATATTGGCGGAATCACACTTGCCGTATTCATCTCAACTTTATCTTTTATTGCATATGGAAAACTACGAACTAAACGATTACTGTTTAGCGCAATTGCATTTGCCAATTTTGTTTTAGCAGAATTTATTTTAATGCTTGATGCAACATGGCCCACAGCATTTGATCTTGGAAATATACCGTTATTGGAGGTAGGACATTTATTGACATTTGTAACATTAGGATTATTGGCATTAGGAGTGTTTAGAAATGACTGATAGGAATTCACAAATTCAACAAATTATTGAGGCAAATCCTGGAATCCAATTCCGTGAAATAATGCGCTCATCTGGATTAAAAAATGGTGTTGTTAGTCATTATCTTGGTAAATTAGAAAAAAGTGGAGTCATCAATGTTAATCGTGGACCTCGACAATCTAGATTCTATCCTCTTCATATTACTAAAGAAGAAGCAATTGTAATCAAGGCATTAAGAAAACAAACTCCTAGAGATTTACTACTTGCATTAATTATGCAAGATGGATTGGAGTTTTCTCAATTAGTACAAGAGGTTAAAAAATCCCCTTCTACTGTTTCACTTTACCTTTCTCAATTAGTAAAAGATGGATTGGTAAAGACTAGTGTTGTTTCATTAAAGAAAAAATATCATATCCCAGAAATTGAATTAGTAGATAAATTAATTGAAGATTACAGACCAACAGTACTTGAGAAAGCAACATCTGGATACGAAGATATTTTCAATTCTTTGTAAAATTGATATTTGATATTAATCATATTGTAAATGGATTGTATATCTCACATCGTTGATGATTTTATTTAGTAAATCCAACACATTGACAATCTAATGCTAAACATGTTTGTTGATTTCTAATATGATCATGAGAAAAATGGTTACATGATTCATTTTTACAAATCCTTCTCTGTGTTTCTCTTTTCACTACTGATTGAGCAATCATATTTGCTTTCTCTTTGGAATATCCTTTCTTATCTATGTAAAAATGAACTATTCCATTGTATAGAAAATTTGGATTAAATTGTTTTTCAAGCAATTATTCTTTCCTATTTCCTCGTCTGGATTTTACCTCTTCATGATCTTTACAACCACAGTTTTTCTCTTCACATGATTTCTCTTCATATGATTTCCCTTCGTATATCCACATACTCTATAAATTCAATTATGTTATTTCAAATCCTCTAGCCTTTTACTTGCCAAATGTTTATTTTTTTATAATATTTTAAAAATTATTTCACGAGGCAATATTGGAAATTACTCTACTCTATTTCCTTTTTTATCCTAAACCCTTTTTTAAAAAACACATTCTAATTACAATAATGGGATTTTTATCCAATTTTAGAAAAGATCTACAAAATGCAAAAAGAAACAAAGCTGCAAATTCCAATGGAAAAAATCTCAAAGGACTACTTACAAAATTTAAAGAAGAACGTGATAGAATAGAACTTGAAACTGGAATTCGACCTCAAATAGATGATACTACACAGATGTTTATGCAAAAAATTCTAAGTGTGTGGATTACAGAAGGTAAGGAAATTGATGAGGAAAAATTTTGGTTAGAAGTTGATCACAACAGGCAATTTACACATCCTGTAGAATTTTATGAACGACAACGCTGATTCCAATTTTTCTTCATAAATCTAATATGTGAAATGTACCTAAATTCATTTACTTGGATAAAGAAAGATTACAAATGAAAAATGGTAGAAGTAAGGGCTGTAAAGATTGTATAACCCATAGATGTATTGCTAACAGTTGTCACTGTGATTGCCATCAACAATAATTTTATTTTAAAATTATTCCTATGTCCATTAAATTCATGTGTGTGAAATCTGTTTTGATGGTACCTTTTTGTTTTTGAAAGAATCTTGATGAATCACTATTTTTCAAAAACTCTTTCATGGTGTTTAAATCTACTTTGATATTTTCAGTAATTGCTCCTGCAAAATTAGAATTTCCATCTATTCCATCTGTTCCCATTGATGCAATTGTTATTTTTTTTAATTTTTGAGTATTTTTTAAAATTCTTAAAACTAATTCTTGATTTCTACCTCCTTGACCTTTTCCTAATACTTTGACTGTTGGCTCCCCTCCTAAAATTAAACATGTCTTTTGCTCTTCTGAAATATTTTCTAGAATTTTTTTAACTACTTCTTTTATGTCTCCAAAAATCTGCATTTTGATAACTTTGTATCCTTTAGATTTTGCAGTTTGCTCCATTGACTCTAGACAATTATTATTATTTGCAATAACGTAATTTTCTATTTTTGCTATTTTTGGAGTTTCTGTTTTTTGATTATGTAATCCATTACCTAAAATTTGTAAAACTTCAATTGGAATTTTTAATTTTAATCTATATTTCTCTATGATATTCATTGCATCTGCATATGTTGTATCATCCATGTATGTTGTACCTGATGCAATAGATGATAGATCATCCCCTTCTACATCTGACATTACCAAACCTATTCCTTGACATTTCATATTTTCTACCAATTTTCCGCCTTTGATTTTTGACAGGTGTTTTCTAACACAATTAAATTCTTGAATGGTTGCACCTGATTTTAACAGTAAATCTGTAACGTGAACTTTATCACTTAATGTAATTTCATCAGGCATTGCAAGTAATGCTGATCCTCCACCTGAAACAAGAAAAATGATTAATTCTCCTCTTTTTTTGTTATCGACAAACTTCATTACTTCTTTTGCAGCTTTTACGCTGGTCTTGTCTGGTTTTGGATGCCCTGAATTAAAAATTTGAAATTTTTTACTCTTGATTTTTGCTTTTGAGCCTTTTGGGATTACAATTATGCCACTTTTAATTGAAATTATTGAATTTAATGCCCTAGTCATAGAATCTCCTGCTTTTCCAAACGCTACTGTGTAGATGTTGGAGTACTTTTCAATATTGAATATTTTCCCATTTATTTTAATTTCATTTGGAGTTACATATTTTGAAATTATATTTTCTGGATTTGCTGCTTGAAGACCTGATTCTAAAATTTCTAAACAATCTTTTTTCTTTTCAGTGATTGCTAATTCATCAAAATTTTGAATAATCATAATGATTTACATCACTGTAAGATATAATAAACAAACCCGTGATGTCTGATTTATGCACACACTACGCATTCCAAAAATTATTAATTTTGGAGAAAATGCACTTGCTGAAACAGAATATCCAAAGAACGCCCTAGTTGTTACAACCGTTCCGCCAGCATTGTCTGACAAATGGTTAGCAAAAATGGGAATTCAGGATTATATGCTGTATGATCAAGTAAAACCTGAACCATCTATTGAGGATGTCAATAAGGTCATTTCTGAATTCAAAGACAAAAACCCTTCAGTCTTAATTGGACTGGGCGGTGGAAGTTCACTGGATGTAGTAAAATACGCTGCACCTGAATTGAAGAAAGAAAAAATTCTAATTCCAACTACATTTGGAACTGGAGCTGAAATGACAACCTATTGTGTTCTCAAATTTGATGGAAAAAAGAAATTGTTACGTGAAGACAGATTCTTAGCTGACATGGCTGTAGTTGATTCCTACTTTATGGATGGAACTCCAGAACAAGTCCTCAAAAATTCTGTCTGTGATGCATGTGCTCAAGCTACTGAAGGTTACGATAGTAAACTTGGTAATGACTTGACTAGAACTCTCTGTAAACAAGCATTTGAGATTCTTTATGATGCAATTATGAATGACAAACCAGAAAATTATCCATATGGATCAATGTTATCTGGAATGGGATTCGGAAATTGTTCTACAACATTAGGACATGCATTGTCTTATGTGTTCTCAAATGAAGGGGTACCTCATGGATATTCTTTATCTTCTTGTACTACAGTTGCACACAAGCATAACAAATCAATCTTCTATGATAGATTCAAAGAAGCAATGGACAAACTTGGTTTTGATAAATTAGAACTCAAAACTGATGTTTCAGAAGCTGCTGATACTGTCATGACTGATAGAGGTCATTTGGATCCAAATCCAATACCAATATCCAAAGATGACGTCGTAAAATGTCTTGAAGATATCAAAACAGGTAATTTATAAAAAAATTCATTTTTTTTACCTTTTTTCTTTTATCTATGCTGTAAAATTGGCATATGCACTAAACTTTTTATTGTAAGGTACTTTTGTGTATGTACTTGGCATCAAAACAACTCAAATTTGGTATTCAAAATGGACTAAATGTTGCAAGAGCTGGATATACTGAAGATCAGATTATTACTGCATGTCAACTCGCTGATCGAACTGGTTATGATTCTATTTTCTATATGGACCACACAAATGTTCCTCAATGGAAAAATGCCACTGTTTTAGATCCGTGGGTTATGTTATCTGCAATTGCTGCAGTTACAAACAATGTTGAGTTGGGAACTTGTGTTACTGATGCAATTAGAAGACATCCATCAAATATCGCACTAGCTGCAATTACTCTTGATAGAATTTCTAAAGGTAGAGCAATTCTTGGTATTGGTGCTGGAGAGGCACAAAATCTTAAAGAATTTTGTATTCCGTTTGAAAAACCAGTTTCAAAATGGGCTGAACAAATTGAAGTTATCAAAAAATTATATGATTCTAATCCTGATAATACTGTAGATTATGAAGGCAAGTATTATCAATTAAAACAAGCATGCTTACAAGCTGCACCAATCAGAAAACCACATCCTCCAACTTACATGGCTTCTGGTGGTAAACGTACACTTGCATTAACTGGTAAACTTGGTGATGGTTGGTTACCCATCGGTTATACTCCTGAATTATTTGAAGATCATAGAAAACAAATTGAAGTTTCCATGGATGCAAATAACAGAACACAAGAAGATAAGGATAATTTCCAAATGGCATTAGATATTGATGTTTATTTCTCTGATGATACTGAGGCTTCTTGGACTAAAATGAAAGAAGCCGTTAAAGTCAGCCTCTTCAAACCTGAAATTTTAAGAGTTCACGGATTAAAAGAAATTGAAGGATTTGATTTTGTCAAATACTTTACAGAATATTCAATGTCTGATCAAAGTTGGATTGTAAAAATGAGAGAAGCTGCAACTAAAATCCCTGATGCTATTGCAAGATCTTCTACTGCAGTTGGTACTCCTGAGGATATGATTCCTATCTTTGAGAGATTCATGGAGGCTGGTGTCAATCACTTTGTAATTAGATTCTGGGGCAAGAATTACTTTGGCTCTATTGATAAATTTGCAAGTCATGTAATGCCTGTATTACGTGAAAAACACAAACAAAAAAATTCTTAATTTTAAATTTATAGAAAATCCTTTACTATGTCCTATACTTGATGTAATTATGGATGACGATATTCCTGAAGTTGTAAAAAAATGTCTTGATATTTTAGATGATAATTTGGACATTATTTCTAATATTGAATTAGATTTAGATGATGAAAAAAATAATGATTTAACTCCAGATATGTCGCTTCATAATTTGTATGATATGACTGAAGATGTTGCAGAATCTGAGAAAATCAAACGTGCAGAATCTAAATTCATTAGAAGACAATCTAAAAATTCTTAGCGATTTCGTGAATTATGTTGATGTTTGTTTTTTGCTAACTGCTTTACTTTTCTTTTAGTTTGTTGTTTGAGTAATCTTTTTCTTGTTCTCTCTGTTCCACTTGTTGAGCCTTGAACAATTTTTGTTTTACTTCCATCTTTTAACATAATCACTTTTCCCTTAAATCTAAATTCCACATCTCTACATTTGATGTAATATCGTTTAAGACAGAAAAATATTCTGTTATTTGTCCCATGCATTTCTTTAACCTCTTTTGATTTTTTTAATTCATTGAGTATGTTTCGAAGTAAACCTTTGTCGATATCTGTTATTCTGTGTAATTCCCTAAACCAGATAAATTTTGATTGTGAACCCCATTCTTCCAAAAGATCTATCACTTCTTTTGTGGCTTCTTCTGTTTCTTCATTTTGAATCATTATTTTGATTAATTTATTGCTAAATTTAGCAATTTACATTAATGAAAAGTTTGAATCAATAAAGTCAATTTTTAGAATGTTCTATGTTTTTGATTATTTTTGTGATTATTTGTCATGAGTGATAAATTAAAGAATGAATGTAATGAATTAGGATGCAGAATACTCCAGATAAAAGAATTAGCAAGAGAATTAGATTCTGAATAGTTCTACCTTTTTGCTTTTTTCTTTCGTTCTTTTATTCTTGATTTTGTAACTTTAACTGATTGTTTTTGATTATTTTCCATTTTATTTGCAATTGAATCAATTTGTTTAATGATTTTAGATTGCTCTTCTGTGGAATTTGATTTTAGTAATTTCTTTTTTAATTTTTTTAATTGATTTGAATATCCATCAAATTCTCCTTTCAAATCATCTAGATATGGATCCTTCATGATGATTTTAAATTGTTCTTATATTTTAGGTATTTTTTTTAAATTCAGTATTGATATTTTGATCTTAATTTATAATATTATTTTTCTTAAATTACCTCATGCAACTTGTTGGAATTCTTCAAATAAAGTCAATTGAAAAAATTAAAGAATTTCTTAATGAGGAACATGTTGGACGAATATCTAGTATTGATAAAAATGGTTTTCCACAAATAATTCCGATGAATTTTGTTTTTCTTAACGGTGCTATCTACATGCATTCGCATGTAAAGGGTGAAAAATTAGATAACATGTCTGAAAATAATAAAGTGGGTTTTGAGGCTGACAGGGAATTGGAATTTTTACCATCATACTTTGAGGATCCTCATAATGCTGCTTTAGCTGATACTTTGTACATTAGTGTTGTAATCAAAGGAGTCAGTTCTTTTGTTTCTGATAGAGAAGAAAAAACATTAGCTTTGAATGAATTAATGAAAAAATACCAACCTGAAGGGTACTATGATCCGCTTCAATCTGATACACGTGTAATTAATGCTGTTGCTATCATAAAAGTAACTCCGCAAACACTTCATGGAAAATACAAGATTGGCCAACACATGAATTCTGATGATAGAATGACTTTAGCTCAAAAAATTTCTAAAAAAAATTCTCCAACTGCTAAAAGTACTTTGAAGATAATGGGTTTTGAAGAAATTGATGGTGAATTAAGAATGGTTGATGAACCTGTATGGTAATTTTATCTTGATATCACCATTGCTTTAAATTCAGTTTTTAGTGATTGTAACTGTTGCAACAAATCTCAAAATTTGAACTGGTATCTGATTATTCTCCTACAGGTGATCAGCCTCAAGCTATTGATGCTCTGGTTGAAGGTGTACAGAAAAAATCAGTTCAAACTTTACTTGGTGTTACTGGAAGTGGTAAGACTTTTTCAGTTGCAAATGTAATTGCTAGAACTGGTAAAAATACTCTAGTAATTTCTCACAATAAAACACTTGCAGCACAACTTTATGCTGAATTAAAACAATTTTTCCCAAAAAATAATGTCGGTTATTTTGTTTCTTATTATGATTATTATCAACCTGAAAGTTATTTACCTCAAACTGATACCTATATTGAAAAAGATACTCAGATTAATGAAAAAATTGAAAAATTAAGACTAGAGGCAACTGCAATGCTGTTATCTGGAGAACCAACAATTATTGTCTCAACTGTATCTTGTATCTACTCTCTTGGTAATCCTCAAGAATGGAAAGATTCTTCAATTTTAGTTGGTACTGGTGATGAAATTAAGCGAACTGATTTAATTCGAAAATTAGTTGATGCCAGATATGAGCGAAATGATGTTGAGGTTTCCCCTGGAAATTTTAGAGTAAAGGGTGATACTATTGATATTACTCCTGCATACTCTGAGGATATAATTCGAATTTCTATGTTTGGTGATGAGATTGAAAAAATAACTTTACTTGATCATGTTTCATTAAAAGAAAAAAAGAAAATAACTCAAATGACAATTTTTCCTGCAAAACATTATCTAATTGCTAAGGATGCTAGTAAAAGAGCTGTTGCGTCAATTAGAGATGAACTAAAATATCATTTACCTACATTAAATGAACTTGAAAAACAACGACTTGAAATGAGAACAAATTATGATTTAGAAATGATTGAAGAATTAGGATATTGTTCTGGTATTGAAAATTACTCTAGACATTTTGATGGGCGCAATAAAGGCGATAAGGCATATTGTTTAATGGATTTTTTTGGCGATGATTATCTTTTGGTAATTGATGAATCTCATGTTACGTTGCCTCAATTACATGCAATGTACAAAGGTGATTATTCTCGAAAAGACAAACTTGTAACATATGGATTTAGATTACCTAGTGCATATGATAATCGACCATTAAAGTTTGAAGAATTTGAAGATTATATTCAAAATACTATTTTTGTTTCAGCTACCCCTTCTGATTATGAAAAGAAAATATCTGCAAAGATTGTTGAACAACTAGTAAGGCCCACTGGATTACTTGATCCTCAAATTGAAATTAGACCTACTAAAGACCAAATGGATAATTTAATTTCTGAAATAAATAAACGTGCTAAAAATTCTGAGCGTGTTTTAGTGACTACTTTAACTAAAAGAATGGCTGAGGATTTAGCTGAATATCTCTCAAAAAAAGATGTTAAGGTTAGATACATGCATTCAGAAATTGATGGATTACAAAGAACTGAAATTATTCGCCAATTACGCCTAGGTGAATTTGATGTTTTAGTTGGAATTAATCTTTTACGTGAGGGTTTAGACATTCCAGAGGTTTCCCTTGTAGCAATTTTAGATGCTGATAAAGAAGGTTTTTTGAGAAATTTTACTAGCTTAATTCAAACTTGTGGTAGAGCTGCAAGAAATGTATCTGGTACTGTAATAATGTATGCTGATACAAATACAAAATCTATGAAAAATACTATCAATGAAACTATTCGTCGTAGAAAAAAACAAATTTTATACAATCAAGAATATGGCATAACTCCTAAATCAATTATGAAATCTGTGCCTGAACAGGAAATTGCATTGGATGAATCAAAATTAAAATCAATACATGATCTTAGAAATGATGTGATTGATTTAGATGCTCAAATGAAAAAGTTTTCTGAAGAATTAGATTTTGAGCAAGCCATTTCTTGCAGAGATAGAATAAAAAGATTGGAAAAGGAGATTGAATTTAGAAATGATAGATAATAAATTAAAAATTAGAGGTGCACGTCATCATAATTTAAAAAATATTGATGTTGATATTCCAAAAAATAAACTAGTTGTAATTAGTGGTTTATCTGGTTCTGGAAAATCTACTTTAGCTTTTGATACAATTTATGCTGAAGGACAACGACGATATGTTGAATCTCTTTCTTCATACGCTCGTCAATTTTTAGAAATGATGGATAAACCTGATGTTGATTCTATTGATGGATTATCCCCTGCAATTGCAATTCAACAAAAAACTACTAGCAAAAATCCTCGTTCTACTGTTGGTACTACAACTGAAATTTATGATTACATGCGTTTACTTTACGCTAGAATTGGAATTCCTCATTGTACAAATTGTAAACGAAAAATATCTACACAATCTGTTGAAAGAATTTGTGATTCTGTTCTCAAAGATTTTTTGGGACAAAAAATATTGATTCTATCTCCACTTATTCAAAGAAAAAAGGGTACCTATGAGAAACTCTTTGAGCAAATTAAGAAAGATGGATATTCTAGAATACGCCTAAATGGTGAAATTTTGAGCCTAGATGATGGTATTCCTCCATTGGATAGGCAAAAATGGCACAATATCGAAATTGTTGTCGATAGAATATCTACAAGTAAATCTGAACGATCTAGAATTTTTGAGGCTATTCAAACTGCAATTAAAGCATCAAAAGGTGATGTGATGATTTCATCTGATAAATCTGAAAAAATCTTTTCTCAAAATAACGCCTGTCCTCATTGTGGATTAACGATTGGTGAGTTAGAGCCACGAAATTTTTCATTTAATTCTCCTTTTGGATTGTGTAAAACATGTAATGGATTGGGAGTTAAAATGGAATTTGATGCTGCTTTAGTAATTCCTGATAAATCTAAATCTATTTTGGAAGGGGCAATTGTTCCTTGGAGTGGTAGATTTTCTGCATTTAGAAAACAAGCATTAGGTACAGTTGGTGAGAAATTTGGATTTGATTTAATGACTCCAATTGAAAAAATAAAACCAAAACACCTTGAAATTATTTTAAATGGAACAACTGATTTAATTAATTTTCAATATAATTCTAAATCTGGTGACTCTTCATGGAAATATACAAATGCGTTTGAAGGTGTACTTGTAAATCTTCAACGTGTTTTTCTAGAAACTGATTCTGAATCAAAACGTGAATGGCTTAAACAATTCATGCGTGATACTCATTGTAATACATGTGATGGTAAAAAACTAAAACCTGAATCACTTGCAGTTACAGTTAATGATTTGGGAATAATGGATGTGTGTAATTTATCCATTACAAATTGTTTTGATTTCTTTTCTAATTTGAAATTGACTGACACTGAACAACATATTGCAAGAGATATTTTAAAAGAAATCAAAGAACGGTTAGAGTTTTTAATTAATGTTGGATTAAACTATCTTTCATTAAATCGTCTTTCTTCTACTCTTTCTGGTGGTGAATCTCAAAGAATTCGATTGGCTACTCAAATTGGTTCTAATCTTACTGGTGTTTTGTATGTGCTTGATGAGCCTACAATTGGATTACATCAGCGTGATAATGCAAGGTTGATCAAAACGCTAAACAAGCTACGAAATCTTGGTAATACTGTTATTGTTGTAGAGCATGACGAGGAAGTTATACGAAATTCAGACTGGATAATTGATTTAGGTCCTGGTGCTGGGGTGCATGGTGGAAATATTGTCTTTGAAGGAACAATTAAAAAAATTCTACAGGCAACTAAATCCGTAACTGGAACTTATCTTAAAGATAATTCTCTAATTGTTTTAAAAAATAAAATACGTAAACCTGAGGGTTCATTAATTATTAAAGATGCATCTGAAAATAATTTAAAAAATATTGATGTTGAAATTCCTCTAGGACTTTTTGTATCTGTAACTGGAGTATCTGGTTCTGGAAAATCTACTTTGATTAATGATATTTTACTTAAAAGTATCGAGAATCATTTTTCTAAAACTCATATTCGTTCTGGTGATCATAAAGAAATTTCTGGTTTGGATAATATTGATAAAGTAATTGCCATTGATCAATCCCCTATTGGTAGAACTCCTCGCTCAAACCCTGCAACATACATTGGTGCATTTACTCCCATTCGAGAATTATACTCTAACACTGCATTATCAAAAGAACGTGGATACAAACCAGGACAATTTTCATTTAATGTTGCTGATGGTAGATGTTTTGCATGTGAAGGTGATGGTGTTAAACAAATTGAAATGCAATTTCTATCTGATGTGTATGTTAAATGTGATGAGTGTAAGGGAAAACGATACAACTCTGAAACTCTATCTGTATTGTATAAAGGAAAAAATGTTTCTGATGTTTTACAAATGACTGTTTATGAAGCATTAACTTTCTTTGAGAATGTTCCTTCAATTCAAAGAAAATTACAAACTGTTAATGATGTTGGTTTGGGATATATCAAACTTGGACAATCCTCTACCACTTTATCTGGTGGTGAGGCTCAACGTGTAAAACTTGCTTCAGAATTATCTAAACGTGGTACTGGAAAAACTCTATACATCTTAGATGAGCCTACTACTGGCTTGCATTTTGCAGATGTTCAAAAATTATTGGATGTTTTAAACAGATTAGTAAATTTGGGTAATACTGTTGTTGTAATTGAACATAATATGGATATCATCAAAAATTCAGACTGGTTAATTGATTTAGGTCCTGAAGGTGGAGATGAGGGAGGTCGTATTGTTACTGTTGGTACTCCTTCTGATGTTTCAAAATCTCCTGGTAGCTATACTGGAAAATATCTAAAAAAATTATTGTAAAATGACATTTGATATCTCTAAAGTAATCATTCCTACAAATCCTGGAATTTATTTAATGAAAAATTCTGATGGAAAAATTATCTATATTGGAAAAGCAAAAAATTTGAAAAACCGTGTTCGTTCTTATTTTAATAAAAATCAAAATTATAAAACTCAAAAATTAGTTGAAAATATTTCTGAAATTGAATTTGTCTTAACTGATAATGAAAGTGAGGCTTTTCTTTTAGAGTCTAATATGATTAAAAAATATAGACCTCGATTTAATATTGAATTAAAAGATCAACAACGTTATACATATCTGCGATTATCTGATGAAAAATATCCTCGATTATTAGTGGCTCGACGAACAAGAGATGGTAAGTTTTTGGGTAAAGGAAAATTCTATGGGCCTTTCACTCAAGGAAGTTCAAAATTACTTACAATTGGAACTCTTAGAAAATCATTTCAAATAAGAATTTGTAAAACTCTTCCAAAAAAAGTATGTCTTGAATATCATTTAGGTAACTGTGAAGGTCCTTGTGAATTCAAAGATGCTCAAGAAAAATATCCTAAACATGTAAAAAAATTAGAAGATGTTCTAAAGGGAAAAAATGATACTAAAATTTTTACAAAAAAATTAAAAGATGAAATGTATCAAGCAGCTGAATCTCAACAATTTGAGCGTGCAAAAGATATTCGTGACACGCTAATTAGGCTTGGAAGTCTTCAAACTAAACAAAAAATGGAGTATGTTGAAAATTCTGATGAAGAATATTTTGGCATTGGAATTCAACAACAAACTGCAACTGTAATGAATTTTAGAATGATCAATGGTGTGATTCGAGACAGTGACAAATTCTTTTTTGATTTGGTAGGTGATAATTCCTTTTCAAATTTTCTTTACCAGTATTATTCTACACATAAAATTCCAAAATTAATCATTACAAGTGAACTTCCTGAAAATCAAAAATTATTGGAATCTTTATTGTCTGAACAATCTGGATTTATTGTAAAAATAATGACTCCTACAAGAGGTAAGAAAAATGATATTATGAATTTAATTTTAAAGAATATTCAATTAATTCACTCTAAGGGTGCTAATCCTGCCTTAATTGAATTACAAGAAATTCTAAATCTACCATCACTGCCTAACATCATTGAATGTTTTGATATTTCTAATCATGGTGCTGAATTTGCAGTTGGTTCTATGGCTAGTTTTGTGAATGGAATTCCAAATAAATCTGGATATCGAAAATTCAAAATTAAAACAATTACTGGTAGGGATGATTTTGCAATGATTGGTGAAATTATTAAAAGAAGATATTATCGATTATTAGAAGAAAATTCTACATTACCTGATTTAATTTTGATTGATGGTGGTAAAGGACAATTAAGTGCAGCATTGAAATCTTTGGAATCACTTGGATTAAAATTACCTTGTATATCCTTAGCAAAAGAAAATGAAGAAGTATATCTTCCTAAAATTAAAAATCCTATAATAATTCCTAAACATAAAGAATCATTAAAAATTTTACAATACGCTAGAGATGAAACTCATAGATTTGGTGTTGCATACAATCGTACTATACGTAAAAATCAAATAAAATAAAAAAGAAAAATTTTGGTTAGTTTACACTAACGCTTCCAACCATCCAAGGATGAACCATACAGAAGTAATCATAACTTCCTGCTTCATCAAAGGTAAATGCATAATTTGCACTTGCCATTAGTAAGCTACTATCAAATACACCTGATGGACCCATTGCTGGACTGCCGCCAGTTACTGTGTGTGCTGCAGTGTCAATGTTTGCCCATTCTACAGTATCTCCTGCATTAATTGAAACCATTGCTGGTGAAAAACATGCATTAGTTGTTTCACAACCTGGAACTGCTGTTCCGATTGGAATGTCTACGATAACTGTTTTTGGTGCTGCATCAGCTGCTGCTTGTGCTGCGGCTTTGTCAGCTGCTGCTTGTGCTGCGGCTTTGTCAGCTGCTGCTTGTGCTGCGGCTTTGTCAGCTGCTGCTTGTGCTGCGGCTTTGTCAGCTGCTGCTTGTGCTGCGGCTTTGTCAGCTGCTGCTTGTGCTGCGGCTTTGTCAGCTGCTGCTTGTGCTGCGGCTTTGTCAGCTGCTGCTTGTGCTG
>Ga0233440_1002194_pt1 | contig 16533 bp, 13 predicted proteins | sample SI_123_September_5_FD_182791 | JGI IMG/M metagenome (GOLD analysis project Ga0233440, IMG submission 182791) | Seawater microbial communities from Saanich Inlet, British Columbia, Canada - SI_123_September2016_120_MG | ecosystem: Environmental > Aquatic > Marine > Inlet | place: Canada: British... | reverse complement strand
GCAAAGAGGGTTATACCTGGCGGCAATATGTTGCTTTCTAAAAGACCAGAAATGTTTTTGCCTGAAAAATGGCCGTCTTACTTTAGTAAATCCAAAGGGTGTAGTGTCTGGGATCTAGATGGCAATGAATTCATTGATATGTCGATTATGGGTATTGGCACCAACACATTGGGCTATGGACATCCTGAGGTGGATGAGGCAGTAATGAAAACTGTTAAAGATGGCAATATGTCAACCTTTAATTGTCCAGAAGAAGTTTATTTGGCAGAAAAATTAGTAGAGATACATCCTTGGGCGGATATGGTGAGATTTGCTAGGGCGGGGGGTGAGATTAATTCCATAGCGGTTCGCATTGCTAGAGCATCTACCGGTAGGGATAAAATTGCCATTTGTGGTTATCATGGTTGGCATGACTGGTACCTATCTACTAACCTCAATAGTGATAAAAATTTGGATGGGCATTTATTGCCAGGTTTAAAGCCTAACGGCGTTCCTAGAGGATTAACTGGGACAACTTTGCCTTTTAACTACAATGATATTGAACAATTAGAGCAATTAATTAAAGACAATAAAGGTGAAATTGCCGCCATTAAAATGGAAGTTTCTAGAAATGAAGGACCAAAAGACAATTACTTGCAAAAGGTAAGAGATCTGGCTACTGAAAACAATATCATTTTGATTTTTGATGAGTGCACTTCAGGCTTTCGAGAAACCTTCGGTGGTCTGCATAAAAAATATGGTGTAGAACCTGATCTGGCTATTTTTGCCAAGGCTTTGGGTAATGGCTACGCAATTTCTGCTTGCATCGGTAAGCAAGAATTTATGCAGGCGGCACAACAAACCTTTATTAGTTCAACTTTCTGGACTGAGCGTGTTGGACCGACTGCAGCATTGAAAACACTCGAAGTCATGGAGCGAGAGAAGTCTTGGCAAACTATTACTCAAATTGGCAACAACATCTCTAGCCAATGGCAAAGCCTGGCTGATAAGTATGAATTAGATATCAGTACCTGGGGTCTGCCGGCACTGAGTGGCTATACATTTAATTTACCCAACGCGCTATCTTATAAAACCTTGATTACACAGGAAATGCTTAAGAAAGGCTATCTTGCTGCTAACAGTGTTTATGCTTGTACGGAGCATACACAGGAGTTGGTAGATGGCTATTTTGCAGAGCTCGACCCAATATTTGCAACTATTAAGGAGTGTGAAGAGGGGCTGGACGTAAACACTCTGCTAGAGGGTCCATTGTGTCATAGTGGATTTAAGCGCCTAAACTAATGAAAGTAATATTTCGTGTTGATTCTTCTCTAAAGATGGGTACAGGCCACGTTATGCGTTGCTTAACCCTAGCTCAAGTGCTAAAAGAAAATGGAGCAAATGTTGAGTTTATTTGTAGAAAACACAAAGGAAGCTTAATAGGCAAGATTCGATCGAGTGGGTTTGTTGCTCATGAGTTAAAGGTGTTTGAAGAGACTGAAGTTGATACTAAATTAGCACATTCACACTGGCTAGGGGCGACTCAACAACAAGATGCCGATGATTGTATTGAGATACTCAAAGCGGAAAAATCCGATTGGCTGATTGTTGATCATTACGCCTTAGATGAGCTGTGGCAAAAGAGACTTAAGCCTTATTATAAAAAATTAATGGTGATTGATGATCTGGCAGATCGTAAACACCAGTGCGATATTTTGCTTGACCAAACATTTGGCCGTCAACAGGAGGATTATTTGCTACTTATTCCTGAATATTGCGAATTGTTGTTAGGCTCACAATATGCGCTACTCAGGCCTGAATTTGCCGAATGGAGGGGGTTTAGTTTAGGGCGCCGCAGTAAACCAGAGTTTAAACGACTTTATATTAACATGGGTGGTGTTGATATTGACAATGTTACCGAAAGTATCCTAGACGAATTAAAGCTATGTAACTTGCCAGATGATATGAAGATTACTGTTGTAATGGGGGGGGCTGCCCCTCATCTTGAGAGTGTTAAGTCCAAGGCAAATGTACTACCTTACAAAACAGTGATTAAGGTTAATGTAGATAATATGGCTGAAATTATGGCAAATTCTGATATCGCAATTGGCGCAGCTGGAGCTACCACCTGGGAACGATGTTGCTTGGGTTTGCCAACTATTCAAATTGTCATCGCTAAAAACCAACTGTTTTCAGCGGAAGTATTGGCTCACCATAATATTGTAAAGTTAGTAAAGGAAATTAAAGAAATCGCTTATCTGTTAGAAAGTTCAACCAAATGGATAAACGATGTTGGCAATGCGGCTTTAGAAATATGTGACGGCATGGGTGGCTTTAAGGTCTTCAACAAGATGACTAGCCACAAGATACTTCTGGAAGCATCTGGCGAAGTTGAGCTGTGCAATTATATTGATTTAAATGAACATGATAAAATGCTAGTGCTAAATATGCGTAATCATTTACAAATTAAAAAATGGATGCACAATCAAAATAGCATTTCAGAAGAGGATCATTTTGGATTCATTAAGAATTTAGAAGCTGATAAAGAAAGACGCTATTTCTTGATTAAACAAAAAGATAATATAATTGGCTCGATTAATTTTTCAAAAATAAATTTTGAAAATTCTGTAGAGTTGGGTATTTACACCAACCCTTTTTTACAATTAAAAGGCACTGGCAAATTGTTAGAGTCAGTTGCGAGCCAATATGCTTTTATTGAGCTGGATGTCAAAAAAATTAAATTAGAAGTGTTTTCAGATAACGAAAGAGCAATTCATTTTTATAATAAATGCGGTTTTGAACTCGTCGATACAAAGAAAGTGAATCATCAAAACATTATGTGCATGGAAAAAATGAAAGTATTGGAGGAAGTATAATGAGCAAATCTATCAGTATTAATGGTAGAAAGATAGGTCTAGACCATTCGCCATATGTTATTGCAGAAATGTCAGCGAATCATAATGGTGATATTAATAATGCATATAAAATTATTGATATGGCTAAAGCATCTGGAGCAGATGCGGTTAAATTACAAACTTATCGCCCGGATACGATCACAATGGATATGAATACGCCAGAATTCATGATTGAAGGTGGCCTATGGGATGGCCAAAGCTTGTATGAATTGTATAAGAGTGCGCATATGCCGTGGGAGTGGCACAAACCCCTATTCGATTATGCAAAAAAAGTTGGTATTACAATATTCAGCTCCCCGTTTGACAATACTGCGGTTGATCTATTAGAAGATTTAAATACACCAGCATATAAGATCGCTTCTTTTGAGGCTGTAGATCTACCCTTGATAAAATATGTGGCCAAAACTGGAAAACCCATGATTATTTCAACAGGAATGGCAGACTCGGAGGAAATTCAAGAGGCTATTGAGGCTGCACGAGAGGGTGGTTGTAAAGAGTTGGCTATATTACATTGTGTGAGTGGCTATCCAGCGCCAGCAGAGGATTATAATTTGAGAACGCTTGTTGATATGCAGCAAAAATTTGGTCTAATTACAGGACTCTCTGATCATACAATTGACAATACAACAGCAATTACTAGTGTGGCGTTAGGCGCTTCTATTATTGAAAAGCACGTGACTTTAGATCGAAATGGCGGCGGCCCTGATGATTCTTTCTCACTTGAATCTGAGGAATTAAAACAATTATGCAAAGGGGCTAAAACAGCATGGGAGTCACTCGGACAGGTTGATTATGGCAGAAAATCAAGCGAGCAAGCTAATGTAAAGTTTCGACGTTCATTGTATTTTGTTAAAGACATTAAAAAGGGAGACCTGATTACCAAAGCACATATTAAAAGCATAAGACCTGGCTACGGTTTGGCGCCAAAATATCTAGAAAGCATTATAGGGTTAAGTGTCAAAGAGGATATTTTGTCAGGGGTTCGTGTTTCCATGAATTTTTTAACTGATCACAAATAAAATTAAATGAAAGTACTTCTTAGTAGACTTTGGACAAATCTTATTGCGAAGAGAAAGCGACAGCTGTTTCTTATTTTGCTTTTAATGTTATTGACGTCAATTGCTGAAGTTGTAAGTATTGGAGCAGTGGTTCCATTTCTTGCAGTGTTAGCAAATCCGGAAGGCATTGTAAAAAATGATATAGTTTTTAGCTTTATGCAATATTTTAATTTAACTAATGCAAGTCAACTATTGTTGCTATTTACTATTGCATTTGTAACTGCCGCTATTATTGCCGGATTAATGAGGATAGCTCTTTTATGGAGTCAGGCAAGATTTTCAAATGCTGTAGGTACGGATTTAAGTTACAAGGCTTATAAACTCACACTTTATCAACCATACTCAGTACATATTTCTAAAAATAGTAGCGAGGTTATTGCAGGAATAACTTCAAAAATAAATATAGTTGTATCCTCTATTCTTTCTCCTATCTTAATTGGAGCAAGCTCAGCTGTTATGTTGACAATGATAATGTTGACATTGGTAATTATAAGTCCATATATTGCTATTAGTATAATAATTGGATTTTCGTTTGTCTATATCGTCTTTATAGTGTTAACACGAAAAAAATTGATTAGTAATAGTAATAATATTAGTAATAAATCAGGCGAGTTGATTAAAATCCTTCAAGAGGGGTTAGGTGGTATACGTGATATAAAAATAGATGGAACAGAAAATGCTTTTTGTAGTTTATTTCGTAATGCTGATATGATAATGAGGCGTTCCAAGGCTAACAATCAAATTATGGCACAAGCACCACGGTTTATTGTTGAGTCAGTCGGTATTGTTGTGATTGTGCTTATTGCATACTCTTTTTCAGATTCTAAAGAAGGCATAACCAATACTTTGCCAATATTAGGAGCTCTGGCATTGGGAGCACAACGCATGTTGCCTATGATCCAATCAGCATACGGGGCATGGTCAAACATGAAAGGGTCATATAAAGCATTAGAGGATGTTGTAAATATGATTGAACAGGTAATTCCTTGTGATAAAAATCATAACAATATGGCGATACCGTTCAATTATGAAATAAGATTGAAAAATGTGCATTATCGTTATAATGATGACACGTCTTGGGTGTTAAACAATGTTAATATAAGTATAAAAAAAGGAGAAAAAGTAGGTATTATCGGAAAAACTGGTAGTGGCAAAAGCACCCTTGTTGATATTATTATGGGCTTATTACAACCATCAATTGGAGAGATATTAGTTGATGATTCGAAAGTACTAGGATCTAGTAGAGAATGGCAAGCACATATTGCCCATATACCTCAATCTATATTTCTTACAGACGCAACAATATCAGAAAACATTGCTTTTGGAGTGGCTAAAGATAAAATTGATATATGTAGAGTTAAAAAGGTGGCAAAAATTGCACAAATTTCTAAAATAATTGATTCTTGGAATGATAAATATGAGACGGTTGTGGGTGAAAGGGGTGTGCAATTATCGGGTGGGCAACGTCAACGTATTGGTATTGCACGAGCTTTGTATAAGAAAGCAGATATATTAATATTGGATGAAGCAACTAGCGCACTGGATAATAAAACAGAAAATTTAGTTATAACGGGTATTGAGAACAATAAAGAAAATGCAACAATTATAATGGTTGCGCATCGTCATAGCACACTCAAAAATTGCGACAAGATAATAGTGATGGACGATGGTGTTGTGGTAAACGCAGGGGCTTATTCTGAAGCCTCTAGATTTTTTAATTAATTTTTGTAATATTTTAGTTTTACAAAAAAATATAAAGCAAAAAAAGGGGGAGAGAGTATGGGGATTTTTATAAAAGGAGAAAAGGTTGATTTAACAGCTCCATTAGATTCTGATTTTGAAACTTGGGGGCAATGGTTTAATGATGAAAAGATTACGAGGTATATGGATATAGGTGTAGGTCCATTTAATGCCACTACACAAAAGAAATTCTATCATAACTCTGTAGAGGCTGGTAGATTTTTAGCACTAATCAAATCGAGAGAAGGAGATCTTTTAGGTGTAACTAGCTTAAGTGAGATAAATTACCAAAATAAAAGTTGCCAGATATCATCAGTTTGTCCAGTATTTAAAAGGCGGTACCCTTTGGCAGCATTAGAAGGCAGAGCGTTAACAGTGAAATATGCTTTTGAAGAGCTTGGAATGAATCGAATATACTCAGGTAATGTATACCCAGGAAATTATAAATGGTACCAGTCTTACTCAACTTTAGGGTTTTCTCCAGAAGGTGTATTTAAATCATATATGTATAAGAATAGAAAATTTCTTGATGTACTAAGAGTGTCCTTATTATATGATGATTATAAATCAATAAAAACGAGAAGAGGTGGCGACATCTGGCTTGGAGAGGAGAAAATGATGAAATTAATAAAGGGGTACAGAAAAAATGAAACTAGTGGAAAAAAACTTTATCAAATTATTAATGAAATCAAACAAGATAATAATGCATATTTAAGATCAATTGAGGCAGATTTTGTTTAATTTTATGTATAAAAATAGAGGACTGTATGGAATATAAAAAAGAAATACCTGCTTTAAAAACTAGATGGACTGAAGACAGGTATTCTGACAGATATCAAAATAACCCTTTGCGAAGAAAGCAATATTTATTGGATGCTAATTTTATCAAGCGCTTTGTTAATAATGGAGTAGTTTGTGATGTAGGGTGTGGGACAGGTGAATTTCTTGAAACAATAAAATGGAACGGTTTAAAATTTGGGATGGAGATAAGTGATACACCAAAGCGCATAGCTGAAAAAAAAGGAATTAACTTTAATAAAGATATTTTTACAGAGAAAGATTTTTTTGATGTGATTATTTTTCGTGGCACAATTCAACATGTTGATAATCCATTTTTAATGATGAAGAAATCCCTTGAATCTTTAAAGTCAGGCGGGTACATTTTTTTTATTGCAACTCCTAATTCTGAGTCATGGTTGTATAGAAGAAAATTAAAATTACCAGCTCTATCTAAAGAAATTAACTTTTATATCCCTGGCGCATTACAGTTGGAGAATGCTCTTAAAAATTTTGGATATCAAGAAATTTTTATTGAGCAAGCGTATTTGGGTACTCCATATGCACACCCTGTGACTGATCACTTAAAATTTTTAATTAATTTATTCACTCCTTATTATCTTCCTCATGCCTTTTGGGGGTCTATGATGAGTATCTGTGCAAAAAAGCCGTAGTATTTAATACATTGTTTGTTAAATATCGCATTTAACTTTTTGAGGTGTAAGTCTCAAATTTTTTTCTAATCTGGAATATACGTATGAATTCGTTTGAAAAAATTATAAATTTGCAACCTGAAATAGGAAATAAGATGTATAGATGGGCAAAAGATCTGTTTCCTGTATGTAGAAGTATTACAGGAGATGGAGTTAGAGAGACTCTTAATTATATATCAGAGAATATTACACCTTTAACAATGCATTCTATTTCTAGTGGTACAAAGGTATTCGATTGGGTTATACCAAACGAATGGTCAATTAATGATGCATGGGTTGAAGATATGCAAGGAAATAAAATTATTAAATTTTCTGACAACAATCTTCATGTAATCAGTTACTCCGATCCTGTTGACAAGGTTGTTAGCAGAGAAGAGATGTTTGATCACTTGCATACATTGCCAAACCAGGCTGATGCAATACCGTATGTTACATCCTATTATGAGAATATATGGGGTTTTTGTTGCTCTCACAATCTAAAAGAGAAGATGAAAGACGATATGTATCGTGTTTATATTGACTCATCAAAAAAACCGGGCGTATTGAATTTCGCTGAAATTGTAATTCCTGGTGAGACAGATAAGGAGATTTTTTTGTCAACATATGTATGCCATCCATCAATGGCAAATAATGAATTATCTGGTCCAATGGTTACAGCAATGTTGGTTAGATTACTTCGTGAAATTGCCCCACTTAAATACACGATAAGAGTTGTATTTATTCCAGAAACAATAGGGTCGATTGCATACATATCAAAAAATCTTAGCTCAATGAAGAAAAATATTGTTGCTGGATTTAATATAACATGTGTTGGTGATGATCGCTGCTATTCCTTCTTACCATCACGAAATGGCCATACTATTGCAGATAAAATATCAGAGCACATTTTATCACATGTTGATAAAAACTATCTCAGCTACACTTGGAGAAATCGTGGTAGCGACGAACGACAGTATTGTGCACCAGGTGTAGATTTGCCCATAGTAAGTATAATGCGTAGTAAATATAATGAATACCCTGAATATCATACAAGTTTAGATAATTTAGATGTTATAAGTCCAAATGGCTTGTTAGGGGGGTTGAAAGCAATTGCTTTGGCTATTATTGCAGTTGATGTTAATTATTGCCCTTGGACAGCTTCATTGTGTGAACCAATGCTTGGTAAGCATAAACTTGTATCAAATATATCTATTAAAGGTGCTGGGGTTAGTGGCATGAATATTGGGAGAGATATAAGGGGATTTATTTCAATGTCAGATGGTAAAAATGATTTGATAGATATAGCAAATTTCTTAAAAATTTCAGTATGGAAGGCTTATAGCATTAGTCAAGTGCTATTAAAAAGTGGCTTAATATATTCCAATCCAAAAAAAAATTATCAGATAAGTGATTAATCTATTTCATATTAATAGTCCAATAACTGCTATTGTTTCTATAAGCTATATAAAACAACATTTTCCTAGTGAACGTGTGTATTTATTTTTCAGTAGGGGGACGTCGTTTTTAAGTGAATTATTTGATGAGAATCATAGTGTTGTACTAACAAATAGCACGATTAATAGTTTATTGGATAGTAAGAATGAAGGTGTTAATATTTACATACCACATGACTATGTAAATGGTAAACGTTATCTGCAGCTTATATATAAAAATTTTTTTAATAGTGTTATATATGTAGAGGAAGGAGATTTATCTCATTTTAATACACGATATCATCATGATAGGAGGCGAATATTTGCCTCAAAACTAAGGTTGTGCGACATCCCTTTAATAGGGAAAGTATTTGATAAAAAAGTTTATTCTAAAGATATAAAATATATTTCACTTACCTCAAATGCATTTCAATTTGCTTCAAATCGTAAGCGAGTTGTAGTGCCTTTATGGAACGGGATAGCAGAAAAATACCAACAAAAAATACAAAAAAAATCCTTTATTCTACTGGTACCTAAGTTTGAAATTGAAAAAAAACTAAGAGATGCTCGTTCTTTATTAAAAACATTGAACGATCCTTTATATTTAAAACTTCATCCTTTTATTTACAATAATAAAAAAATGCTAAAAGAGTCTTTACTTATAATTGGAGATTTAGGTTTTTCTAGTGATTGTTTACTTCCTCATGATACCGTTTTAGAGCTTGAGTGTATTAACGGAGGGATTACATTAATAGGGTCCGAGTCATCATTATTCCGTTATTCAAAAATATTTGGATTTAACTATATTTTAATTTGAAAGTATGCTATTGCATGGGTTTTAATCTACTTATAAAGGTGCTATAAAATGGGAAGAATTGTTTTTTTGTTAGGCGGGTCAGGAAATATTTTTTTTCAAATTGTGAACATTGAAAAGAAAAAATTTTACTATAGTGTTTCTGATTTGTTTTTGCATGCAAGTGTCAGAAGGCTGTTGAATCACACAAATCATAGAGATATACATAGAGAGTTGTTTAAAATAAAGGCTCAAAGTCCGCTAATCAATGTATTTTTTCCAGTATTATTATTTGATATTTTTTTGTCAAAAATATTTGGATACTGTCTTTTTTCTAATTTAGACCTAGGATTTTGCAAAGGAAAGCCTATTTTGTATGATTTGATTTATTTTGGTTATTTTCAAAATAATGCTAGTTTAACTGATATTAGAAATTCTAAAGAAAAAGTTATTGATTATAAAGATAATAATTATGATTTGAATAAAGTCGTTATTCATATACGAGGAGGAGATTTTTTAGAAAATAAATGTGCATTAGGGTACGAATATTACAAATCTGCAGTCAGGATAGCTATAGATAGATCGGAAGAGAAGTTGGAATTTATTGTTGTAACAGATGATACTAGGTGGTCTAAAAAAATAATGGACAAAGTTGTTGATGTAGATAAGTACGTATTAATTAATAAAGATGAAATTTTTGACTTTGGATATCTAAATAGCTGCAAGACAGTAATAACATCAAATAGCACATTTGCCTTAATTGCCGTTTTGACTAATAAATCAATTAATAGCGCCATAATTCCAATAGATGTATATAAAAAATTTAAAGGCAAGGGTGCAGTGATTGATATGGAAATAATTGCAATTTAGTTAAGAAAAATTATTATTAATTTCATAGCTAACATTTTACTGTAAATGCTATCTTTGCTTTACTCAAAAATGGTGCCTTTTGTACCATAAAATAATTTAATATGAAAAATGATATACAAATACTACACTATCAATCCTACTCTACTGGATTTATGCACGAGTGGCAAAAATACCACTTTGTTGATGAGTTACGACATTATGGTTTTAACATAACAAGTGTATCTGCTAAGTTTAACAATGAAGTTCTTGATGAGGAAAAAACTCTAGATAGCATTAAAAATGGAATTAGAAACAGTAAATGTAGCAATATACTATTTTTCTGCACAACTGGAGATCGTTATATAACAAAAAATATTCTAGAAGAGTTAAAGAGTATGGGTATGCCACTTATTAGATTAGCATGTGATGATTTAAGCGTTCCATTTATGTCAAAAAAAACAGCTAAATTTTATGATATATATTGGACTACCGTTGAAGACAATATAAGTATATTAGAATCATATGGGGCCAATGTGGTTTGTATGCCATTTGCAGCAAATCCTTTTATATTTAAACCAACAAAGGTTCAGCATGATAATAGTGTTGGATTTATTGGCACACCCTATGGTGCACGTATGAGGTATTTAAATGCTCTTGATAAGAGCGGGATAAAAGTTGTGCAATATGGTGGAAAATCCTGTGAAAAAAAATCAAATTCAATTAAAAAAAATAATACAAAAAATAATTTTAGTGGTTTTTTAGGAACCTTAAAATATACTATGGAAAGTGTAAAATTTTCCTCTGGAAGAGCGATAATTATTTCGGCAATACTTAAGAGAATGCAAAATATAGAAAAGAATTCGTCAATATCGCCGAACATTATAAAAAAACCCGGGCCAACCTTTCGTGAATTTTCCAATACAATTTCATCGATGGGACTTAGTATTGGTTCTACTGAACTCTCAAATACATTCTTGTTAGAAAAGCCATTGCACAATATCAGACTTAGAGAATTTGAAGTGACAATGTCAGGCGGTGTGCATATAGCCCCACGATCAAATTTATTACGCGAATATTTTAATGAAGATAAGGAAATGCTGATGTTTTCGTCTGAAGAAGAATTGGTAGATAAATCACGATATTATTTGGATAATAAACATGTATCTTTGCGAAGTAAATTGTCAGAAAGTGCAAGAATTCGTAGTTTGAAATCCCACACATGGAAAAATAGATTTGATGTGTTATTTGATAAGTTGTCTTTGAGTCGCAATTAATATGTATATAAAACAAACACTTAAATTTAACATATTGACAATTCTTGTAGGGTTAGCTCTTTTGTTTAATTTATGGGATTATTATCTTATAGAAAAATTTAATTATGGATTGAGTAGTTTGATATATATCATAGTCATTATTTTTTCATTATTAATTGGCATTAAGATAAAAACTAAACTTGTATTGTTGTATTTGGCATTTATTACTTACATGTTATTTGTATCTTTATTTTCAGAATATATTAGTATTTCAGTATATAGAGTGGCATTGTTTACATTGTGGTGTGGTTTTTGTTTAATAATTTATTCTTCAAAAGATTTTTTGGATTTCAGAGTCGTGTTGAATATTGCTTTATATGGATCGATATTTTATTTATTACCAGTCTTGTTGTATGGAGATTATTCACACGCCAGACTATCTTCGAATGAGATATTTAATCCATCATGGATTGCATACCAATCAGCAATATTATTCTTTTTGCTATTGTTGAAAACAAACATTAGTGTTTTTTCCAGAATAATATACTCCGCACCAATACTTCTTACAATTATATTAACTCAAGGGCGTACAGCCCTAGGGTCAATTATACTTTCACTTATTCTGGCATACACAATTGATAATAAAAAGAGAATGATAATTATTCCTGTGATTATATTTTTCATTTATGTTTTTATAATGACAAATGAAACAATTATATTGGATTTTCTTTCAAGTTTTTATGAAGGGTATTTCAACAGATTTATTAATTTATTCTCAAGCGATCCTGACGTTGTTACTGCTGGACGAGTTACCCTCTGGAAGGAAAGTTTATCAATATATATAAATTCAGAAAATATAATGCCAATTGGAATTAATCAAACATGGCCAGTATATGGATTTAATTCGCCTCATAATATTTACATTAAGTTGTTAAATGAATTGGGCATTGTATTTTTAGCTATGTATTTATTAATCTTATTTTATATTTTGTTTTATTTAATTAAAACAAAAAAATCTATAACACTTAAATCATTTTGGATTTTTTTTATTGTTTCTGGAATTGGAAATGATGTCTTTTTTTATAAGTATTTTTGGTATGGTATGGCTTCGTTTATAGTGGCATATCATCTAGACTCATATAATCATAATAATGAAAAAAAATTTAACAATAATATCTACTAATTACCCATCTTCAAATAAACCAGTGAGGGGGGTTTTTGTTTATAAAGTTGTAAAAGGCCTTATTAAATATTACAACGTTTCTGTAGTGTGTCCAGTTCCAATTCATAAATATTTATATGCGCGTATTGTTGGAACTCCCTATATAAAAAATAAGAATAACGATATTTTGGTTAAATATGTGCCTTATTTTTCGTTTGGATCAAGGTATAAAATTTTATATATATTTTCATCTTTTTCCATTGCAGTTAATCTGTTATTTTATAAGCACAAAACAACGGATGTTTTTTATGGAAAGTTTATTTTTGGCGCAGTTATTGCTGTAGCAATGTCAAAAATTTATAAATCTGTTTCTGTTGGTGATTTTGGAGAATCTAATTTTTCATTATCAATCTCAAAGTATCCTGATTTTTTAATTAGATGGGTTTTTAATAATTTAGATTTATGTGTGTGCCTCAATAAAACAATCAGAAGTAAGTTGCTAGAATTAGGGGTGAATGAAAAAAATATTGCTTTGATAAGAAACGGCGTTGATACAAATAATTTTAAACCCAACTTGTTGAAAGGCGCAGGTTGTGAAAAAAATGCTATAAAGGTAACTACTAATAAAATAGTTTGTCTTTTTGTGGGTCATTTTATTAAGAGAAAGGGCGTTGTTGAAGCGTCACAAGCAATAAATAATTCAGATTGTGATGGTATATTTATTGGATCAGGAATGGAGCGCCCTATAGGTGACCATGTATTGCTTGCAGTAGAAGTTTCAAATCATATTTTGCCATTTTATATGAACAAGTCTGATATATTTGTTTTTCCTTCTCACGCAGAAGGATCTCCAAATGCATTAATAGAGGCTATTGCATCAGGACTACCTATTGTAGGATGGGATATACCATTTATGAGAGAACATACCAGCAGTGATTTTGCATTATTAGTTAAAGAAAATGATATTTCCGCACTATCTGATGCAATTTTAACGCTTTCAAAAGACTTGAAATTGAGGTGCAGTATGTCACATTTGGCGCGTATGTATGCAATAGAAAATTATTCTATAGATAAAAGGATGCAAAAAATAGCCTCACATATTAGTAATGTACAATAACGAATATATTTTTATCCTAGATACGCAATTCAATGGACAGTTAAAAAAACATAATGAAAGTATTTAAAACCAATAAGATCGCCTTTTTTGTACATAGGACTAGAGGGGCTGCAATGGATAGCAGACTAAGAAAGATGATTACAACACTTTCTAATAATGGCATACCTTGTAGAGGACTATTATGGCAAAAGAATAATAAGAACTTTAACTACAAATACAATGAGTTGTCATGGCTCACTGTACATTCTTTATGGTTTTATTCACGTAAAGAGCCAAAAGGATCGTGGCCTATCCATATCTTTGAAATTATTCAAGAAACAATTTTTGCTTTTTTTAAAATATTCATATATAGACCTTCTTGGATTATTATCCAAAATCATAGGTATTTCCTATTGGCTGCACTTATGATTATTATATATAGACCGTTGTATGGATCAAGAATTGTATGGGATCTAAGGGAATTGCCAAATGGATTTATGAAAGGATATGTTGCAAAATATATATTTTCAAAAATTATTTTTAATTGTAATTCTAGTATTGTTGCTAATGTTGAACGTTATAAATACATGGTTTCTATTTACGGGAAAAGAGCTATGTCGTCTACAATGGTAGTACCAAATTATGAAAGTATTTCGTTTATTGATAAACCCTACGCCAATCTCAATTATAAATTAAAAAAATTTCTAAAAGGTAGGCGTTATATATATTTACAAAATCCTATAGGAAAAGACAGGCTACTCCTTGAAGTAGTTAGTGCAATTTTTCAATTAACCGACATGGTTCTTGTGGTTACTGGCAACGTGCCAAATGAATTACTTAATGATATTTATAGTAAATTTGACTCTGACAAGGTAGCTAAATCTGTTTATTTTACAGGCTTAGTTCCCGAAATAAATTTACTTGAATATATAGATAATGCTTATGCTGCAATCGTTGTGTATAAAAAAAATAAAAAAAATAATGAATTAGCAGAGCCAAATAAACTTTATCAATCTATTGCAAGAGGGACGCCTGTTATTGTAGGTATAAATGATAGTATAAGCAAGGTTGTAAAGAAAACCAAAGGTGGGGTTGTGCTAATTGATGACGGTTCATCGGTTCAATCTATTTCGGATGGAATTACAGAATTGATAAATAATTATGAACTTTACAAGAAAAATAGTATAAAAAACCGTGGAGTTTATTCTTGGGAAAAAAATGAGGATGTGTTATGTAAAGTTGTTACAGGTTCAGGAGACTGTCAGCCCAAGTTATGAAAATTATTTTATTAATACATTGCCGAATAAAAAATTATACTAATACCAGTCTATCATGCCACTTAAAATAATTTATATTCATCAATATTTTAACACCCCTAATATGTCGGGAGGAACACGCTCTTATGAGATGGCAAGGCGTTTTGTTCGGCAAGGGCATGAAGTTCATATGATCACATCTTGGAGAGAGCCTTTGGTTGATAATTCGTGGTTCTATAGCAATATTGAAGGAATTAATGTTCACTGGCTTCCGATCGAGTACACAAATAAGATGTCATTCTCAAATCGTATTAAGGCTTTTTTAAAATTTGCAATTAAGTCTGCTAATAAAGCTGCATCAATTAAAGCTGACATAATTTTTGCAACAAGCACCCCTTTGACAATTGCTTTACCGGCAGTCTATGCTGCCAAAATTCAAAAAATTCCTATGGTGTTCGAAGTTCGAGATCTTTGGCCTGAGTTGCCTATAGTAATGGGTGCATTAAAAAATCCATTGACTCGTTTTTTGGCAAGGCGCTTGGAGTTGTTTGCTTACAAGAATGCTCAAGCAATTAACGCCCTTTCTCCTGGTATGAAAGATGGAGTTATTAAAACTGGATTCCCTTCTTCTAATGTTTCAGTAATACCCAATAGCTCTGATATTGCAATGTTTAATGTCAGTTCAGATTTAGGCGAAGATTTCCGTCGTGCCCGCACTTGGTTGGGTAGTGATCCCTTACTACTGTACACGGGAACCTTTGGCTTGATTAATGATGTTGGTTATCTTGTAGATCTAGCAATCGAACTGCATAAGATCGGTTCAAATATTAAAATATTAGCTATTGGTGGTGGAATTGAGTTTCAAAAAGTTGAGGATTATGCCAAGAATTCCGGCGTTTTGAATAAAAATTTCTTCATGGAGGGTTATTTAAAAAAGAGAGAGGTGCCTGCCGCTTTGAGTGCCGCAACAATTTCAACCGCTTTGTTTCTTGACAAGCCCGAGATGCAGTCAAATTCTGCAAATAAGTTCTTTGATTCGATGGCGGCAGGTAAACCAATAATGATTAATTATGGAGGCTGGATGCACGATCTTATTCAATCTCGTGGCTGCGGTCTTGCAATGTGGAGATTACCATTTAGTGAAGTAGCTAAAGAGTTAGATAGAAAAATTTATGATGATGAATGGCTAAAAAGATCCTCTAAAGCTTCTTCTCTCTTGGCTGAAGATTGTTTTGATAGAGATGTTTTAGCAGGTCAATTGTTGGAAGTTATAGAGTGTGCTGCTCAAGGCCATCCAGATAAGTCTGAAATGATAGCGCCAGGAATTTACTAACTTTTTATTAATTATGAAGCGTATATTTGATTTGGTTGTCACTTTCTTTGGGTTGCTGATTCTGTTACCTTTGATAGTGTTAATTGCATTAATGGTAAGAGGCGCATTAGGATCTCCAATATTTTTTAAACAGGAGCGCCCTGGTTTAAATGGAGACATATTTAATATGTATAAGTTCAGAACAATGACTAATGAGT
>Ga0233440_1002192_pt1 | contig 16545 bp, 16 predicted proteins | sample SI_123_September_5_FD_182791 | JGI IMG/M metagenome (GOLD analysis project Ga0233440, IMG submission 182791) | Seawater microbial communities from Saanich Inlet, British Columbia, Canada - SI_123_September2016_120_MG | ecosystem: Environmental > Aquatic > Marine > Inlet | place: Canada: British... | reverse complement strand
CAATGAGTCTTCTAAGCTTAAATCGCCAGATTCCATCGTTTTTACAATACTTTCAAGCTCTAGCAAGCCCTTATTAAAATCAAATTTTTTTGTCATATTACCTTTCTCCGCCACCACCGGCTTTATTGAGTATTTTATCCATTAACCGTGTTGGCAACAACCTCATTAATATAGCAAATAATTTGGTTGGGAAAGTCACGTGGTAATGAATCTTTGCTTGTTTGGCACTCAGCGCATGTTCTGCGCATTTTAATACTGCTGTTGCTGGCAGGGTAAAATCAGCCAATTCATCAGACTGCAGACGTTTGATCATTTTTTCGTAATTTGATTGGTAGTCACTGCTCTTCATATCTACATGCTTCATAAAGGCTTTATAAGCATTAATTCTAAATTTAGACTCAATCGGGCCAGGTTGAATTAATGACAACTGCACATTGGTGTTTGATAATTCTAAGCGCAATGTATTGACCAGCCCCTCTATGGCAAATTTAGAGGCGTTATAAGACCCTCTAAAAGGCATAGCTATAAATCCCAATACAGAACTTAAATAAATGATCCGCCCTTCGTTCTTTAATTTCATTTTTGGTAAAACTAAATTGGTCAACTCATGCCAACCAAATACATTAGTTTGGAATTGTTCTTCCAATGCTTTTCTAGAAATATCTTCTAACGCCCCTACTTGCCCATAGGCACCATTATGGATTAAACCGTACAAATCATCCGTTTGTTCAAAAATAGCCTTTATTGCTGTATTAATGGACCGTGAAGAAGATAAATCTAGCATAAAAGCATCAAAGCCTTGTTGTTCAAGCTGCTCTACGTCTTTAATGTTTCTGGCAGTAGCAAATACTCGGTAACCTTTCTGTTTTAAACCTTGTGCCAAACACAAGCCAATTCCACTAGAGCAGCCCGTAATTAGGACTGACTTCATTGTTGCGCTTTAGTCCAAAATTTAGCAACATCCTTTAATTCAGGGTTGATACTTTGTGAGCGCAACAATAAAAAATCATAAGCCATTCTAAACCGTGGGTTTTGCAATAGGTCATCTACTTTTTTGGGGTGCATTTTTTCTAGTCTTGATTGCATTATCCAAATATCTTTGATTCTAGCGGTGAGCCATTTTGGCAATGAAACCTGTTTAATTTGATTGATAATCACCTCTTCAGAGGCTTGAGTTATTGCCAAATAAAATGAACGCTGCTTTTTCTTAATCATAACAAAACGCTCGTTTTGTGCTTGCCATAAAAAAACGGCAAACAAAAAAACAGGTGTTACAGGTTTATTTTGTTTAATGCGTGCGGCCGTATTTAATAATGCTTTTTTAATAAACTCATTTTTTTGCGTTTGTTTAAACAAATGTTTTAATAAACCGTATTTTTCCAATTGCTCATAAACGCCAAACGAATATTCATTATGAAACAGTTTAATACACTCCTCATATAAGCGCGCTGGTGAAATATTACTGAGTAACGAGGCTTGATCTAAAATGCAACTTTTTACTTCGTCACTAAGCTCTGCCCCTAGTTTTTCGCTAAAACGAATCGCTCTAATCATGCGCACAGGATCCTCAGAAAAACGAAGTTTAGCTTCGCCAATAATGTGAATCTCTTTGGCTTCAAGGTCTTTTAAACCGCCAACATAATCAATCACCTCATGTTTATGAATATCGTAATACAAGGCATTAATATTAAAGTCTCTACGCACAACATCGTCTTCAAGAGAGCCGTAGCAGTTGTCGCGAACAATCACGCCACTTTTTGCTGTTTGTACTTGACCTGATCGGAAAGTAGCCACCTCGATAAATTTACGCGCAGAAAACATCACATGTACCAAACGAAAACGTCGTCCGATTAGGCGAGATCGTTTAAATAGTTTGTGTACTTGTTCAGGCTTGGCGTTAGTTGCTATGTCAAAATCTTTAGGCTCTAAACCTAGTAATAAGTCTCGAACACAACCGCCTACTAAGTACACCTCAAACCCAGCTTTGTGAATGGTTTTGACCACCTTTAGCGCGTCTTTATCTAGGAGTTTTTTGTCAAATTTAACGCTTTGACGAATGGGTTTCATAAATTATTTTAAAAGTTATAAATACTGGAGATTAACCACAGGCTGTGGAGTCCAGTCACTACGACGGTGTTCAGCAATCACTTCAGTATAAACACCGCCACGCACATTAAAAATTGATTTCAAACGCATAAATCTAGGGTTAGTCACTGCAACCAAATCATCTAAAATTTGATTAGTCACTGCCTCATGAAAAGCACCTTCATCACGAAATGACCAAATATACATTTTTAAAGATTTAAGCTCAACACAGGCTTTATCAGCAATATACTCTAAATGCAATGTGGCAAAGTCAGGCTGCCCTGTTTTTGGACACAAGCAGGTGAACTCTGGCATATCGATTTTAATAACATAATCACGTTCGGCATTAGGGTTATCAAAAACTTCTAATTCTTTACTGGGCTTACTTGACATTGTTTGCGTCCTTATATGAAAATTGCTCGGCTATTTTATCAAGATAATGGGTGAATTTTCCATGTCTGTAAAAATATAAGATAAGAATAAATAATAGCATTAATGCATGTACCCACCACAACCCTACCATTGGCGTTGAATCACCGCGCTCCAAAGTAGATTTGGCAATCAACAAAGCGTTGTTATATAGAATAAAGACAACCACACCAATTAATACACCTAAATTCTTACCGCCCCTAGGAGAGGCTTTTCCAAGTAGGATTCCTAAAATTGATAAAACCAATACACTGAGTGGTTGTGATAAGCGCCACTGCAACTCAGCAGCTTCTTTTAAACCATCAGAACGCAATAAGTCTAGTGTCCCTTGCCCTTCAACCTTGCTGTAGCTACTGTTAGATTTTTGCACTTCACCATCAATGATTTGTAAATCATATAGATCAAAATTAAGGATTTTTTTATTCGACTCACCAGGAAACCCATGATATCGAGTGCCGTCTTTTAAACGTAAATACACGCTACTGGTTGTTGAGTCGGTATATTTCTGCGCTTGCTTAGCCAATGTAATCACAGGCTCACCGCCAGCCAAAGCATAAATAAATATTTCTTCCATTGCCTGATTACTGCCCTGGTCACCGTCTTCAACTTTAGAGGCGTAAAAAACAATTTCTCCATCTTTAAATTCTTGAAATTCACCCTGTTTAATGAATGAAAATTCTGAAGCATTCTCAGTACGATCCATAATCATGCTTCTTTGCTGTTTAGACCAAGGCACTGCGACGGTGGTTAAAAATAAAATAAACACAAAGATGGTTATTGCAATTGGCTGAATAAACACCATAAGGTGCTTATCACCCAAGCCAAGAGAGTTTATTACAATTGCCTCGGAGTTCTTATACAGTTTGCTAACCGACAAGATAATCGCCAAAAATAGAGACAGTGATAGAATCAAAGGCACGTCTCTAATCATTTTAAAACCAATTAACGGGAACAAGTCTATAACAGGGATGCCTTGCTTAAGGCTTTCTTTAATCACTAAGACCAATTGATTGCCGAATACAACCAAACCAATTACGATAAACACTGCTGCCAATAACACCAATACATTACGCATTAAATATTTGGCAATAATTGTGTTAATCAAGCTTAGAGCCCTCTTAAAAACTGTGGTTGACTTCATGACTTATAAGTATAAGCGAAGGCGTGCATTAAGGGGTTTTATTTCTTTTGCGACATTGATGAGAAGAACTCATCATTGGTTTTGGTCAACTTCAAACGATCAATCAAAAATTCTGCCGCCTCTACTGTGTCCATCGGATGCAAAATCTTACGCAAAATCCACATCTTTTGTAACTCTACCGCATCAGTAATCAACTCTTCACGACGCGTGCCAGAAGCATTAATATTAATTGCCGGGAAGATGCGTTTTTCACTTAAACGACGCTCAAGGTGTAATTCCATATTACCGGTACCCTTAAACTCTTGATAAATCACTTCATCCATCTTCGAGCCTGTGTCAATCAACGCGGTTGCAATAATAGTAATACTACCGCCATTTTCAATATTTCTAGCCGCACCAAAGAAGCGCTTAGGGCGTTGCAAAGCACTTGCATCAACACCACCAGTCAACACCTTGCCTGATGATGGGGCAATCGTATTGTAGGCACGTGCTAAACGTGTAATAGAGTCTAGCAAAATGATCACATCTTTGCCTTGTTCTGCACGTCTTTTAGCTTTTTGAATTACCATTTCTGCTACCTGAACATGGCGCTTTGCTGATTCATCAAAGGTTGAAGCAATAACTTCACCACGTACAGTGCGGGCCATTTCTGTCACTTCTTCAGGGCGCTCATCAATCAATAATACAATAAGCTCACAATCAGGATGATTACGAGAAATTGAAGTGGCAATATTTTGCATAATCATGGTTTTACCGGCTTTTGGCGGTGCGACCAACAAGCCCCTTTGGCCCTTACCAAATGGTGAAACCAAATCAATCACTCGAGCGGTAATGTCTTCAGTGCCGCCATTGCCAATTTCTAGAGTAAGGCGTTCGTCAGGGTGAATTGGCGTTAGTGATGCAAATGGCACTCGGTTTCTAACACTTTCTGGATTTTCACCATTAACCTCAGACACCTGAATCAATGCAAAATACTTTTCACCTTTTTTAGGTGCACGAATCTTTCCTGCAACCAAATCACCGGTTGATAGGTTAAATCGTTTAATCTGATTAGGGGAAATATAAATATCGTCAGCACCTGAAGTATAAGAATCATCACTTGATCTTAAAAAACCATAGCCATCTTGCAATATATCAAGCGTACCATCACCGATTACCTCTTCATTATTAGCCGCTTTAGCTTTTAGAATAATAAAAATAAGGGTTTGTTTCTTAGCACGAGAAATATTTTCAGCACCTAAAGATTGTGCTAATTCTAATAATTCCTCTGGGGATGATTTTTTTAGTTCTGATAGTTTCATGAATTGTCCGATGGATGAAAGGAAATGCTAACCAGAATGATTAACATGGATGCACTTAGTGCGATATTTTTTAAGTTAAAATTTATTATAAAAAACGATTCGCCACCTCTGGTGAATCATTTGAGTTTTAAATGCTTGCGTCAATAAAGGCGCTTAATTCAGCCTTACTTAAAGCGCCCATTTTGGTTGCTTCAACTGCGCCATCTTTAATAATTAACATGGTTGGGATGCCGCGAACACCATATTTTGGTGGTGTTTGGTCATTTTCATCAACATTAATTTTAGCAATGGTAATCTTGCCATCGTAATCATCAGCGATTTCGTCTAATACAGGCGCTAGCGCTTTACAAGGGCCACACCAAGGCGCCCAAAAATCTACTAAAACTACTTGTGATGAATTGATAACATCTGCTTCAAATGAGCTATCCGTTACTACTTTAATTTTGTCATTCATATGTTTGTGTAATGTTTATCTGAAAGGAATAAATCACAGCAGAAGAGCTGTTGTTAGGCAAATTATATCGATTATTTGACCTTTGTGCTGTTATTTTACAAATTTTCTTCAAGTGCTTGCCTTAATTGCTTTTCTTCTACCACACTCAACGGCTGTTTGTCAGCATTACTAATAAAGAAAACATCTTCTACTCGCTCACCCATTGTGGACACCCTTGCATTGACTAAATCAATATTAAGCTGATGAAAGATGTAAGCAATATTAGATAAAAGCCCCTGCTTATCAACCACACTAATTTCTACTTGGGTTAAATTCCATTTTTCGTTATGAGAGAATTCGATTTTCATTTTGTGATCAAAATGACGGTGTGCATGCTTAGCGCTTACCTCTTTAATATTAACATCTGTTTTGGAAAGCTCATCCTCTATGATTTGACCAATGTTGATTTGAGTCAATATATCATCTTGTAATACACTAATGGTGTTGTAAGCTTTGTTGTCTTTGCTAGTCAAAATCTTAGCATCAACAATATCTAAGCCTAATTTTTCAACAATATTCACTAACCTACAAAACAAACCCTTTGAGTCATCTCCATACACAAAAATATCCACCACATTGTGTTCAGACAAGCGAGACATAACCCTAATTCTCTTATCTGTTGGCTTCATTAGCAGCCATAAATGCCACAAAATATCGTCAGTTTCATAACGCAGAAAATAGTCTTTAGGCAAGGTTGAAAATATTTTTTCAACTTGTTTAGGATCGCAACCTTGCTGCTCAGTTTCGTTTAGAAGCGAATGTTTAATTTGCTCAATTTGTTTTGCCATACTCGGTGGCTTAGTGGCTCCACTCAACAAGTGGTCTTTAGTTTTATAAAATAATTTTTTTAAAAGCGAATCTCTCCAGTCGTTCCACAAGTCAGCCTTAGTGGCGCGAATATCTGCCACTGTTAATAAATATAAAAAATCTAAAAATCGTACCGAGCCAACCGCTTTAGAAAAGCGATCAATCACTTCAAAATCTTCCAAGTCTTGTTTTTGCGCCGTTTGCGACATAAGTAAGTGTTGCTCAACTAAGCCTGAAACCAGCGCTATGTCTTTAGATTTTAGCTGATGATGCTTACAAAAAATTTGAGCGTCTTGCGCACCCAAACTAGCATGATCACCACCACGACCTTTGGCGATATCATGAAATAATCCTGCTAATAGTAACAATTCTGGCTTATCAATAGTTTTGGCAACCTCGCTAGACAATTCAAATTCTTTAGCAAATTCACTAACGAAAAAACGCCTTAAATTTCGAATCACAAACAACGTGTGCTGATCTACCGTATAAGCATGAAATAAGTCATATTGCATTAAACCTGTTATCTGCCCGAATGCAGGAATATAACGTTCCAAAACACCATAGCGATTCATCAGCTTCAAGGCTTTGTTAACACCACGTTTTTGTTGTAACAATTTAATAAATAAACGATTATTTTGACGTTTCTTATAATAATTTTTATCAATCAAATCCAAATCAAATTGCATCTGTCTGAGTGTGCCGGCACTGATACCACGTACATAATTATGCTTAGCGATCAATAAAAATATTTCAATAAACGCGGCTGGATTTTTTTTAAAAACTTCATCACTGGTAGCCTGAATATATCCATAACTAATAACAAAGCGCTCATTAAGATTTTGAGTATGCAGCACTCGGTCTTCCAATAACTGCAGCAAAATATCATTCAAACGCGATACTTTGGTTACCGTGCGATAATAATCTTTCATGAATTGTTCAACCGCCATAGAGTCAGTGTCAACATAACCCAGCATGCTAGCCACTTCTTTTTGATACTGAAAAGCGATTCGATCTTCTCGACGTTTGGCAATTATGTGTAGAGAAAAGCGTACTTTCCATAAGAACAATTGACCTTCTTTTAATAAATCATACTCATGTTCACTCAAATAAGACTTGTTAACTAGATCAGATAAAAGATTAACATCAAAATACCATTTGGCCACCCAAGCAACTGTTTGAATATCTCTTAATCCGCCGGGGCTTTCTTTTAAATTGGGCTCAAGGTTATAAGCTGTATTTGAATAATTAAGATGGCGATTGTGCTGTTCTTTTTGCTTCTCAACTAAAAACGACTGGGATGACCAATTACTCGCCTTAATCATGGATTTCATCTTTGAGAATAAGGATTTTTTACCAATCAATAGCCGAGATTCTAATAGATTGGTCACTACACTTAAATCGTCAACTTCTACTTCACAATCGCTAATATCTCGTGTTGCATGCCCTACTTCCAAGCCCACATCCCACAAGAAAGTTAAAAATTTAGAAATGCCTTCTTGATGTTGTTCGTGCGTACCATCTGGGATTAAGATCAATAAATCAATATCAGAATATAAATGCAATTCACCTCGGCCAAAACCACCTACAGCCACTAAGCATAATCCACTATCAATTTCAAATGCTTGCCAAATATCTTGCAATAAAGCATCAACACCATCACTACGTGCCAATACTAATGATTCTACTGAATCAGGGTCTTTTATGAAATCAGCTTCAACTGAAGCTTGTAACGCTTGGTATCGGGTTTTAAAATCATCTAAATGCATAACCAGATGATAACTGATTAATTATCTATTTGAGCAATATAATCAAGTGCCATTTGCAAACGCAAAAGCGTTCGATCTTTGCCGACAAGCTCAGCTACCACATCAATACTACCTGCATTTCCTGTACCACTAAGCGCCAATCTAAGTGGCTGACCAACCTTACCAAAACCTACGCCTTGCTCATCACACACGGTTTTTACAACATCGTGAATTGCAGCACTTGACCAATCTTCTAGCTGTGAATAATGGTCAATCAAAGCTTTTATGATTGGCTCTGCCGCAGGTTTGAATTGCTTTTTGGCAGATTTTTCATCAAACTGATCAAAATCTTGATAAAACATTTTCATACTCTGCGCCATCTCAACCAAAGTTTTAGAGCGCTCTCGCAGTGCATCAATTACTTTAGCAACATCGGGGCCATCACTAATGTCAATTGATTGGTCGTCCAAATGCCAATCTAATTGATCAATAAGGTGGTCAATATCAGCAGACTTAATATATTCTTGATTTAACCAAACAAGCTTATCTTGATTAAAACTACCTGGCGCTTTATTAACGTCTTTTAAATCAAACAAGTCAATCATCTCATCAATAGAGAACACTTCTTGGTCGCCGTGTGACCAACCTAAACGCACTAAGTAGTTAAGTAATGCTTCTGGCAGGAAACCCGCATCCCGGTAAGACATTACACTTACCGCGCCATGGCGTTTTGAAAGTCTTGCGCCGTCACCGCCCAAAATCATGGGTAGGTGTGCAAAATCAGGCAGCCCCCAACCAAGTGCTTCGTATAAGTTGATTTGTCTAGGTGTGTTGTTGATATGATCATCACCACGAATCACACAGTCGACCTCCATATCGTGATCATCCACCACCACAGTCAAATTGTAAGTTGGTGTGCCATCACTACGTGCAATAATCAAATCATCTAGCTCTTTATTGTGAACACTGATTTCACCCTTAACTAAATCTGAAAATATTACATTTCCCTCGCTCGGATTACGAAAACGCACCACACCAGCAGTTAAATTTTTATGCTGACAATGGCCATCATATTTGGCTTTCTCACCCTTTTCCATCAACTCATCACGTAACACCTGTAAACGCTCTTGAGAACACTCACAATAATAGGCTTTGTCTTCTTCTAAAAGCTGTTGAACTACGGTTTTATATCGATCAAACCGATCGGTTTGATAATAAGGACCCTCGTCATGATCTAGCCCTAGCCACTTCATACCGTCTAAAATAGCATCAACTGACGCCTGAGTGGATCGCTCTCGATCTGTATCTTCAATACGCAAGATAAACCTACCCTGTTCTTTTTTAGCCCATAACCAGGCAAATAACGCAGTCCTAGCGCCACCGATATGCAAATAACCTGTTGGAGAAGGTGCGAATCTTGATTTCATGGTGTGTTTATCTCAGAAGCTCGATCGTACCACTCTTGTGCTTTTTCAAGATCTTGTGGCACTTCTTTACCATCTTCAAACAACATGCCTAATGTGTACATAGGGCCAGGGATTTTAAATTCAGCTGCTTTTTCAAACCACTCAATCGCTTGATTGATATCTTTTTCAACACCCTCGCCCATCATGTAGGCAACACCAATCATATGATGAGCAAAAGCATGTCCTTGTTTGGCTGATTGAATAAAATTTTCAAGACCCAAAGGCTGGTTTTCAACCATACCTAAACCATTCATTTGCATCATACCTAAACGCCATAATGATTCAGCATCACCTTGGGCGGCTAGTGGCGCTAGCAACTGGTAAGCCATTGAAAAGTTTTTTGAATCAAAAGCGGCTATACCACTATGTAAGTCTGCTGAGAAAGCATCAGTTTCGTTAGAATTAGACATTGTTGTTTATATTTAAAAATAGAATAATTTTACACGGTTATAATGTGTTTTTAAACCTTCAAACAACCTCAATACTAGCATGGAATTTAACCAGCAAGAATCCGAACAAAATTCTATTGTTTCTGTTGATAATTCCCAAATTAGATTAGCACACACCACATTAAGTACACCTTGTTTTATCTCACCCAGTTACACGTCAGAAACTGAAATAACCAATCTGGATCAACTAGATAAGGCTTCACTTTTTCCACTCAGTTCACAAGACGATATTGACTTACTCATCATTGGCACAGGCGATACAACTAAGTTCCTATACCCAAAGCAACAAGTCGCTATTCAACAAATGGGCATCGGAGTAGAGAGCATGAATAGTGAATCTGCTTGTCGTAGTTTTAACTTGTTATTGTCTGATGTTCGGCGCGTCGGCTTACTGCTATTATGACACGCACATTACTTGGTAAGGTTCGCCATTTTTGGCATTATTTTAAAATGGACACCCCATTATTTTTACTACTGGTAGTGATAAGCTCGCTTGGCTTAATGGTGCTTTATAGTGCTTCCGCCGGCTCAACCACCTTGCTTTACAAACAAGCAACGCACTTTGCACTCGCTTTCGGCGCCATGCTAATAATTGCACAAATGCCACCTTATCTTTTCCGACGTTATTCTCCTTACTTGATGTTATTCGGTATTTTTTTACTACTCCTGGTGTTGTTATTTGGTTCTACAAGTGGTGGCGCCCAGCGCTGGCTCGACTTAGGTTTTGTGCGTTTTCAGCCTTCAGAATTAATGAAAGTCATTGTGCCAATCGCTATCGCTTCTATCCTTAGTGAAAAAACACTACCGCCCAAACCATTGCCTATATTTATCTCAATTATTTCAATTATTTCAATTGTCTTGCTAATCGCCAAGCAGCCTGACTTAGGTACTTCACTACTGATTGGCGCTAGTGGTGTTTACGTGTTATTTTTCTCAGGCATACGCATCCAACTAATCAAATACAATAATTGGCTTAATTTTGGCTTAATAGGCGCATTAATCAGTGGCGGTGGTTATATTGCTTGGAATTACCTGCTCATGGCCTATCAAAAAAAACGCATTCTCACTCTAATCGACCCAAGCTCTGACCCACTCGGCTCAGGCTATCACATCTTACAATCAAAAATCGCCATTGGTTCTGGCGGTTTATTTGGCAAAGGCCTTGAACAAGGCTCTCAATCACAGCTCAATTTCTTACCTGAGCATACGACTGACTTCATCTTTGCCGTCATCGCCGAAGAATTAGGCTTTATAGGCGTACTATTACTTTTCACCATTTATGGTCTTATTATTTACCGATGTTTTATTATCTCTTTTGAGTCTGAAGATACTTTTTCTAAATTATTAGGCGCTAGTCTAACGCTAATTTTCTTTACTTATATTTTTGTTAATATTGGCATGGTATCTGGCCTACTACCTGTGGTTGGTGTGCCTTTGCCACTCATCAGTTATGGTGGATCCTCACTCATTACACTCATGGCCAGCTTTGGTATTATCATGTCTATTAGAAAACACAAAACACCGAGCTATCTTGCCAAATTGTAAAAACATACTTCAATTATTAGTGCTAACACTGCTGTTACTATCCTCGTTGGTATCAGCTAAAACACTGCCTGCCACACAGTTTAAATCCACCCAAAATTTCATTAACAAAATGGTGAAAGAGCATCATTTCAATCAAAATGAATTGTTACTTATTTTTTCTACAATCGAGTTAACCGCCGCCGACAAAACTAAGAAAAAAACCAAGAAAGTCAAAAAACCAAGAAAAAAACCAATGGCTTGGGACAAATACAGTAGTCTGTTTCTTACCCAAGAACGCATCCAAAACGGGGTGAAGTTTTGGCATGATAATATTGCTACTTTAAAACGAGCCGAAACCACTTACAATGTACCGATTGAAATTATCGTTGCTATTTTAGGCATAGAAACTAGCTACGGCCACAACAAAGGCACACATCCAACCTTAGAGACTTTAGCAAAACGTGCGTTTGGCAACTACAGACGGCGTAATTTTTACAAAAAAGAGCTTGAGTCATTCCTGCTAATGTCGCGTGAAAACGCCATACCAGCACTAGCAATTAAAGGCTCGTACGCAGGCGCAATGGGCTACCCACAGTTTATTGCTAGCTCGTACCGTCATTACGCTGTTGATTTTAACCAAGACGGTAAGATTGATTTATTTTCAAACCCGATTGACGCCATCGGATCCATTGCCAATTATTTTGACAAACATCAATGGCACGACTTTGGCGAGATTGCACGCCCTATCTCGCTATCAAGTACGCATTTAAAATACGCAAAACGCTCTACCAATAAGCCTAAAAAAAATGCCAAATACTGGCGTGACAAGGGTTTAGATATCGACACAGATATCCCTAATAAAACCAAACTTGCCTTTGTTCGTTTGCCGCAACAAAAAATTGATGAAACCTATCTCACTTTTTGGAATTTTTACGTATTAACCCGTTATAATCACGATAACAGATACGCCATGGTCGCCTATCAATTATCAAAAAAAATAAAGCAACAATTCAATTCAAATAATCACTAAAAAATATGAAATATCAATTACTTATGAAAAAAATATCTACCCTATTTATTGTTGCCATTAGCATCGCTTCACTCAACCTTCAGGCGGCTATTTTTATCACACCAAAAAAACCTTCTATCAGTGCGGCTTCATACGTTGTACTTGACTATAACTCCGGTGCTGTTATCGCCTCAAACAAACCCCATGAAAAACGCGCGCCAGCTAGCTTAACCAAGTTAATGACGGCCTACGTAGTCTTCCAGTTGATTAAAGATGGTAGAGCCAGCCTAGACGATGATGTAAAAATCAGTAAAAAAGCTTGGGAAACCATGGGTTCAAAAAGCTTTGTTGAGGTGGGTAAAACCATCAGGCTTGAAATACTACTTAAAGGCATGATAATCCAGTCGGGTAATGATGCAGCAGTCGCCCTAGCTGAGCATATCGCTGGCACCGAAGGTACATTTACCGCCTACATGAATGAATACGCACTTGAGCTAGGTATGAACAATACTCGCTTTGAAAACGCCTCAGGCCTAGACTTAAACGACCAACACACGACAGCAGCTGATATGGCAAAACTTGCGGCTGCCACGATTAGAGACTTTCCTGAATTCTACCCTTGGTACAGTGAAAAAGAATTCACGCACCATGACATCAAGCAACCGAATCGCAACAAACTACTATGGAGCGACAACACGGTCGACGGGCTTAAAACTGGCTACACTAAAAAAGCAGGTTATAACTTAGTCGCCAGTGCCAATCGCATGGGTATGCGTCTAGTCTCTGTTGTCTTGGGATCAAGCGGCACTGAAGCACGAACTTCACAAACTCAAAAAATCCTAGATTATGGATTCCGTTTTTTCGAAACCAAAGTTATTGACAGCATCAGCAAAAAAATACCTATCTCTGGCTCTACTAAAGATGAAATAAAAGTCGGCCTAGTAAACACTAAGAGTGTCACTTTGCCACGTGGGCAATACAAACTATCCAAACAAATGATTGAGTTAAATGCTGATTTATCTGGGCCACTAAGTAAAGGTGATAGCGTTGGCCACTTAGTGGTTAAATTTGAAGGCAAGAACCTACTTAAACTACCACTGGTTGCACTTGAAGATGCACCTGAATCTGGCTTCTTCAGCAGGATCTGGAGTTGGATAATGTCACTATTTGGCTTTTAATGGTCTATCTTAACGGCGATTTTATCGCAAAAGATAAAGCCTCTATTTCCGTTATGGATAGAGGTTTTTTATTTGGTGACGGGGTTTATGAGGTTATCCCCGTTTATCAAGGCAAAATATTTCGACTGACTGAGCATCTAAACCGCCTACAAAAAAGCCTAGACTCAATACAAATCACCAATCCTTATTTATTCGATCAATGGCTTGATATTCTAAACAAGTTGGTTAGCAACACATCTACACCCGATCAATCGCTTTACCTGCAGATTACTCGTGGGGCTGATACACAGCGCAAACACAGCTTTGCCACACTCACACCAACTGTTTATGTTGAATCCAACCCACTCAACCCCAAAACCGAGGCAGAGTTGGCACAAGGCTTTAGCGCTATAACCCAAGCAGATATTCGCTGGAGTCGGTGCGACATTAAGGCTACCTCACTACTGTCAAACATTCTTTACGCACAACAAGCCAAACAACACCAAGTTGAAGAAGTTATCTTGTCTCGTGATGGGCAAATAACAGAAGGTGCAACCTCTAATGTTTTCATTATCAAAGATCACACCCTCTTTACCCACCCTACTGGCGAGCATATTCTGTCAGGCATTACTCGGGATCTAGTACTAGAAAGTGCCAGTGCTTGTGGCATGCAAGTAAATGAAACACCATTCCCAGTAGACACGTTAAAAAATGCCGACGAAGTATGGATTTCAAGCTCTACTCGCGAAGTAATGCCAATTACAACTGTGGACGACCAACCAATCAACCATGGTAAAGTTGGGGAAAAATGGCTGTGTGTTTATGAGCATTACCAACAACTCAAAAATGACTGATACTCGTCTTGATCTACTCACTGATTGGCTAGAGACTTTCTTTGGCGACGAAAACTTTGTCATCAGCATTGCCAGTGATGACGCTAGCTTTCGTCGTTATTTCCGTATAGAGCGTGACAATGCCACTTTTATCGCCATGGATGCGCCACCTTCAAAAGAAAACTGCAAGCCATTTATTCGCATTGCTAAACACCTAGTCTCGGGCAACGTTCACGCACCAAAGATTATTGAAACCAATTTAGATCAAGGATTCTTATTATTAGAAGATTTAGGCAATCAAACTTTTTTAAGCGCTCAGCAAAAAAACTTCAAACTTCAGCATTACAAAAATGCCATTGATGTTCTTATCAATATCCAGTCTCTAGAAACCGATTCAGCCAATATTCCTAGCTATGACGCCGCATTATTAACAACAGAAATGCAGCTATTGATTGACTGGTATTTACCAACACTTAGCGATGATCAACGTATTCAACTACAATCAACGTTCAACTTATTGAGTGATAACGCATTAAACAGCAAACAAATCTTTGTGCATCGTGACTACCATTCTCGCAACCTAATGATGCTTGCGAATGATGAGCTCGGTGTCATTGACTTTCAAGACGCAGTAATCGGCTCAAATACCTACGATTTAACCTCACTACTTAAAGACGCCTACTTTGAGCTTGATTCGGCTGTTTTACACACTTTACTGCATTACTATTACGATCAAGCTAATATTCAAATACCCTTTTTAAATTTTGAAAAACAATTCGATCTCATGGGCTTGCAACGTCATCTTAAAGTATTGGGTATTTTTAAGCGCTTATCCATTCGTGATGGCAAACACCAATACTTAGATGATATTCCACTGGTTAAAAAATACGCCTTGCAAATGGCTGACAAATATTCAGAATTTTCTTTTTTAAAGGACATCCTATGATTGCCATGATTCTAGCAGCAGGTAGAGGCGAGCGCATGATGCCACTAACCAAAAACACCCCTAAGTCACTCATTAAAGTCAAAGATCTAGCCTTAATCGAGCATTCGATCAGCGCACTTAAAAAATCCAATATTATCGATATTGTGATTAACATTGCTTATTTAGGCGAGCAGATCAAAACCCATTTAGGTGATGGCTCAAATTTTGGTGTTCACATCACTTATAGTGACGAATCAAGTGGCGCATTAGAAACTGCAGGCGGCATCATCAAGGCCCTGCCAATCCTAGGCAACAAACCTTTTATTGTGATTAATTCTGACGTGCTTTGTGACTTTGATCTATCTAAGCTCACCCTACCCGTTGGGTCACTCGCACACTTGGTATTAATTAACAACCCCGCTCATAATCCAAATGGTGATTTTTCATTAGTCAATAACCACCAAATTACCAATATTCATGGGCAGTCTTACACATTTTCAGGCATTGGCATTTACCACCCAGACCTATTTAAATCGCATTTAGGCATTGAACAAAAATTACCACTCTACCCTTTACTCAAAGAGGCTATTGCCAATGGCCAACTGAGTGGCGAGCATTATGATGGCTATTGGCAAGATGTCGGCACGCCGGAAAGATTAGAATTGGCCAACAATTCTTAAATAAAAAGTAGATATGAATGTAAAATAGTTTTTGGTAGTGCTTAGGGTGCACCGACAATGAATGGTTATGAACTCCGCCAGGCCTGGAAGGGAGCAACGGTAATAACTTTTTCAGGTGTTGGCTGTTATTCTGGGTGCTACCACTTTATTCAAAATATTGAGTCAATTTAATGAGTGAACATTATCAAGTTTTAGCGCGTAAATACCGCCCTCACACCTTTAGTGAGATGGTCGGTCAAGTGCACACGGTTAAAACCTTGATTAACGCACTTGATGCTAATAATTTACATCATGGCTTTTTATTTACCGGTACGCGTGGTGTGGGTAAAACCACCATTGCTCGTATCTTTGCCAAATCAATCAATTGTGAAGCTGGCGTAAGTTCTACACCTTGTGGCAAGTGCCCTACTTGTATTGAAATTGACCAAGGTCAATCGGTTGATTTGATTGAGCTAGATGCTGCCTCACACACGGGTGTCGATAACATGCGCGATATTTTAG
>Ga0233440_1002181_pt1 | contig 16589 bp, 15 predicted proteins | sample SI_123_September_5_FD_182791 | JGI IMG/M metagenome (GOLD analysis project Ga0233440, IMG submission 182791) | Seawater microbial communities from Saanich Inlet, British Columbia, Canada - SI_123_September2016_120_MG | ecosystem: Environmental > Aquatic > Marine > Inlet | place: Canada: British... | reverse complement strand
TATAAAGAGTAAAGAATTTAGAGAAGAGAATCAAACAACTCAGATTTATCATTACTCAAATAAAGGTGAGATAAGTTGGTATGAGTTTGCTAAAGAAATCTTTAAAATAGCAAAGATAGATTGCAAGGTTAATCCTATTATAACACAGCAGTATCCAACGCCTGCTAAAAGACCGCGAAATACTTTGATGAACAAGGATAAAGTAGCTAAACAACTTGATATAGCTATGCGCGGTTGGATTAATTCACTTCGGGCTTGCGTTGAGCCTTTTTATCAGAAAAAATCATGTTAATTTCTACTGATGCATCAATTTTTGAAATAGAGCCTAAAAAGGTAATTTATCCAAATAATCGTAATGATTTAATTGACATAATTCGAACTTTATTACAGGAAAGTCAGTCGTTTACAATGCGCGCAGGTGGCACTTCTATAGGTGGACAGGCAATTGGAGAAGGGGTGTTGGTTGATATATCAAAATATCTTACTAATATTGTTGAATTTTATGAAGATAAAAAAGAAATTTTAGTAGAGCCAGGTGTTATACAAGATGATTTAAATTTATTTCTTGAGACTTATAATTTAAAGTTTGCCCCTGATACTTCAACCTCTAATAGGGCGATGATTGGCGGCATGATTGGAAACAATTCATGTGGCTCCTATTCAATATTTTATGGCACTACAAGAGACCATGTTAAATCGGTAGAAGTGATTTTATCAGATGGAAATTTAGTTGAATTTAAAGCGTTAACCAAAAAAGAGCTAGATAATAAATTATTATTAAAAACGCTAGAAGGAGACATATATAGATTTGTTATAAATTTATTAGATAACAATCAGCAAGAAATTCTAGATGCATTTCCAGATAAAAGTCTAATTAGAAGAAATACAGGGTATGCACTAGATGAGCTAATCAGAAAATATCAGCCATTCAGTCCAAATGGCAAGAACTTTAACCTAACGCCACTCATTTGCGGATCCGAAGGCACGCTAGGTGTAATTGTTAGTGCTAAGTTGAATTTAGTAGAATTGCCAAAATATAAAGGATTGCTAGTTGCCCATTTTTCTTCAAATGAGGAATCATTAAAGTTGGTTAAAAATCTAGTCAAGTTTAATCCGGCTGCTATTGAATATATAGACAGACCAACGCTGAATGCAAGCAAGAATAATAGTGAGCAGCTAAAAAATAGAGTTTGGATTGATGGAGATCCTAAATCGGTTCTTATTATAGAATTCTTTTCAGATTCTTCAGGGGAACTAAACACTAGTCTGTCTACTTGTAGGGCGCTATTGTTAAATAGTGCATACAGTGTTAAATTGATTAACGAAAGTGATAAAAACAAAGTGTGGGAAGTAAGAAAAGCTGGATTGGGATTATTAATGGGAAAAGTTGGATCCAGAAAAGCAGTGGCAGTAATTGAAGATGTTGCAGTGCCAGTTAATAATTTATACTCATATTATAATGAAATAAAGGCTCTAATGCACTCTCACAGAGTGAATGCTGTGTATTATGGTCACGCCTCTGTGGGATTGATCCACATAAGACCAGAGTTAGATTTATCCGATAAAAAAGATCAAAATAAGATGCGTGCTATAGCTAAGGATGTGTCAAAAATTGTAAAAAAATATAAGGGTTCTATTTCAGGTGAGCATGGCGATGGAAGAATTCGTGCACCATTCTTAAAAGAGCAATTTGGGATGGAGGTGTATCAGTATTTAGTCGATCTTAAGTATATTTTTGACCCTATTAAGTTATTTAATCCAGGCGTTATCCTAACTGATAAAAGTATATTAGAAGACTTACGTACCGTTACCAGTCGCGAGGATCTAACAACTGCTTTTGATTGGAAAACTGACCAGTCATTTTACTATGCTGCTGAGAAATGTAATGGAGCGGGTGTATGTAGAAAATCTACGGGTGGCATTATGTGTCCATCATATAGGGCAACTAGAAGCGAAGAGTTTTCAACTAGAGGTCGTGCAAATTTATTAAGAAAAGCACTATCTTCAGCAGATCCTGTTAAAAGTCTTAAAAATAGCGAATTAAAAGAGGCGTTAGATTTATGTTTGTCTTGCAAGGCGTGTAAGAGTGAGTGTCCAGCAAATGTTGATATGGCAAAATTAAAATCAGAGTATTTATTTCAAACCAAAACTATTGTAAGTTATGTTAAATCCTGGCATATAAGAAATTTAGGTGGAATTTTGAAAGTTGGGTCCAAAGTTCCGAATGTATTTAATTTTTTACAAAGATCATTTGTTTTTAATAAAATTCTTGGATTTGAAAGGCACCCGTGTTTAATAAAAAATGAATCGTTATGTTCTTGGTTGAATGGATTAAAATTGAATGAGAACAAATACAATACAACTGTTTGGATTGTAGCTGACATAACTAGTCAGTATTACGATACAAATATTGGCAAGAGTATGATTAACTTTTTAAGTAAGTGCAATATAAATATCAATGTTGTATTCTCTGATAATTCAATTGCAGCTATGATATCTCATGGACTTCTTAACGAAGTTAAAAGTGAACTTAAAATACTACGCTCCCGACTGAGTAATGTTGCTAAAAATGACCTTATTGTTGGCATTGATCCAAGTGAAGTATTAGTTTGGCGTGATGATGCTAAAGACTTGCTTAATTGTGAACTTCCTAATATTTTGTTGTTTGAAGAGTTGTTGTTAGAGCTAAATCAGATAAAAGCATTGCCAAAAATAAATGAACTAAATTATAAAGTATGGGTGTTTGAACATTGTCATCAAAGGGCGTTAGCTGCAAGGGAAAATACTTTAAAGGCAATAAAACTTATTCCTAATCTTGAATTTGAGGTTATTAATAGTGGCTGTTGTGGCATGGCTGGAGAATTTGGCTATAAGCATTCTGATATATCAAGAAAAATAGTGCACAATTCTTTAGATGCCTATATGAGTAAGGTTGGGAGTGAAGATTTGATAGTTGCTAATGGATTCAGTTGTAGGGAGCAAATTTTGGATGTATTTAATATAAAACCAACACATTTAGCGCATTTATTCTTTAAATCAATTGAGAGGTGATTGTGTTAAAGGATAATTGGCTTATATTTGAAAATATTGACAGATTGTCAGAACAATTAGCTAATGATATTTTGGCTTTGGCTCAAAAGTCAATCAAATTAAATGATAATTTTAAAATAGTATTAACTGGCGGAGTAAGTGTAGTAAATGTTTATAAAATATTAAGGAGTTCCAAATCCAATTGGGATAAATGGCATATTTATATAGGGGATGAGCGCTGTTTGCCATCAAAGAGTAAAGACAGAAATGATAATATGATTAATCAAGTTTGGCTGGATGATAGTCCAATTCCAAAACAAAATGTGCACTTTATTTTTGCCGAGTTAGGGGTTGATAATGGTGCGATCGATTATGAAATGACGCTAAAGGGCGTGGGTTTTTTTGATCTGGTATTGTTGAGCATGGGTGAGGATGGTCATGTAGCATCATTATTCCCAGGACATCAATATGAGAAAGATAAGTCTGTTGTGGTAGAGAAAAACTCTATTAAAAATCCGAAAGAGAGGATCACTCTTTCTTATTCAAGATTAAATCGGTCAAAGAATGTTTTCAAAATTATCAATGGCTCCTCAAAAAAAAATACTATGCAGTTGTTGATTGCAGGGCAGAGTTTTCTACCAATAAACAGAGTAACAGGTGAATTTGAAAGGTATTTTATTTGTACTAATGCGCTTTAAGATAAAAAATAATAGCATTTCATGCTTTGGATGGGTGTGCACCATCTGTTTTTAAAAATAAAAATCAGGTATACAAAATATGATCAAAAGCCCTATTTGGAAATATTTATCAAAAAATAGAAAAAAGCAATTTTGGTTTTTGCTAGTTTTGATGATTATCGCATCTTTTGCAGAAGTCATTAGTTTAGGAGCTTTACTTCCATTCTTAGCAGCCATAACTTCTCCCGAGCAATTATACATACAAGATTGGATGCAACCATTAATTGAAATTTTAGGGTTAACAAAGCCAGCCCACCTTGTTCTGCCAGTAACTATTATATTCGTATCTGCAGCACTCTTAGCTGGTGCTATTCGTCTATTATTGCTATATGTAATGACTAGAATTTCTTATGCTACAGGTGCAGATCTTAGTATTGAAATTTATCGTCGCACTCTCTATCAAGACTATTTGACTCATGTTGGGCGCAACAGTAGTGAGGTAATTAACGGCATTATTAATAAAACAAATATAGTAATTGGCGGAGTGATCAATCCTTTACTATTATTAATTAGTTCAATTATATTAATAATAGGAATTATGGGGGCCTTATTGGTAGTAAATTATGCCTTAGCACTAACTGCGTTTACTAGTTTTGGTCTGCTCTATTTAGGCGTTATTCGTTACACTAGGGTGCGTCTTGATGAAAATGCTGAATGTGTGGCCAAACAATCAACTCAAATGATTAAATTGTTACAGGAGGGGTTGGGGGGGGTACGTGATGTACTTATTGATGGGACACAGCAGTTCTATTGTAAGCTTTATCGTAACGCCGATTTGCCAATGCGCAGAGCTTCTGGAGATAATGTATTTATTGGTGGAAGTCCAAAGTTTGTGATGGAAGCGCTTGGCATGACAATAATTGCTGTGATTGCTTATATGTTGACACAGAGAGAAGGTGAGATGGATGTTATACCATTGCTTGGAATGTTGGCACTTGGTGCTCAGAGGTTACTCCCGGCGCTTCAGCAAGCATATAGTGGATACGCTCATATTAAAGGGTCAAGTTCATCTTTTAGGGACGTGATTGAATTGTTAGATCAGCCACTCCCTGAGCAATTTAACAGCTCGCTAGACTCTCTTCCCTTTAAGAGTGAGATAATTTTAAAAGATTTAAGCTTTAAATACCCTGGTGGAAATAATTATGTTTTAAAAAAAATAAATTTAAAGTTAAATAAAGGAAGTAGAGTTGGTTTTATTGGCGCTACTGGTAGTGGAAAGAGTACATTGATCGATATAATTATGGGGTTATTGCCCCCTACAGAAGGCGCTTTAATTATTGATGGCAAGAGTGTTACCAATGCAAATAAGAGGGCTTGGCAATCAAACATTGCCCATGTTCCTCAAAATATATACCTTTCAGATAATACCATTGAACAAAATATTGCCTTTGGGATTCCTGTAGAAAAGATCGACTATATGCGCGTTAAGAAGGCGGCTAAACTTGCAAAAATATCAGAATTGGTTGACAAATGGGAGTGTGGCTATCAAACCATTATTGGAGAGCAAGGCATTAAATTATCTGGCGGCCAGAGACAAAGAATTGGCATTGCTAGGGCGCTTTATAAAAAAGCAAGCATCTTAATACTTGATGAGGCAACTAGTGCGCTTGATAATGAGACAGAATCATTGATAATGCGCACAATAGAAGAACTAGACCAAGATTTAACTATTTTGATTATTGCACACAGATTGTCAACTTTAAAAGGTTGTGATCAAATAATTGAGATACAAAAGGATAATAAATTGCGGGAAAGCAATTACAAGGAGATTATAGATGCTAATAAAAAAGATGGCTACTAAATGGCTTTTGTCAAAACAAAGCCCTCCAAAGAAGGAGATGGTGTGGGTAAGTTCTTTAATATATATAAATAAGATTGACAGATGAAATGAAATTAAATATCATAAATTTTAAATCACTAGGTGATGAAAGAGGTCTTTTAATATCTTTAGAGCAAAATAGAAATATACCATTTGAGATCAAACGAATATATTATATTTTTAAAACTAAAAGAGATGTCATTAGAGGCTACCATGCTCATAAAAATCTTAAACAAGTGGCGGTCTGCATAAGTGGAACGTGTAAGTTTCTACTTGATAATGGTAAAAAGAAAATTAATGTATTGCTTGATAGTCCAAGTAAAGGACTGTTAATTGATGAAATGATTTGGCATGAAATGTATGATTTTTCTGAAGATTGTGTATTGATGGTTTTAGCCGATGATTTTTATGATGAAAGTGATTATATTAGAGATTATAATGATTTTTTAAAAATGGTCATAAATGATACATAAATTATCAGATGTTCGGTCTACAGATATAGGTAGAAATACCTATATTTGGCAGTATTGTGTAATTCTTGAGGGTGCAACAATTGGAGATAATTGTAATATTAATGCACACGTTCTTATTGAAAATAATGCCAAAATTGGCAACTGTGTAACAATAAAGTCTGGAGTGCAAATCTGGAGTGGAGTAACTTTGAAAGATAATGTTTTTATAGGCCCAAATGTTACATTTACAAATGATATTGCTCCGAGGAGTAAACAGTATCCTGAGAATTATGCCAAGACTGTAGTTGATAGAAACGCCTCAATTGGCGCTAATAGTACTATTATTTGTGGCATACATATTGGAAGTAATTCTATGATAGGCGCCGGAAGTGTAGTTACTAAAGATGTTAAAAGTCATGAGCTTTGGTATGGGAATCCAGCAGTAAAAAGAGGTTACGTTTGCAGTTGCGGTTGCAAGTGTGACGATAGTTTAATTTGTAGTAACTGTAAAGATGTAAGCTAAATTATTATGACATATTCGGCAATTATAGATGATTAAATTTCTTGATTTAAAAGGTGCTAATGCTCAGTATAGAGAGGAGATTATTCAGGCATGTGAAAAAGTTATTGACAGCGGATGGTACATCCACGGAATTGAATGTAAAGAATTTGAAAAAGAATTCTCTAAATACTGCGGCACTAAATATTCAATAGGTGTGGCTAATGGCCTTGATGCTTTAACTCTTACGTTACGCGCATGGATAGAGCTGGGAAGAATCAGTAAAGGAGATGAAGTAATTGTGCCAGCTAATACATATATTGCAAGTATTTTGGCCATTACAGAAAATCAACTCATTCCAATATTTGTAGAGCCGGATAGTCGTACTTATAATATAGATATAAACAAAATCAAGAAGGCGATTACAAGAAAAACTAAGGTAATTCTTCCTGTGCATCTCTACGGTCAGTTGGCAGACATGCCATCTATTGTTGATATTGCGAAACAATATGATTTATTGGTGTTGGAAGATTCTGCTCAAGCACATGGTGCTAGTCTTAATAGTGTTAAGGCAGGTAATTGGGGTGATGCCTCTGGATTTAGTTTTTATCCAGGTAAGAATTTAGGGGCTTTAGGTGACGCTGGAATGGTGACAACTAACGATAAAGAATTGTCAGAAGCTATTCGATCTATCGCTAATTATGGAAGTTGCAAGAAGTATGAAAATATCTACCAAGGTGTCAATAGTCGTTTAGATGAAATGCAAGCGGCAATTTTACGCGTTAAGCTAAAGTTTCTTGATGAAGAGATAACAAAACGCAGGGCGATTGCTGATATTTATATAAACAAGATAGTTAATCCAATAGTCCGATTACCTGTGTGGAGTCAGCGACAACAACATGTATTTCATTTATTTACAATTCAAACAGAGAATCGCGACAAATTTCAAGAATATCTTGAAAAGCATGGCATTCAAACACTGATACATTATCCTATTGCACCACATAAACAAAAAGCTTATCAAGAATGGAATAGTTTGTTGTTGCCTATTACTGAATCAATTCATCGGAAAACATTAAGTTTGCCTATCGGCCCAATGTTAGAATCTGATGAAATTGAAGAGGTTGTAAGGATCATTAATAAATTTTAAAAAAATAATATTAAATTAAGAAGAAAGGATAATTATGATTAATTGTAATGGGAAAGATAAATCAAGCCTTAAACAAAAACTGAAAAATAAAGAAATGACAATTGGGTCATGGATTACGCTAGGAAGTACTGGGATAGCTGAGATATTGGCAAATTCAGGGTTTGATTGGCTTGTGATTGATTTAGAGCATACTACCATTTCATTAGAGCAAGCAGGAGAGCTTATTCGCACTATAGACCTTGTTGGGGTCCCATCATTAGTGAGATTAACAAATAATGACAAAGATCAAATTAAACGAGTAATGGATGCTGGAGCGCAAGGTATTGTTGTGCCCATGGTTCAGGATGCTGGTGATGCTATGCGCGCAATTGCTGCGACTCGATACCCGCCACTAGGAAATAGAGGAGTTGGCTTAGCTCGTGCACAACAATATGGCGCTTCGTTTAAAGAACATCTTGCTTGGCAAGCAGATATAAATTCTGGGCCTGTAGTAGTTGTGCAAATTGAGCATATTAACGCAGTTGATAACTTAAAAGAAATTCTTAGTGTGAAGGGTGTGGATGCATTCATTATTGGTCCTTATGACCTTTCTTGTTCCATGGGAATTCCGGGAGAGTTTGAAAATCCTAAATTTATAAAAACCATGGAGAGAATTGTTAAGATCAGTAGTGAATTGAATGCAGTGAGCGGTTTGCATGTGGTAGAGCCAGATAAAGAAAAATTAAATAAAGCCATTGAAGCGGGTCATAAATTTATTGCTTACAGTGTTGATATTCGAATGTTGGATGTAGCGGCAAGAAATGGTTTGGATGAGTATAGGAGAATAAAAAAATGAATATAATCGGCGTTATTCCGGCAAGAATGGGATCCACAAGATTCCCTGGCAAGCCAATGAAAAAAATTCATGGCATACCTATGATTGGTCATTGTTATCACCGAACTGCAATGGCCCTGGGTGTTGATGCTACTTATGTTGCAACCTGTGATATTGAAATAGCTGAATATATTAACTCGATTGGTGGGCGTGCAATAATGACATCCAATACACATACTCGTGCCACAACAAGAACTGCAGAAGCACTAGAAAAGATAGAGCAAGAGACGGATGAAAAGGTGGATATTGTGGTAATGGTTCAAGGAGATGAGCCGTTAATATTGCCAGAAACCATAAGAGAGGTTACTCCTGAATTCAAAGATAAGTCCGTTAACATTGTAAATATTATGTCACGTCTTACAACAGAAGAATCATTTAAAGATGTTAATAACGTAAAAGTAGTTATAGCTAATAACAATGATGCACTTTACTATTCAAGAGAGCCAATACCATCGCCATGGAAAGGATGGGAGGATATTCCTAGGTATATGCAAACAGGTATTATTGCATTTAGAAGGGATATATTGATTGCATTTAATGCTATGAAAGAGACTCAGCTAGAGCAAATAGAGTCTATTGATATGAACCGAGTTTTAGAAACGGGTGGCAAGATCAGGATGGTGTTAACAGAAGCTACAACTATTGGAGTTGATGTATTAGAGGAGCTTAATGAAGTGGAAAAAATACTAGTGGGAGATAAGATAATGGGCGCATATATTCAATTATGAAAGAGACAGATATTAGACCTCTAGAGCTGATGAAGAGGTATGTTGAGCTGAGTGCTAAAGATGCAGATCTATGTTTTAATGGAGGGCAAAGGCGTGATTTACCGTGTGTTTCATGTGGCTCTGAAAATATAATAAAAGAATTCTCCAAGAGTGGTTTTGAGTACGCTTCATGCAATGACTGCGGCACACTGTACCAAACGCCACGACCACCTATTAAAGAATTTGATGCATTCTATAAAAATTCTAGGTCATCACAATATTGGGCAGATGTATTTTTCCCTTCAGTAGCTGAAGCTCGTCGTGAAAAAATATTCAAGCCAAGAGTGCAGCGGTTATTAGAGATGTGCAAAGCTACAAATCTGAACGTTTCAAAGTTAATTGATGTAGGCGCAGGTTATGGCATTTTTCTTGATGAATGGCGAAAGGTTATGCCAGGAACTGAATTAATTGCTATAGAGCCATCTGTTTCACTTGCAGAGGAGTGTCGTCATAAAAAATTAAGTGTTGTTGAGTCACTTGTAGAAAATGTAGAGGGTTATGATGATTACGCAGACTTAGTTGTTTGCTTCGAGGTGCTTGAGCATGTGGATAGTCCATTAGAATTTATTAAAGTATTGAAAAGAATGGTAAAACCAGGAGGATATTTATTTATTAGCACGCTGTGTATTGACGGTTTTGATTTGCAGGTATTGTGGGATAAGTCTAGTCAAATTTCACCGCCTCACCATATTAACTTTCATTCTATAAAAGGCTTTGAAAAACTATTTGATAGAGCTGGATTAACAGATGTGAAAATTAGTACACCTGGCCAGTTAGACGTGGATATAGTTAAGAATTTTGTAACGTCTTCAGATGGAAGTGCATTACAAAATAATAGGTTTTTGAAATCAATATTAGATAGTGAAAATAAGTCTGATAAATTCCAAGATTTTTTATCCAGTAATCAACTTAGCTCACATGTTTGGGTTATGGCAAAGAAGCCGAATAAGGATAATTAAAGATGAAGAAATTAAGAGTTGGAATCGCTGGTTATGGCGTAGTTGGGAAACGCAGAAAGGATTGTGTAGATTTACATCCAAATATGGAAATGGTGGCAATTTGTGATCAATATTTTGATGATAAGGCTACTATTCATGGTCTAAATGCTTATCAAAATTATAGTGATTTACTGAAAGAAAATTTAGACATAATGATAGTTTGCCTTACTAATGAAATTGCACCAGAAGTAACAATAGCAGGACTAAAAAAAGGTTTACATGTTTTCTGTGAAAAGCCACCCGGGAGAGATGTTGCCGATATTTCCAAGGTAATTGAAGTTGAAAAACAACATCCAGATCAGAAATTAATGTATGGATTTAATCATCGTTATCATCACTCTATTCAAAAAGCTCTAGAAATTATTAAATCAAATGATCTTGGCGCCATTATAAATATGCGTGGAGTTTATGGTAAATCACAGTTGGTTACATTTGATCAGCCAAGTTGGCGCACAAAGAGAGAGGTTGCTGGCGGTGGTGTTTTATTAGATCAGGGTATCCACATGATTGATTTAATGCGATTATTTGCAGGTGAATTTGTTGAGGTTCATAGCTTTATTAAAAATAGCTTTTGGAATTATAATGTTGAAGATAATGCTTATGCGTTAATGCAAACAGAAGGTGGAGTGGTTGCAATGATGAATTCGTCAGCCACTCAATGGAGGCATCGCTTTCAACTTGATATCAATCTTGAAAGGGGTGGTTTAGTTCTTGGTGGTATATTGTCAGGATCTAAAAGCTATGGTGCAGAGACGTTGACAATTATTGAGTCTAATCCAAAAAATGATCATGGAGACCCAAAAGAAACAACCATTCGATATAATTCAGACCCATCATGGTGTTCTGAAATAGAGGAATTTGTTGATTCTATTATTAATGATAAAAATATTGTTCACGGTACATCGGATGATGCACTTCAAACAATGAAGCTAGTATATAAAATATATTATGCAGACCCTTCCTGGAGAAGTGCACATGATATTCCAAACCCTGATGTTTGATAAATTATAGGCAGAAAAAAATATGAAAATTAAACCATTTGTTAAAGATTATTTAACAAGATTGAAGCAAATTTTAGATGACATTGATGTGGATGTTATTAGCGATATTGTCGACACTCTTGAGGAAACTATAGAAAACAAGTCTAGAATATATATCCTTGGAAATGGTGGAAGCGCTGCAACAGCATCGCACATGGTTAACGACCTAGGAGCCGGCTTAAGAAGAAGAGATGTCATTAATTTTGACGTTACTAGTTTGGGGGACAATAGCTCAGTAGTTACTGCTATAGCAAATGATATTGGATATGAAAATATATTTTATATGCAAATGAAAGGGCATATAAATGCTGATGATGTGGTTGTTGCAATATCATGTAGTGGCGAATCTCCAAATATAATCAAGGCTGTTGATTATGCAAAAGATTTAGGCTGTAAAATTATTGGAGTTACTGGTTTTAACGGTGGTTATTTGAAAAAAATATCAAATATAAATTTTCATGTTGATGCTCCAGAGGGTGAATACGGGCTTGTTGAAGATGCCCATATGATTTTAGATCATATTATATATTCGTACTATATTCAGGCAGAATCTAACTTTACCGGATAATTAAGAGTCTTTTTTATGATGAAAAAAATAAAATATCGTGCGGTTGTAACAGGCGCAACAAGAGGTATAGGCTTTGCAATTGCAGAAAGACTGTTAAGAGATGGTGTGGAAGTGATCGCTACAGGGACGCAAGAAAGCTCTAACTACCCAAATGGTGCAAGTTATTATTCGGTGGATTTTACGAATGAGCACTCAACAAATGAATTCATTGAGTATTTAAAACATCAGAAAATTGATATTTTAATAAATAACGCAGGAATTAATAAGATAGGTGAATTTGCAAATATTGCTATTGATGATTTTGATCGAATTCTACGTGTGAACTTACGCACACCCTTTCAACTTTGCCAGGCAGTCATCCCCAACATGAAGCAAAATAATTGGGGCAGGATTGTGAATTTAACATCTATCTTTGGAAATATTACTAAAGAATATCGCGCGCCTTATTCATCTAGTAAATTTGGTCTAGATGGTATGACTGCAGCATTAGCTGCAGAGGTATCAAAAGAAGGGATTCTTGCAAATAGTGTAGGGCCTGGATTTATTGATACAGAGTTAACAAGGAGTGTTTTAGGAGAGGATGGTATTTCTGAACTTAAAGGTCGTATACCCATGAAACGTTTAGGCCAAGTAGAAGAAATAGCATCGCTAGTCAGCTGGCTTGTTAGTGATGAGAACACGTATATGTCAGGACAGAATTTAATGATTGATGGAGGGTTTTCACGTGTCTAATAAAGTTATTACTATTCAATCCCATAAAGGTGAGTATTCAGCAAGCTTTATGAGTGGAGGAATGGATCAATTAAACAATGCACCAGTTGAAAATGCTGTTTATATAATAGATCAAAATATTGCTCAACTTTACAAAGATAGATTGGGAAATATTTTATCTTCTCAAAGAGTGATAAAGATTGAAGCTACAGAAGAAAATAAATCGCTAGATAAGATTCCTGGTTATGTTGATGAATTAGTATCAGTAAATATTAGAAGGGATCAGCCATTAATAGCTATCGGCGGGGGAATTATTCAAGATATTACATGTTTTCTGGCAACAACTGTAATGCGGGGGTTGCCATGGATTTTTTATCCTACAACATTATTGGCGCAATCAGACTCTTGTATCGGCTCAAAATCATCTATCAACTCTGGTGAAGTTAAGAATATATTGGGCACTTTTACACCGCCAGAAAAGGTTGTGATTGATGTTGATTTTTTACAAACTCTTGAGCAAAGAGAAATATTTTCCGGAATAGGGGAGATGCTAAAGGTTCATGCAATTAATAGTCCAGAAAGTTTTGATCTAATTTCTGCCGCTTATGAAGATATACTTAAGGATCCTGTGATTATGGAGGAATTTATCCATAATTCATTGTCTATGAAAAAGAAGTTAATCGAAATTGATGAATTTGATCAGGGGGTAAGAAACGTTATGAATTATGGCCATAGTTTTGGCCACGCTATTGAATCTGCAACAAATTACGGGATCCCCCATGGGATTGCAGTAACTATCGGTATGGATATAGCAAATTTTGTTTCAGCGGAGTTAAAGGTATCTGATGTGAGTCATTTTGAGCGCATGCACAATGTACTTGAAAAAAACTACCGTACTTATCAACATGTTGATATCAGTGTAGAGTCATTATTAAACGCCTTATCAAAAGATAAAAAAAATAGTGCGACACAATTAAGGCTCATTTTTCCAGATCAAAATGGCTGTATTGGTATCGGGCTTTACGATAACAACAGTAAGTTAAAAAATTCTCTGGATAAATATTTTAAACTTTATGGTGGGGTTAATTAATTATGCGTTCTGTAGCAGTAGCATCTCGTTCTTTTTCAAAACATCCAATTTTAAGAAGCAAAGTTTTAAAGATTTATCCTGATGCAAAATTTAATGATAAAGGACTGTCGTTGAGCGGCGATTCTTTAGTAGAGTTTTTGAGTGGACATGAAAAGGCAATAACAGCTTTGGAAGTGATAGATGATTCAATTTTATCAAAACTCCCTAATCTAAAAGTTATTGGCAAGTACGGTGTAGGCTTAGACATGATTGACTTGCATGCTATGAAGGATCGAGGCGTAAAGCTTGGATGGACTGGAGGAGTTAATAAGCGCTCTGTTTCTGAGTTGGTTATATCATTTTCAGTATATCTGCTACATCGTGTCGCATTTGCAAATGCTGAGGTAAGAAATGGCGAATGGTATCAGGTAAAGGGACGTCAATTATCAGATTGTACGTTTGGTATTGTTGGTTGTGGGCACATTGGAAAGGATTTAGTTAAACTATTAAAACCCTTTGGTTGCAATATTCTTGCACACGATATCATAGATTTTAAAGAATTCTATCAAGAAAATAATATCACCTCCGTTGGATTAGATGAGTTACTTCAGAAGTCCGATGTTGTGACATTGCATTTACCTAAAAACGACTCGACCAACAACATCTTAAATAAAGATCGACTTCAAATGTTAAAGAAAGATGCAATATTAATCAACCTTGCGCGCGGCGGCCTGTTAGATGAGTCGGCTTTAAAAAAAATATTAAGTGAAAAAAATATAGCAGGTGCGGCATTGGATGTTTTCTCAGTGGAGCCTCCTATAGATACAGATTTCGCGCATTTAGACAATGTACTTATTACACCGCATATTGGTGGCAGTACTGAGGAAGCTATTCTAGCAATGGGGTTGGCTGCAATTGATGGCCTTAAGAATCCTAAAAACCCTTTGAAATTCCTATAACTAAAGTTTAATATTCATAATTGTAAAGAGACTCGACTACATGAAAATAATAAAATGTCTTATAAAAAAAATCGGATACTGCTTAATTAAAAAAAAAATAATTACTAGAAATGAGATGCTATCAAATGATAGTAACGATGTTGAGATTTTACGGAATGAATATATATTTTCACCAAAATGCACGGATAGTGAAATTAATTTATATAGGTACTCCGAAAGGTGCGAGACTATGAAAATTTCACCATTTTTTTGCTGCAGAATTTCTAATGTTACATTGATAGGCCCGTATGGCATACCAGTTACTAGAAGTGGAAAAATAATACAAGAAACAACCCAAGAAACGGTATTTAAATACATAAAACGAACAATTCATTACTTAGGCCTATTTGAAGTAATTAGACAGTATTTAATTGCAATGCTACCAATTAGAAAAAATAATCTAGAATCTGGATTTCACTTGGTTCCAAGACATGGCTATATGGCAGATAATCCAAATTATTGTCATTGGTTATTAGAGGACTTACCAAAAATATTTGCATATAGTTTTATTGATAAAGAAATTAAGGTAATAACAAATAAAACGCATCATACTTGGCAAACAGAATCACTTGAACTAATGGGTTTTTCTAATAAAAATGTATATCATCATGATAACCACGGGACTCGTGTTCGAAATTTTTATGTTACTAACATGAGGAGTGCTTCCAGTAGGAATAGTGAGCGTGACCCGATAGGTAGGGCTTGGGTCGCTAAAAAAATTATAAATGGTATATCAGACATCCAATTAACTACGAAAAAAAAACGAATTTTCATATCACGTCAAGACTCAGGCAGTCGGTTTATAACTAATATGCATGAAATTGAAAAAGTTTTATATAAGCATAATATTGAAATTTTCTATGCTGGTAAGACTAACTTTATTGATGACGTTAAAGTTTTTTTGGATGCCGAATTAATTATTGCTCCCCATGGGGCAGGGATGGCAAATATGATTTTTGCTAAAGATTGTCATATTATTGAAATTTCCTGCGATACACACTGGAAAAAAGATTTTTTTTATTTAACTGCATTGGAACTTAACTTCACCTTTGATTCGGTTCAAGCAATCAGGGATGAAAAATATGAAAATATCCATGGAATAGATGAGGCTTGGCACGTTCCTTCTGTTCAGCTTGATCGGGCAATATTAAATGAAACTAATAAAATAATCGAATGACCAATATAGAGCAGATTAAAGTTGTAAGTTATGGGGGGTATTACTCAACTGGAGCTAGTGTTGTTCGTGATATTTTTAGAGAGTTTGAGCCAAATTTTGAATTATCAATTGAGTTTAGACTTATAAAAGAGCGATTTGGACTTCTTGATTTGGAGCGCACTATTTTGCACGACTACGCCCCAGAAAGTATTGATCTAGCGATTATGGATTTTGTTTGGCTGGCCAGTAACTTGGCAAGAAAATCGGGAAGATTTAAGAAGGCTGGTTTCTCCTATGATGCACGCACTAACGATGTATTTAGCGCAGCCACATCCGAGTTTATTGATGAAATATCAGACTACCAATATCCAATGTCATGGCATTTTTATGATTTTAAGAGAGGCTATTTTTCACAAATATATCGCCGATTCCGAAATAAGGTTTTAGTAAGAAATGTCAGAATAAAAGAGGGGGATGTGCTTGCCACACTATCGTATCCAGGGAAAGAGAAATATTTTTTAGCTGCTAAGAAGTACATTAATTCTATTCTTTCAGGGATTCAAGATTTTAACAACTGTGATAAGAATTCTGTTGTAGGTCTACATAATGCAGTTCCATGTTTTTCTGTTGAGTTAATTGATCGCAGCATTGCATATTTTTCATCGTGTAAGATTATTTTAATCGATCGAGATCCAAGAGATGTTTTTATTAATTATCCAAA
>Ga0233440_1002149_pt1 | contig 16785 bp, 15 predicted proteins | sample SI_123_September_5_FD_182791 | JGI IMG/M metagenome (GOLD analysis project Ga0233440, IMG submission 182791) | Seawater microbial communities from Saanich Inlet, British Columbia, Canada - SI_123_September2016_120_MG | ecosystem: Environmental > Aquatic > Marine > Inlet | place: Canada: British... | reverse complement strand
AAGCGCTGCCGGCCCGCACCGGCGGCCACGGCCATTTCGTCGTCCTGCCGTTCGCCGCCCGCTGGGTCGCGAATGAAGTCGCGCTTAACGACGAACTGGACGACGCCCGCTGGCTTTCGCCCTCCTCCGCGGTCGACGGCCTGCGGGTCACCCAGGGACTGGACGAAACCATTCGGGCCGCCGCGGCCATGATGGGCCTGTAAAGAGGGCCTTTGCCTTGCTTCCGGCCCGTTGAACGGGCATATGGCGGCCTTCATGATCAAGCGGATTTTCGCAATTTTCCTTGTGGCGGCAGTGGCCGGTCCGGTTCCGGTCCGGGCCCAGGACGCGGCTGCGCCGTTCGACGGCGACTTGCAGAGGCTCGCCGAAATCCTCGGCACGCTGCATTACCTGCGCGGAATCTGCGGCACCAATGAAGGTCAGAAGTGGCGCGCCGAGATGCAGGCGCTGGTCGATGCCGAGACACCTTCCGGCGAGCGCCGCAGCCGTATGATCGCGAGCTTCAACCGCGGCTATAACGGGTTTCAGCAGACCTACCGCTCCTGCACCCCGGCCGCGAATGTCGCGATTCGCCGCTACCTGGAAGAAGGCTCGAAAATCTCCCGGGACCTGACGGCGCGCTACGCCAACTGACATTTTCCGGTGGATGGCGTTCCGGCGCCCGGAAGAAAATGCAGGAAATAACGCAATAACTTGCGTTCCCGCCGTTAACCTTTCCTAAAGAACCGGCTCGCGGGCCGCGTCCTGCATGCTATTCCTTGTGCAGTTTCAACCGTGCAGTCCGCCGGACGCGTTCCACAGGCAAATTGATTTCATGTCGCATTCCTACCCTTGGACGTCCGCTCACGGCCTTTCGCCCGATCAGGATCAGAAGCGGGCGGCGCTGAACTATCTGAATGAGGCATGGGCGGAAGCGCGTCACGATGGCGTCGATGGCGATTGCCTGGCGCAGGCGAGCCTGTTCGCCGCGTTCGCTGAACTCGTCAGCACCTATGGCGAAGATGCGGTGGCGAAGTTCGTCGAAGGCCTCGCCGGCCGCATCCGCAGCGGCGAATTTTCGGTGGTGGAATTTCGGCAGTAGCCCCGTCTCGCTCCGATTTGATTTTCAAACAGCCATTTCCAATCACGTCTGCAATTTCCAGATACAGCTTCGCGATCTCGCGACGCGATTGCGTCCGAGTTTTGCGGTGAACGTCCCGCCCTCTCAGGATTGAGGGCGCGCGGAACGCCGGATGCGCGAGCGCATCCGCAGCCCCGTGTGCAAGGTAGAAAGCACACGAGTGTCGTCACCACGGTTGCGCCGGAGGCATCCGGCGTTCCGCACGCAATGGTTGGAACGACCTCGTTCGCGCTCTCCCCGGTGGACGGCTCTTTCGCCACCGTTCTGGATCGTGAGTGACTTCCACCGCCACAGGGACGACGGACCCTCCCGCTCCTTTCGACGTCAGCACCGCGACGCCGGGACCACGCGACTTTGGCCGTCCGCTGCTGCGCCGTCGTCGTTCGCGGTGCTTTTCACAGCCACGAACCGAACGCCGCAAGCGGCCACCGCATCCCGCCCCGCGTATCGTGACGATCGCGAAACGCCCCTCATAACGGGGCAGGATAAGAAGGAATATAGTCCTATCAATGAAATTGTCAAGGAATGGGTTCGTGCCATCACGAAATGTTTCGGGCTTGTAGCCCGCATACAGCGTAGCGAAATGCGGACAGCACCAGCGTGAGCGGCCCCGGATTGCGCTTCGCTTCATCCGGGCTACGCTGGCTAATCCAGATTATGGATTCCGGGCCTGCGCCAAGAGGCGCATCCCGGAATGACAGACACTGGAATCCCGTGCCCCATAACGGCCCGCCGACACTAAGCCTTCAGCGTCTCCAGAAACCGCACCGGCTCGCCAGTCGATGGCGTCGCGACCTCGCCCTGCCACATCACGCGCCTGCCGCGCACAAAGGTGCCGACCGGCCAGCCCTTGACCTTCACGCCGTCGTAAGGCGTCCAGCCCGCGCGCGAGGCGACCCATTTGTTGGTGATGGTTTCCTCGCGCTTCATGTCCACGATGGTGAAGTCGGCGTCGTAACCTGCGGCGATGCGGCCCTTGCAGGCAATGTTGAACAGCCGCGCCGGACCGGCGCTGGTGAGATCGACAAAGCGCGCCAGCGACAGCTTTCCGGCGTTCACATGATCGAGCATGATCGGCACCAGCGTCTGCACGCCGGTCATGCCGGACGGCGAGGCGGGATAAACCTTGTCCTTCTCTTCCAGCGTGTGCGGCGCATGGTCCGAGCCGAGCACGTCGATGATGCCCTGTTCGATGCCGCGCCAGATGCCTTCGCGATGGCTGGCGTCGCGCACCGGCGGATTCATCTGCGCGCGGGTGCCGAGCCGTTCATAGGCCTCGGGGCCTGCGAGGGTGAGATGATGCGGCGTCGCCTCGCAGGAGGCGACATCCTTGTGGTCGCGCAGGTACTCGATTTCCTGCTTGGTCGAGATGTGCAGCACATGGATGCGCTTGCCGGTCTCGCGCGCCAGCCTCACCAGGCGCTGCGTCGCAATCAATGCCGCGTCCTCGTCGCGCCACACCGGATGCGAGCGCGGATCGCCTTCGATGCGCAGATGCTTGCGATCGTTGAGGCGGTATTCGTCTTCGGCATGAAACGCGGCGCGGCGGCGGATCACCTTGAAAATACGGCGCAGGCTGTCGTCGTCCTCCACCAGCAGCGAGCCGGTGCTTGATCCGATGAACACCTTGACGCCGGCGCAGCCCGGCGCGCGTTCGAGATCGGGCAGATGATTGACGTTCTCACGGGTGCCGCCGATGAAGAAGGCGAAATCGCAATGCATCCGGTGATGCCCGGCCTTCACCTTCGCGGTGAAGGCTTCTTCCGTCACGGTCAGCGGATTGGTGTTCGGCATCTCGAACACGGCGGTAACGCCGCCCAGAACCGCGCTGCGCGATCCGGTTTCCAGATCTTCCTTGTGGGTGAGACCCGGCTCGCGGAAATGCACCTGCGTGTCCATCACGCCGGGCAGGATGTGCAGGCCCTTGCAGTCGATCACTTCACCTGCACTGGCCCCACCGAGCGCCCCGATTTCCGCGATCCGCCCGCCGGAGATGCCGATATCGCGGATCCCCTCGCCGTCCTGGTTGACCACGGTGCCGGATTTTAGAATCACATCAAATGTCTGGGCCAATGCTCGAAACTCGTCTGGTGTTGGGCTGATTCTGCGCATCCAATACAGTCTGCGCAGGGCCGCGCGGGCCTTGTTGTCCGCACCTTAGCGCCTTACGTTGCGGTGTCATACCTGCGGGATGCATATCCCCAATGAATACCGAGAGAACCGAGAAAGCCTTATGAAAGCAGCGTTTCTGCCGGATCGCGGCGTCGTCAAAGTGAGCGGCGAAGATGCGAGGGCATTCCTCGACGGGCTGATGACCACCAATGTGGAACTGGTGCGGCCCGGTGTGGGCCGGTTCGGTGCGCTCTTGACGCCGCAGGGCAAGATCATCGTGGACTTTCTCCTCACCGAAGCGCCGGAAGCGCATGGCGGCGGCTTCGTGTTCGACGTTCCGCTGGCGCTGGCTCAGGCCTTCGCCACCAAACTCGGATTCTACAAGCTGCGGAAGAAGGTCACCGTCGACAACCTGTCATCGCAACTCGGTGTGATGGCCGCGTGGGGCGGTACGCCCGCGATGAAGCCCGACCTCGCGTTCGAAGACCCGCGCGATCCGCAGCTCGGCTGGCGCGTCTTCGTACCGGATGATCTGGTGGATGAGACCGCTGCCGCCATCGGCGCGGAGGTGAGTGAAAGTGACGCGTACGAGGCGCACCGCATCGCCTGCGGCGTGCCGCGCGGCGGCGTCGATTTCATCTACAGCGACGCCTTCCCGCACGAAACCAACATGGACCGTCTGCACGGCGTCGATTTCGACAAAGGCTGCTATGTCGGCCAGGAGGTCGTCTCCCGGATGCAGCATCGCGGCACCGCGCGGACGCGCACCATCCGAGTGCGGCTCGAAGGCTCGGTGCCGGAAATCGGCCTGCCGGTGAATGCGGGTGACAAGTCCGTCGGCACCATGGGCTCGTCCGCCAACGGCCTTGGCCTTGCCCTGCTGCGCACCGATCGCGTCTCCGATGCGCTTGATGCGGGACTGGCGCTCACCGCCGGTGGCCTGCCGATCAGCCTCGTTTCGCCCGATGACGTGAAGGCTGCGCCGAAGCAGGCGTCCGCATGAAAGGCGCGCGTCTGCACGACGATGGGTTGGTCCGCTGCCCGTGGCCCGGCGAAGATCCGCTCTATATGGCCTATCACGACACCGAATGGGGCGTGCCCGAATACGACGACCGCGCGCTGTTCGAGAAGCTGATCCTCGACGGATTTCAGGCCGGGCTGTCGTGGATCACGATCCTGCGCAAGCGCGACAATTTCCGAAAGGCGTTCGACGATTTCGAGCCTGCCAAGATCGCACGCTACAGCGACAAGAAAGTCGCCGCGCTGATGAACGACGCCGGGATTGTGCGCAACCGCGCCAAGATCGAAGGCACGGTCAACGGCGCGAAAGCCTATCTGAAGATCTTGGAAGAAGGTCCGGGCTTTTCAGCGTTCCTGTGGGACTTCGTCGACGGCAAGCCCAAGGTCAACAATTTCAAGACCATGGCGTCGGTGCCCGCAGCAACGCCGGTCTCGACGAAGATGTCGAAAGAGCTTGTTGCGCGCGGCTTCAAGTTCGTGGGGCCGACCATCGTTTACGCCTTCATGCAGGCCACCGGCATGGTCAACGATCATCTCGTGACCTGCCATTGCCACGGCAAATGCGGGAAAATGAAGAAACCGAAGCGGCGCTGACGCGCTATTTCCGCTCGACCTTCTTGGTCAGCAGATAGAGATACGCGCAGACCGCGACCACGATCGGAAAACCACCGAGACCGAGCAACGTCGCGGAAAACTCGAACCGGTCCCAGAACACCCAAGCGATCGTCCAGCACACGATGGCATTGACCAGCGCCAGCAGATAGATCGGCGTGAGCGCGGTCTTGAAACTCAGCAGCCGCTTGCGTCGGGGCGTATCTTGCGGAGGCGCTACCATACCAATGACCTCTGCGGGCGGGGCCTGACTCAGACGCAGTCTACACCCAAGGGTTCGGTTTCGGCGATGCCCGGCTTGCGGTTTGATGCTATCAAATCGTCCCGCACGCGTCGCATCAACAATCGATTCTCATCCTCACATGACCGCAAAGAAAACAGATCCTCACAAGCAATCGGCCCGCGCCTGGCAACGCATGCTGTCGGGCCGCCGCCTCGATCTGCTCGATCCCTCGCCGCTCGACATCGAGGTCGAGGACATCGCCCATGGCCTCGCGCGTGTCGCGCGCTGGAACGGGCAGACCCACGGCGCGCACATCTTCTCGGTGGCGCAGCACACGTTGCTGGTCGAAGCCGTGCTGCGCCAGCAGACGCCGCGCGTCGATCATCGCGTGCGGCTGGCGGCGATGCTGCACGACGCGCCGGAATACGTCATCGGCGACATGATCTCGCCGTTCAAGGCGGTGATCGGCGGTTCCTACAAGATCGTCGAGAAGCGGCTGCTGTCGGCGATCCACATTCGCTTTGGCCTGCCCGCCGCGCTCCCTGCCGAAATCGAACAGCAGATCAAGGCCGCCGACATGGGCGCGGCCTATCTGGAAGCGACACACCTTGCGGGCTTCGCACAGGCCGAAGCCAGGCGCCTGTTCGGCCGCGATCCCAAGCTGCCCGCCGCGACGGAAAAGGATTATGTGACTCCATGGTCCGCCGGTCGCGCCGAAAAGCAATTCCTCGCACGATTCAAGGCGCTTTTGTCATAATCATCCACGGCATGTTTGCCGTGCAGCATGACGAGCGAAGACAGCAGGCATATACTCGGGCGGAACATAAGGACCGCCATGATTCACGTCTGCTCGCTCGCCGCCCTGCCCGCGACCGTCGAGGCCACCGGGGCGCAACACATCCTGACCGTGATGGCCAATGTCGCCCAGGTGGTGCGCCCGGCCTCGGTGCTGGAAGCCAATCACCTGCGCATCCAGATGGACGACATTAACGAGCCCGCGGACGGATTCACCGCGCCGTCGCATGAACATGTCGAACGGGCGCTGGCTTTTATCCGCAAATGGAATCGCGCGGCGCCCATGGTCATTCATTGCTACGCCGGAATCAGCCGCTCCACCGCAAGTGCGTTCATGGCCGCGTGCGCGCTCAATCCAAATCGCGACGAGACCTCCATCGCCCGGCAGATCCGCGCGGCATCGCCGAGTGCGTATCCCAACCGTCTGATCGTTACGCTAGCCGATGAATTGCTCGGGCGTGACGGACGCATGGTCCGCGCGCTCGACGCCATGGGTCCGGGCAACATGACCATCGAGGGCCGGCCGTTCCGGGTCGACCTCGAATGAGAGAGCGGCTTCATCCCGGATGCCAGGCCGTACAAGCTGTTTTGGAGATCATCCGTCATTGCGAGCGAAGCGATGCAATCCAGAGCAACGAAAAGAACTGGATTGCTTCGTCGCTGCGCTCCTCGCAATGACGAGGCTCTCGCACAATGACCGATAAAATCCTCACACCGATCGAGATCGGACTGACGGCGGCGATCGTGTCGATCGACGGCAACGAACCGTCGATCCTGACCGCATCCGGCAGCAACGGCGACGCTCTTGAAGGGCTTCCCTTCGGTCCGTTCGACGCGGTCGCACATCGCACGCTGGAAATCGGGCTGCGGTCGTGGGTGGAGGAGCAGACCGGCCTGCGCCTCGGCTATGTCGAACAGCTTTACACATTCGGCGACCGCGGCCGCCACGCCCAGCGCAGCGACACCGACGCCCATGTCGCCTCGGTCGGATATCTCGCGCTGACGCGCGCCGCGGACAGCACCTCGAAGCCGCAGGTGGCGGGGGCGACCTTCAAGCCGTGGTACCGCTACTTTCCGTGGGAGGACTGGCGCGACGAGCGCCCGGCGGTGATCGAGAAGGAGATTCTTCCCGCGCTTGAGGCCTGGGCGGCGCAATCCGAGAAGCCGGAACCCGAGCGCGCGCTGACGCGCGGCGACCGTGTGCGGCTCTATTTCGGCACCCACGGGGCGCAGTGGGACGAAGAGCGCGTGCTTGACCGCTACGAACTGCTCTATGAGGCGGGCCTGATCGAGGAATCCCGGCGCGACGAGCGCCCCGCGGCGCTGGCGCGCAAGACGATGCCTGCGCTCGGCGCGCCGATGCGGTTCGATCACCGCAGAATTCTGGCGACCGCCATCGCGCGGCTGCGTGCCAAGCTGAAATATCGCCCGGTGGTGTTTGAACTTCTGCCGCCGGAGTTCACACTAACGGACTTGCAGCGGACCGTTGAGGCGATCTCGGGGCGTCATTTGCACAAGCAGAATTTCCGCCGTCTGGTGGAGGCCGGTGCGTTGGTCGAACCGACCGGCGAGATGTCGACACAGACCGGTGGGCGGCCTGCGGCGCTGTTTCGCTTCCGCCGCGAAGTGTTGCAGGAGCGGCCCGCACCCGGACTACGCGTACGCGGACGCCGTTAAAAATAAGGCCTCGCATGCGGGGCCGCCTTGAATTTTCGCACGACCCGAAGCCTGCGCCAGGCGCAGGCGGATCGCGCAAGGAGGAACGATGGAATTTATTGCGCTGGTCCTTGCCCTCATTGCTTTAATTCTTGCACGCAAAGCCAACAACACGTCGCGCGAACTGAACGCGCGGCTAACGCAGCTCGAAGCCTCGCTCGCAAGCGGCGCGCGCCCCACACCGCTGACGGCGGACTCCTCCGTCGCCCCGCCGATCGTGCCGGAGACAACCGCAACCGAAACCGACACAAGCGAACGTGCACCCGTCACGCCGCCCCCATTGCCGCCAGCGAACGCGCCCTACACGGGACCAGTTGACGAGGTGGTATCGGCAGCGCCTGCAACACCCGCCGAAACAGGCCCCGGACTCGAAGAGCGCCTCGGCACGCGCTGGGTTGTGTGGGTCGGCGGGCTGACGCTGGCACTCGGCGGTGTGTTTCTCGTCAAGTATTCCATCGAGGCCGGCCTGCTCGGCCCCAAGGTGCGCGTGCTGCTCGGCGGCCTGTTGGCTCTGGCGCTGCTCGCTGTCGGCGAATTCGCGCGCCGCAAGGAAAGCCTCTCGTCCATCGCCCCGCTGCCGATTGCCAACATCCCGGCAATTCTCACGGCGGCCGGAACCGCGGTCGCATTCGCGACGGTGTACGCGTCCTACGCGCTCTACGGTTTCCTCGCGCCGCCTATCGCATTCGTCCTGCTCGGTGCGGTCGCGCTCGGCACCCTCGCCGCAGCACTTCTGCATGGTCCGGCTCTCGCGGGGCTCGGTGTCGTCGGCGCATTCGTGACGCCGGTGCTGGTGTCGTCAGACAAACCCGACTACTGGGCGCTCTACATCTACATCGCCATCGTGACTGCCGCCGCCTTCGGCCTTGCACGTATCCGGCTGTGGCGCTGGCTCGCCGTCACCACCATCGTATTCGGTGCGGCCTGGATGCTGTTCGATATCGTCCGTGCCGATACGCTCGGTCCGCATGCGTTCGATATCATTGTGAGTTTCGCGCTCGCCGCAGTTCTGGTGGTCGCCGGATTCATGTTCGGCCCGTCGGCGGAGCCAGGCCGGGTTGAGCCTGTATCGTCGATATCGCTCGCGATGTTCCTGTTCGGCGCCACGGCGCTGGTGCTGGGCAACAACCACGCCGATGCAGCGATGGTTGTGTTCGCATTGCTGGTCGCGGCCACCTTCGCCATCGCCTGGCGCGCGGAGAGCGCCACTGGCGCCATCGTTGCAGCCGCGCTGTTCGTGTTCGCCGTGTTTGCCGAATGGGCGATCCGCGCCAATCCCGAACTCACAGTGATGCCCGGCGGCGCGATGCCCGGTATCGGCACGCGCGCCGACGAAGGTTCGATCAGCATGCATCTCATCACGGCGGCGGGCTTCGGCGTGGCGTTCGGCGCGGCAGGTTTCCTCGCACAAGGCCGCTCGATCAGTGCAATTATTCCCGTGATCTGGGCGGCGGCCGGTGTGTTCACACCGCTGGCGCTGCTGGTCGCGCTCTACGCGCGCATCGCGCATCTGGATCGTTCGATCCCCTTCGCGATTATCGCCATTGCCGTCGCCGGTGCATTCGCCGCAGCGACTGAACTTCTGACCAAGCGTGACGCACGGCCGGGCCAGATGATCTCAACCGCGATATTCGCCACCGGTACGCTCGCCGCACTGGCGCTGTCATTTACGTTCGCACTGGAAAAAGGCTGGCTCACCATCGCACTCGCGCTGATGTCGCTCGGCACCGCATGGATTTCCATGAAGCGGCCGATCCCGTTCCTGCGTGCGCTCGCAGCAATTCTGGCGGGCATCGTTGTGCTGCGGATCGGCCACGAGCCGCGCATCGCCGGCAACGATCTCGGCACCACGCCGATCTTCAACTGGCTGCTGCTCGGCTACGGCATTCCGGCAGCCTCGTTCTGGCTTGGCAGCATTTTCCTGCGCCGTCGCGGCGACGATGGCCCGCTGCGCAGCGTCGAAGCCGCCGCGATCCTGTTCACTGTGCTGCTCGCCTTCACCGAGATCCGCCACTACATCAACAACGGCGACATCTATCGGACATCGTCGAGCCTGATCGAAGTCGGCCTTCAGGTCTGCGTCGCACTCGCGATGGCGATCGGACTGGAGCGGCTTCGCATCCGGACAGGCAGCGTCATTCATAACGCCGGGGCGCTGCTGCTGACATGGTTCGCGGGCCTCGCGGTTGTGCTTGGATTGTTCGGTATCGCCAATCCGCTGCTGCGCAGCATCGAGATATCGGGCACGTTCATCAACCCGCTGATCCTCGGCTACGCGATCCCGGCGATCCTCGCGCTGCTGTTGTCCTATGCGGTGGCGGGACGCCGCGCAGCGACCTATGCCAACACCATCGCGGCCGGTGCGCTGGTCCTTGCGCTGGCCTACATCACGCTGCAAATCCGTCACCTCTATCACGGACCTTACCTGAACAGCTTCCGCACCTTCGACGCCGAGCAGTACACCTACTCGGTGGCGTGGCTGGTGTTCGGCGTGGTCCTACTGGGGATCGGTTTGCTGATGCCGTCGCAACGCGCGCGGCTTGCGTCGGCGGTGATGATCGCCATCACCATCCTGAAAGTGTTTTTGATCGACATGTCGAACCTGACCGGGGCCTACCGGGCGTTCTCGTTCATCGGTCTGGGACTGGTGCTGGTGGCAATCGGATGGCTGTACCAGCGCATCCTGTTCAGGCAGACGAGAACGCCGCCGGCTGTGGACAGCACGACGGCGTAATCCACTTGTTCGTCATTGCGAGCGAAGCGAAGAAATCCAGAAGCAACAAGAAGACTGGATTGCTTCGTCGCAAGCGCTCCTCGCAATGACGGCGAAGCAGTATCCTTGAAGTTACTCGCTGGCGGAGCGGCGCAGCTCAAGCGCCGGTTCGCTGCGAACCGAAGCCGGACGCACTTCGGCGCGCGGTGTCGCGTCCGCCGATTGAGTCCCCGGCGCGCGCAGCGAGCGCGGACGCGAGATCGAACGCGCGAGGAACACCCGCGCATTGCCGTGCTTGCGGAAATCGCAATAGGCGAAGCCCATGCCCGACACCGATCCGCGGAAGCTGACATTGTCGGTCTTGTTCAGGTTGAAGCAGGGCTCGAAGGGAATGCCCTTGATCGATGCGCAGATCTGCTGGCCGCGCACCTGAAGCGTGTTGGACGGCAGCCGCATATGACGTGTCTCGCCGGCGCCGCTGAACTGCACCGCGCCCGCCGCCGCGCCATCCGGCGTGATCTTGCCAACGCCCTTGGTGCCGTCGAAGCAGGTGAAGGCGAACATCTTGTTGGCGACGAACCTGCGGGCTTCGTCCGCGTTCAGGGTTTCAGCGAACACTGGCGCTGCAGCCGAACAGGCCAGCGCGGCTCCGAGAACGATGCGGACGAGCATACGGGCTACTCCAACTGACTAACTGCGGATTCAGAAGAACCGGCCGGGCGAAGCGCCCGGCGGTTTACGCCTTAACCCGGTGATTACCATACCAACCATGGCAACATTGGAGCACCATGGTTTGCAAAGTCTGAACGTCCTCAGGAAATTTTCACCACCGTCCGGCCGCGAAGCTGCCCGGCGAGAATTTTCGGAGCCGCATCGAAAACTTCGCCAAGGCCGATTTCCGTAGTCATTTCAGCAAGTTTCGCGTGGTCCACGTCCTTCGCGATGCGCGCCCAGGCGGCCTTGCGCGGCTCGAGCGGGCACATCACGGAATCGATGCCCAAAAGGCACACTCCGCGCAAAATGAAAGGCGCGACCGACGACGGCAGATCCATACCGGCCGCCAGACCACATGCGGCGATGGCCCCGCCGTACTTCGTCATCGACAGCAGGTTGGCCAGGGTGGTCGACCCGACACTGTCGACGCCTCCGGCCCAGCGCTCCTTGGCGAGCGCCTTGGCCGGTCCGGACAGTTCGTTGCGGTCGATCACTTCGGCTGCGCCGAGGTCACGCAGATAATCCGCCTCGGCCGCGCGGCCGGTCGATGCGATGACGTGAAAACCGAGCTTGGAAAGGATCGCCACCGCCACCGAACCGACGCCGCCGGCAGCACCGGTCACGATCACCGGACCGTTCTTCGGCGTGAGACCGTGCTTCTCCAGCGCCATCACCGAGAGCATCGCTGTGAACCCCGCCGTGCCGATCGCCATCGCCTGACGCGCGGTCATGCCATCGGGCAACCGCACCAGCCAGTCGCCTTTGACGCGCGCCTTTTCCGCATACGCACCGAGATGAGTCTCGCTCAGACCCCAGCCGGTGGAAACCACCTTGTCGCCCGCCTTCCAGCCGGGATGCGACGATTCCAGAACCGTGCCCGCGAAATCGACACCGGCAATCATCGGGAAACGGCGCACCACCGGCGACTTGCCGGTGACGGCGAGGCCGTCCTTGTAATTCACCGTGGACCATTCGACCGCGACGGTGACGTCGCCTTCCATCAGTTCGGCTTCGTCGAACTGCGTCAGCGCTGCCGTGGTGCCTTTGTCGGCCTTGTCGATCCTGATTGCCTTGAAGGTTGCCAAACCCGATCTCCGTTTTTTCTTGTGCGATTGAATCCGGCCCCCTGATTGGCGGCTCCGGCCCGGTTTGCCAAGCCCTTAGCCTCAGGATCGCATGGGTTGAGGGCAGATGCATTTCCGCCATGCGGAAAATTCCGAACACACCTCTGGCGAGCCCGGGGCCGACCTGCTATATTTGTTTTGCTCGTTTTGAGTATAATGACTTTGCCTGACGAGCAGGGGAAACCGAGTTTGGAACGCCGGCCCAAAAGGCCGGATTTCTCAAAGCCCCAATATGCTCAAATTGAGTATATTAGGTGACTTCAGGAGGCTGCGATGCCGATTACCGGAATTTACGGTCCCGACGATTTCGGGATGCCCGTCCGCCGCGCCGAGAGCGTGGCCCGCGCCCGCGTCACTGATGCGGAGCGTGCGCGCGCATTGCCGATGCCCTCGCTGGAATGGACGCCCGAGGTCGGGCGCGCCACTGCGCATCTCTACGCCAAGGTGAAAGACGTCATTCCCGAGATCGAGTGGCCGTTCATGGCGCCTTACGTGAAGGCGATCAACGATCTCAAGAAGCAGCGCAACGCTGTGATCCTGGCGCACAACTACCAGACGCCGGAGATCTTCCACTGCGTAGCCGACATCGGCGGCGACTCGCTGCAGCTCGCCCGCGAGGCGACGAAGGTGAAGGAGAAGGTCATCGTCCAGTGCGGCGTGCACTTCATGGCCGAGACCTCGAAGATCCTGAACCCGGACAAGACCGTGCTGATCCCGGATTCGCGCGCCGGCTGCTCGCTGGCCTCAAGCATCACCGGCGCGGACGTGCGCCTGTTGCGCGAGCGCTTCCCCGGCGTGCCGGTGGTGGCCTACGTCAATACATCGGCCGACGTAAAAGCCGAGGTCGATATCTGCTGCACCTCGTCGAACGCCGTGCAGGTGGTGGAAAGCCTCAACGCCGAGACCGTGATTTTCCTGCCCGACCAGTATCTGGCGAAGTACGTCGCCTCGAAAACAAGCGTGAAGATCATTGCGTGGAAAGGCGCGTGCGAAGTGCACGAGCGTTTCACCGGCGACGAACTGCGCACCTATCGCGAAGCCGACCCATCAGTGCAAATCATCGCGCATCCGGAATGCCCGCCCGACGTTCTTGCGGAGGCGGACTTCACCGGCTCGACCGCGCACATGATCGACTGGGTGCGCAAGCACCAGCCGAAGCGGATCGTCATGGTCACCGAATGCTCGATGGCGGACAACGTGCAGGCCGAACTGCCGAACGTCGAGTTCGTCAAGCCGTGCAACCTGTGCCCGCACATGAAGCGCATCACGCTGCCGAAGATTCTCGACAGCCTGATCTACATGCGTGAGGAAGTGACCATCGACCCGATGATCATCGACAAGGCCCGGCGTTCGGTGGAACGCATGATCAATCTGAAGAACTGAGCCGGATCTTCCGGCAGAATTGGCTAATCGGTCATGAGCCAAACGTCACACGCTGATGTCCCGCGTGCCATCGACGATGTCATCATCGTCGGCGGCGGACTCGCGGGGCTGTTTTGTGCGCTGAAACTTAGCCCCCGGCCCGTCACAGTCATTTCCGCCGCTCCTCTCGGCGAAGGCGCGTCGAGCGCGTGGGCTCAAGGTGGTATCGCAGCCGCAGTTGCAGAGGGCGACAGCGCCGAGGCCCATGCCGCCGACACCATTGCGGTCGGCGGCGGCATCGTCGATGAAGATGTCGCGCTCGCCCTCGCGCGCGAGGCCGGCGCGCGCATTCATGATCTGCTGCAATATGGCGTGCCGTTCGACCGCAACCTCGAAGGCAGGCTCGCCGTCGGCCGCGAAGCGGCGCATTCCGCCCGGCGCATCGTTCACGTTCAGGGCGACATGGCCGGAAAGGCCATCATCGCGGCGCTGATCGAGGCGGTGCGCAAAACGCCGTCGATCCGCGTCATCGAAGGCTACGTCGCGGAAGCCCTGATCGCGGAGGGCGATGCCGTGTCCGGCCTGCAGTTGCGCAAGGCGGGGGACGAGACAGCCGCACCCGTCATCATTCCATCGCGCGCCATCGTACTGGCGACCGGCGGCATCGGGCATCTTTATGCCGTGACGACGAATCCGGCCGAGGCCAGCGGCTCAGGTCTTGCGATTGCGGCACGCGCAGGCGCGATCATCGCCGATCCGGAATTCGTACAGTTTCATCCGACCGCCATCATGGTCGGCCGCGATCCCGCGCCGCTGGCGACCGAAGCCCTGCGCGGCGAGGGCGCGGCGCTGATCAACGGCAAGGGCGAGCGCTTCATGCTGGCGCTCAACCCGCTCGCGGAACTCGCGCCGCGCGATATCGTCGCGCGCGGTGTGTTCGCGGAAATCGCCGCAGGCCGCGGCGCGTATCTGGATGCGACCAGGGCGCTTGGCGCGGCATTCGCCAAAAGATTTCCGACGGTCTACGCAAGCTGCATGGCGGCGGGGATCGATCCCGCGACACAGCCGATCCCGATTGCCCCTGCCGCGCATTATCACATGGGCGGCATCGCGGTGGACAGACACGGACGCACCTCTCTCAAAGGCCTGTGGGCCGGCGGTGAAGTATCGAGCACCGGAGCCCATGGCGCCAACCGCCTCGCCTCCAACTCGCTGCTCGAAGCCGTGGTCTATGCCGCGCGCATCGCCGAAGACATCGACGGCAACGTGTTTGCGCGTGGTCCGCTCGCGGTGCCGTCGCACACGCCGCATGACAGCGCCATGCCGGCACCCACCGAAGCCAATCTGCGCGCCATGATGAGTTCGCATGTCGGCGTCGTCCGCGACGGCGACCGGCTGATGGAAGCCGTGCAGGCATTCGCCGCTATCGAGCAGAACACCGGCAACATTGCGCTGCGCAACATGGCGACCACCGCGCTGATCGTCGCGGCATCCGCATGGTCGCGGCGCGAGAGCCGCGGGGCGCATTATCGATCCGATTATCCGGCGGAAGACCCGGCACAACGGCACCGCACCGTGACGACGCTCGACGACGCGCGAGGGATCGCGCTAATGTTGTCGGACGGTGCAATCGCCAAACGATCCGCTAAACTATCCATGGGAGTTTGAAGGTGAGCGTCACCGATGTCCTGAACCCCGCCGCCCTCATGCATCCGCATGCATTTCTGTCGCCGCTGGCGATCGATGACGCGGTGACGCGGGCGCTTGCCGAAGACCTCGGCCGCGCCGGCGACGTCACCTCGATCGCGACCATCCCGACCACCACGCAGGCCTTTGCCAAACTGGTCGCGCGGCAGGCTGGCGTGATCGCGGGCTTGCCGCTGGCTGTTGCGACCTTTCTGAAGCTATCGCCCGACGTCCGGATCCAGGCCCACGCCCATGACGGCGTCAATGTCGCCAAGGGCGTGCATGTGCTCACCATCTCGGGCCCGGCCCACGCGGTACTCACCGGCGAACGCACCGCGCTCAACTTTGTCGGCCGCATGTCCGGCATCGCCACGCTGACGTCGGACTACATCCGCCACGCCGGCGTGACCAAGATGCGCATCTGCGACACCCGCAAGACCACGCCGGGACTGCGGGCGCTGGAGAAGTATGCCGTGCGTTGCGGCGGCGGTTTCAACCATCGCTTCGGGCTCGACGACGCGATCCTGATCAAGGACAACCACATCGCGGTCGCCGGCGGCGTGAAGGCCGTGCTGCAGCGCGCGCGCGCCCATGCCGGCCATCTGGTCAAGATCGAGATCGAGGTCGATACGCTGGATCAGTTGCGCGAGGTGCTGGCGACCGGCCTTGCGGACGTGGTGATGCTCGACAACATGGATGTTCCGACCCTGCGTGAGGCAGTCGCGATCACCAATGGACGCGTGGTGCTGGAAGTCTCCGGCGGCGTGACGCTGGCGTCGATCGGCGAGATCGCGACAACCGGCGTCGACTACGCGTCGGCGGGTGCGTTGACGCATTCCGCGCCGAACTTCGACGTCGCGCTGGATATTGACGCGTAGGATTCTTCTTTCGCTCCCCCTTGTGGGGAGGGTGGCGCATTGAGAGCGAAGCGAACAATGCGCCGGGTGGGGAAAACTCCCACCTCGTGCGATGACCCCCACCCCGGCCTCCGCTTCGCTCGGCCGACCCTCCCCACAAGGGGGAGGGAAAGGAAAGGCGGTGGAAGCGCTAACTAACTGCTACTTCCCGGCCGATATTTCAGCCGAACTCCTGGCTGCTTCAACGAGCTTTGCGGAGATCACCGCCGTCTCCGCTGCCGTGCCCCATGTCGGCGCATCCTTGCCGTCGCCCCAGGCGCGCGGACGATAGAAGGTATGTACGCCGTACTTGTACATCTTCTTCATCTCGTTCACCCATGACGGGCGAACCCAGTAGGCGTGATAGTGCGTCGACTTGCCGACTTCCGGCAGCCACAGCCGTCCGTCGAGGCTTTCACGGGCGATCTTTTTCGCGCGCTCCCACATCTCCGGTTCTTTCACCACATCGCGGATGCCATCGCAGGCGAATGTGAACTGGCACGACAGATGGCGGTGCGCGTTCTGGTACACGACACCGCAAACTGTGGTCGGATAGTAGCCGGAGAAGGCGCGGTTCAGAACGACCTGCGCCACCGCGATCTGGCCGCGCACCGCTTCGCCGCGCGCCTCGAAATAGATCGCATCGGTCAGGCACTTTTCGGATTTCGCGCGCGTTTTCGCATCCAGACCGA
>Ga0233440_1002147_pt1 | contig 16798 bp, 18 predicted proteins | sample SI_123_September_5_FD_182791 | JGI IMG/M metagenome (GOLD analysis project Ga0233440, IMG submission 182791) | Seawater microbial communities from Saanich Inlet, British Columbia, Canada - SI_123_September2016_120_MG | ecosystem: Environmental > Aquatic > Marine > Inlet | place: Canada: British... | reverse complement strand
ACGAGTCTTAAGATGTTCGAAAAATATGAGTTTATCTCGTGTAAGGAGGACTTTCAGTATTATGGGTAGGGATGAAGATTCATCCGATCATGACTTATCTGCATTTTTTTACCCAGCATTACAATCAGCAGATATATTCGAATTAGAAATCGACATCGCATTGGGCGGTATGGATCAGAGAAAAGCGCATATGTACATGCGCGAAGTAGCAGATAGGAACAAATGGGTCAAAGCCACTTGCATCCATACTCCTATGTTATCTGGATTAAAGGGTGCAGGAGGGAGAATGGACTCTTATGACCATAAGATGTCTAAATCAGACCCTAATAATGCTATACTGCTACATGACACTCCAAAGAAATTAGACAAAAAAATGCGTAAAGCATTTTTAGAGATTGGAAATAACAATTCTGCTATATATGAAATTGCAAGATATGTGTTATTTCCAAGGTTAGGTATTCTGAAAGTAAATCCTAAGCCAGAGTTTGGTCATCCTTCTGAATGGAACGACATTGATTCCTTTATTTCAGCCATAAATGATGGAACCATTCATCCATTTGATGCTAAAATGGCTATTTCCAGGGGTTTGGAAGAAGTATTACTGCCTATTTCTGAGTATTTCTCAGATAAGTCTGAGATATTAGATGCAATGAATTTAATCACTGGCTCTCAGTAAGGCGTTTTGATAATTGGCTGCTTACACCTAATATCGTAGTAGGTATCATAACCCTCTTTCCTTGCGCCAAGGTTTGGAGGAGTTGTAATGACAGAGGTAGGAATTGATGATATAGCAATACATTTCCCTAAATTATATTTCGATATGGAAGATTTTGCAGAATTCCGTGGAGCGGATTTCGGCAAACTAAATCGAGGTTTAGGTTTGAAAGCAATGGCAATACCAGATGTGCACGAAGATACTGCAACTATGGGAGCTAATGCCTGTGCCCGCTTAATAGATAGAAATAATCTCGATCCAAATAAAATAGGTAGAATTTATCTTGGTACTGAATCAGCACTTGATGGTGCCAAGCCTACTGCGACATACATAATGGATATGTTAGAGCAAAGGTATCAGAGCGAATATGGAATAGACTGCTTTAGAAATTGTGACGTCGTAGATCTGACATTTGCCTGTATCGGAGCCGTTGATGCAATGCATAACACACTAGATTGGGTCGCAAGAGGCGGAGAGTCACAAGATAGGATGGGGATAGTTGTATTCGCGGATAATGCGAAATATGATCTTGAATCATCTGGTGAATATACTCAAGGAGCTGGCGGCGGAGCTATCCTAATACGCCATAATCCTAGGTTAATTGTAATTCCAGATAATTGGGGAGTCTCAACAATGCCAGTTCATGACTTCTTCAAGCCTAGGAGGGAAGTTGATATGAAAACAGTCGTAGAAAATGTCCTGGACCTAGCCGAAGAAGCCGGAGAAGAGCCAAGAAAAGCAGGTCTGGTAGAGAAAATTCTCGATATTTTACCTCTATCGTCTCTAAAAGATAATATTCTATTCGAATCTAAAACTTTGAAAATTCATAAGGATACTCCTGTATTCGATGGTCAGTTTTCAAATCGTTGTTATTCTGAATCAGTTAAGCAGGCTTTCATTAATTTTAGAATTGAAGCAATACGTTCAGGTCGTTATGACCCAAAAAATGATGAGATTCTTACAAATCAGTGGAAAAGAATAATTGTACATCTTCCGTATGCTTTCCAAGGGAAAAGGATGTTTCCCGATGTTTTCAGACATGATCGTAGACATCTACCAATCTGGGATGAGATAATTCAGGAAATTGGCGAAGAACCATTCCCTGAGAATTTTGAAGATACTCGAGAAGGTTATGAAGAATTCGAGAAAGCAAATGACCAATATAGGAGACTTATTTCTAAGACTCCGATGTTTAAGAAATTCGTTGAAGCAAGAATTGAGAAGGCTCAGCGCGCCTCCAGCCTTGTAGGGAACCAATATACTGGTTCAATTTTCCTTGCTTTGATGTCAACAATTGAATCAGACTTTTTGGAAAATGAGGAAATGGCAGGTGAAAGAATAGGTCTTTGTGGCTATGGTTCTGGCGCTAAAGCAAAAGTATTCGAAGGAATAGTTCAGCCCAATTGGGAAGATGTTGCAGTCAAGTTCAACCTATTTTCTAGACTTACTGAAAGGCATCCAATTGACAAAGAAATCTATGAATCTCTTCATAGAGGGTCACAGAAGCAATCAGTTGTTCAACCTAAGGCCGAGTTTGCATTAATATCGATAGGTGGCACTGATGTTTTAGAAGGTCAGAGAAAATATTCTTGGGTTGAATAATTTTTTAAAATTATATTTATTCAAGGTTTGATGGCCCTGTTTATTACTATTTTTTGTACTTCTTGTGTACCTTCATATATTTGGGTTATTTTAGCATCTCTGAAGAATCTCTCGACTGGGAAATCAGTAGTGTAACCGTACCCTCCAAGTATTTGTACGGCTCTCTCAGAAACCCACATCGCAGTATCTCCTGCGAATAGTTTAGCCATACTTGCTTCCTTTGTATGTCTCTTTCCTCCTTCTTCGTAGTGTTTTTGTTTAGCCCATGCTGCTTTGTATACCATCATTCTAGCGGCTTCAGTTTGGGTAGCCATATCTGCAAGATAATTTCCAATACTTTGATGATGTGAGATTGGTTTTCCGAAAGCTAATCTTTCATGAGAGTAGTTTAGTGCAGATTCAAATGCTCCCTGAGCAATTCCTAATGCCTGTGCTGCTATTCCAATTCTAGAATTATCTAATGCATTCATGGCGATAGGAAAACCTTCTCCTACTTCTTTCAATACATTTTCTACAGGTACTTTGCAGTTTTCTAATAATAAAACACATGTGTCAGAAGATCTAATTCCTAATTTTTCTTCCTTTTTACCTACTGTAAATCCTTCCATTGATGAATCAACTATGAAAGCAGTAGTTCCGCCATGTTTCTTTACGCCGTAATCTGGATGATCTACATCCTTTGCGAACAAAACATAAATATCTGCACTTTTCCCATTTGTAACCCACATTTTTTCTCCATTAATGATGAAATGTTTCCCATCTCCAGATAACTTTGCTTTACAAACCATTGCGGCTGCATCTGTACCCGCTCCAGCTTCAGAAAGAGAGTAAGCGCCTATTTCATTACCTGCAAGTCTTGTCAAGTATTCTTCTTTTTGTTTTTCATTACCATGAAGTGCTATAGTCTTAGCACACAATCCTACATGAACACAATACATTACTGAAAATGAAGGGTCTACTCTTGCGAGTTCCTCGATAATTATTGCTTCTGAAATATCATCGACTGGACTGCCTCCATATTTTTCAGGAATAGTGATGCCCTGCAAGCCATATTCGCAGAATTTCTTCCATTCATCCAGAGGCGGTAAAGCATTCCTATCCCGCTCTAAACAAGTAGGAGCTAGTACTTCCTCTGCAAAGTCACGAACCATCTCTCGAATCATACTTTGTTCTTCTGTCTCCATGAACTCCATTATCTCACCTAACACTGCGAGGTCAATGGTGTTGTTAATGTCTCGTAATGGGAAATGTTACAACTACTGCCAATAGAAGAATTGAAAACGGTTGTCAGTTGGGCGCAGGTCGAGAATTAGTATGGCGGACAGCGATTATTACGAATTTGGCGTGGCACATGGAAGAAAATATACTCTCGAACATCTTTGGTTACAAGTATTAGATGTAAAGAAAGCGGATTCTCAAATTAAGATTGGATTAAGCGAGTTTGTTAGGGCAGAATATGGAGATATTGTCAGAGTAATTCTAACAAAACCTGAAGATGACACGGAGTTTAAATCAGAGGACTCAGATGCAGATGAAGATGATGTTAACCAAGATGACGATGCTGCTACTCCAATGACTAGTGGTGATGAAGTCGGACTTGATGATCTACTGCTTACAGTAACTACAGAACATGATAAATTATTGATAAATGCTCCATTCCCATGTAAAATCGTATCATTAAATGGAGACATTGAAGATAATCCAGATCTCGTTAATGATGATGCTTATGCTGATGGATGGTGTGTTATTGTTCAACCGCATGAGTTTGATCCAGATCAATTTTTAGATGAGCATGAGTATATTGAGTATCTTAATGAAGTTTAATCATGGCCACGATAAAACAGGCCATTTGTCATAATTATCATTTTTCCAATCAATATGTTCTAGATTTTTTAGGACATCATCTTTGCATGTGATGTTTTTTTCTATTTGTTGCCTAAATAACCATCCTTTGAGCATACCAAGCTTCCGACCTGGTTTTATTCCAGTAACTTCTGAAAGTGTAATTCCATCTACAAGCGGCGAATTTTTTTCATGCGGTTTAATTAATTTCTCTAATTGCTGAATAAACTCTAGTGGCTGATGATATTCTAAGATAGCACTCTTTTGTTCATCAGACAAATAATTATTGAATCTTCTCAGGCTCTCTATATTGGTTTTGAATTCTACATTTCTATGTGCATGCAAAAATGATATAAGTTCAAGTTCCCTTTTTGAATATTTGAGTTTATCTCTGAGCTTTACATAGATCTCTTCCTTCTCAGATTCATTATTTCTCAATATTTTAGCCAGTATCACTAGAGGGGATGTGCAATTTACATCTGTTAAATCAACCAACATGTCATTGAAAATAACGCTTAAAACTCCGGTTTCTTTCATTTTAGTCAGTATCTTATCTGAGCATTTACTGCTTAATATTCTCTTTATCTCTTCTCCGATTCTTTCATTAGATACATTTTTTAGCATTTCTTTATTTTCACAAATAGCATTTTCAAGATCCTCTTCCATCGTTCTTATACTGTTTTCATCTTTATCTAAGAATCTAAATGCTCGCATTATCCTTAATCCATCTTCAGCAATTCTTTCTCTAGCTTCACCGACCGCACGGAGAGTATTATTCTGTAAATCATTCTTGCCTCCAAAAAGATCTATTATTCTTCCCTCATCATCAATTGCCATAGCATTTATGGTAAAATCACGACGTGCTAAATCTGCCTCGATTTCTTTCCCGAAGGTAACATTATCTGGTCTTCTTCCATCACCATATGTTCCTTCTTTTCGTAATGTAGTGACTTCCCATTCATTTTTACTATTGCCCTCTAATCTTACAATAACTGTACCATAGTCTTCTCCAATCGGTATGGTCCTTGGGAACAAATCTTTCACTTTATCTGGAGTCAGTGTTGTTGCTATGTCTAGGTCAGGATTAATTTTTCCAAGTAATGAATCTCTCACCCATCCTCCTACAATCCACGCTTTCCCCTCTGTTCTCAGTCTTTCTAAGACCAAATTATCTTCGGCACTAAGAAGATTGAGCGGGGTACTCATGCTTCTGCGTATATGGTATAGGACATCAGGCCTTCGGGCATCAGAACTAACAGTAAGGTACTTCTCGCAATCACAATGCAGGTCGAGTTGGTGCCTTTAGAAATTCTACGGCCCCATGAGGAAATACTACCTAAGAAGGTCGATCAATTAGAGAAAATGACTCATCGTTGGAATGCTTACACGAAGCCACTACTAATTGATCGGTCTACAGGCACAATTCTTGATGGTCATCATAGATTTCATGTAGCTATGAGGTTAGAATTGCTATGTGTCCCTTGCGTCCTTATCGATTATCTTGAAGATGGTATGATTGAACTAGACGTTTGGCCTAATTGTGGTCGTGAGGATGTCACTAAAAAAGAGGTCATAGAGGCAGCGCTTACAGGAGATTTATTCTCTCCTAAAACTAGTCGCCACAGACTTTCTGACCATCTTCCACCTATTGCAGTTCCCTTATCTAGATTAAGAATGCCTGCATTGTAAATCTTAATCTATACTTTTGATAAACATTTGAGCAGAATTAGATATTGATTCACTCTTTGAGTGTTGCAAATTAGTTACAATTTGCATTAATTCTTCATCATCCTGTTTTTTTCCGAATAAATCTTCTATTATACGTGCCCTGAGTACGTCACTTCTTTTTCCGTCTTGTAGTATTTCTTTTCTAAATTCATTCGCTTCAATAGAATTATTTCTTCTTAAGACTCCAGAAATTAATTTTTCATTAGATGAATTAAAAATAGCTGTAATCAGATAATTCATGCTTTTCCAGTCTTTATTTTTCAAAGATTTAACGACTGCTCTAACCAGTTGGGGATTCTGCTGTTCTATCCATTCCGGTATTTCCCCCCGAATCAACTTGGATTCTCTTCCACTTTCTATTAGCATTATAATCGCGTTAATTTGTGCGTTTTTATCATTTTCAGCGATATCAATTATAATCTTATCATATTCTCCTGAGGCATTAAGTTCAGGTCTTGCTATTAGAATAGATACCGCTTTTTTCCTTATTCGCGCTGATTTATCTTTTAGAGCAATTTTAATCATTTCTTCATCTATTAGTTCCATTTCCTCAATCTTTTCTAGGGCCAGTACACGTACTCCGGTTTCATCAATCTCCATCGCTTCTCTAATGGATGAACCATCTTCTTGGAGTCTAACTTTCCATGCATTTTGTTTGACTAAATGGTCACTATCATTCGATAATTTCTCCAGTATTTTTTTAGATGATTTACCAATTCTTGGAGCGATTTTAGATGCTAAAACACGCTCTTCAACTTTTTGGGAAGATGCGAGTCTCTCTGCCAATTCAAGATCTTTCATCGAAGCCCATTTTTGAATCGCAAGTAGTGCCTTCTCTCTGAACCATTCATCCGAATCATCCAGTAAAGGTATGAATGCATCAATTGCAGTAGAGTCATTTAATTCAAACAATTTTCTTACGGCTCTTCTTCTTTGTCGAACATCTCTATCGTTCAACTGCCGTATTGCTGCTCTAACCACAAAACTCCCACGCGTATGCAGTGCAAGAATACTCCTATTCAAGGAACTAGGTCTTTATGGCCACCTGCCATCGATGAACTCTCGTCACCTAAATCCTCAAAACTCACCAAATCTATTGATGTAATATGACTAATTATTGGCCAGATAGGGGCCAGCCATTCCATTTCTGACATAATCAAATCCATGACTGGATGTTCTAAAATCTCTTCTTCAGAAGTTTCTTCTGAGATGGGGGGGATGTCTCTAGGTAGTTCTCTTAGTGAGATGATAAGCTGCTCAATGCTTTGATAAATCGTTTCATTTATTTCAATAATATCTGACATTAAAGTAAGTGAATCTTCTAAATTTTCTGCTAAAACATAAGGGTCAAGAGGATTTCTTTCAGCACTAAAAGTATCCATTGGACCAAAAACTACACCCCCCAAGTCAGTATCTAGCCACTGGTTGGAATTTTTTTCTCTTTTTAGTAATCTTTGCTGTATTGTTCCTCCAAATGGTCCTAGAACAAATGCTCCATCTTGTAAAACAACTTCTAAAAATTCAGGAATTTCTCTTATTGCACCTGTAATCAAAACTCTATCTACTGGTTTTTCAAAATCTTCAAAATAATCCATGCTAGATGCTGACAATACTCTAATGATGCCTTTTGAATTATATTTTTCTAGAGTGTCTATAGTATGTTCAAGAACTTCATTATGCGGTTCGATTATTGTAACTATTCCGTTGATTCCTAGCAGTTGATCTAATATCGCAGCCAAGTAGCCTCCTTTGGAACCAATTAATAAGAAGTGTTGACCATTTCGAATCTCTAAATGATGCAACAAAGTCGCGATCATATGCGGCGCGGAAATATTTTTCTCAGCTCCAGCCATAGTTGTCATGAATGTTACAGGTTTATCCTGCCAAAAACCTTCAACTGAGTAATCAACAAAATCTTCAATATTCACTGATTTAAATGCATATTCGACGTTTTTATCTAATTTGACACCAGATGACTTTAGGTTCTCTAACAGGTCATCGATACTACTCAAAACACCACTCTCAGACAGAATGTTCAACCGCCAATCATTTGAATGCGACGCTGCCCGAGTCTCTTTGTGGGGCCCGTGGTCTAGGGGTTATGACGTTGCTCTTACAAAGCGAAGATCGCAGGTTCAATTCCTGCCGGGCCCACCACTCTAACCCTCCATTAGTCAGTGTAAACAGTCAAGAAGGACTGCTGTGAGGGCTACGTGTGGTAGAAGAGCCGGCGGGATTAGCATCTCGGATGACTAGACGTTTGCGAAAGAAGGGATGGACCATATCTACTGCGGAGTCATGTACTGGTGGGTTACTAGCGTCATTAATTACAGATATATCCGGGGCATCTCAATGGTTTAGTCAAGGATGGGTAGTTTATTCCAATGAAGCCAAGATGAGAGAATTGGGCGTGGAAAAGTCTGCTTTTGACGAGGGTGAAGCTGGAGCTGTTTCACACGAAGTAGCGGTCCAAATGGCTCAAGGTGCTAGGTATCAATCTGGTTCTGATGTCTCAATTGCAATTACTGGAATCGCTGGTCCTGGAGGTTCTACTCCGGATAAAGAAGTAGGTCGTGTACACGTTGCGGTAATTGCAGGGGACTATTTTCTTGTTCGCAGAATGGATTTCGGCGATAATGATAGACTAGATAACAAGCGTTCATTTGCAGTTTTCGCTCTACGTCTTGCCCTTGAAACATTAGATAGATTGGAAGGGCAACTCGATAATTCAGAAGATGAAGGTAATGAATCAGAAGATATTCAATCAGACATATCTGAAATGGATCCTTCTTCAGAAGAATGGGAAGGTAGTATGTCATGGACAGTTGAAGAAACAACTGTAGCAGAAGAGATTCAAAAAGTAGATTTAGCGTCCCTTACAGATTGGGATGAATGACTTCTTCACATCGATATTATCATGAGCGTATGTATCTGACAAGGAACATATGGCGTCGGACGATTGGGCGGAACGGCAGAAGATATTGCTCGCCGCAGGCATTCTCGTGACAACGCAAGACGCTAAAGAGAAAATAGAATCACTAGATAATTTAACGCCATTAATTGAAGCTGCTAATTCATCTAATATTCAGATTCTTAATTCTCAATCAATCGATCAGTTGCTCTCTCTAGTTCCTACTAGAATTGATGAATTAACAGCGCCTATGAAGACCTCTCAAGCAACATTGCCTGCTCCTGACAATCCTTCACCTATTGGCCGGGTTATTGCTCCAATTTCTAGTAATGAGATATCTCTTGCACCCCGGCCTCATGGATTATCTCATTACAGTCTCCATGAGTTCCCTATGCTGGCTAAGGATGTAGATTCAGAAATAGATGTCCATTTTGATATTACTGGGAATTCCGTTACTGAAGGGAAATTATCGGATATCAAATCCTTTTTCAATAGTCGTTTAAGCAAAATTCGTAATTTGATGATTGAGGGGCGTTCGTTACCAAGGCGCCCAGTTTCCAATGCTGAAGCTTATCGAAATCGTCAGCGGTATTCATCTTCTGAATATGAAATTACTATTGTTGGTCTTGTAAGTGAACCTCGTTGGGCTAAATCTGGTAACCTTATGTTTACGGTCGAAGATGAGACTACACAAATTCAATGTCTTCTGAAACCTCCTTCTGGTGCAAATCCATTACATGCAGCTTTGGACGGTTTGATGAATGATGATGTTATAGGTGTCAGTGGATATTTTATTGGTGACCGCACAGATCTGTTTATTTCCTCGAATTTACATATGCCGCCCTTACCAAGAAGAGCGAAGAATACAGCCAGTGCGGATGAGGCGGTTTCTGCTGCATTTCTTTCAGATGTTCATGTAGGAAGCAAAACCTTCCTTGGTCCACAATGGGAAAAAATGATTCATTGGTTTCAAAATGACCCGCTTGCTCGTACAATCAAATATTTTGTTCTAAGTGGCGACGGAGTAGATGGGGTCGGGATTTATCCTGGGCAAGAAAGACATCTTGCAATTACTGACTTATTCAAGCAGTATGGGGAACTTGCCAATCTTTTGAGTGGCCTTCCTGATTGGGTTGATGTGATTATTCTACCAGGTAATCATGATGCAGTACGGCCAGCTGAGCCACAACCTGCACTCGAACCCGAAGTTCAGCAAGATTATTCTGATGCTATTTTCGTAGGTAATCCGTGCGACTTCAGTCTTCATGGTGTTAGAATACTCTCTTATCATGGGAAGAGTATTGATGATTTTGTAGCAGGATTAAGATCAGTAACTTATGCTAAGCCTGAAATGGCCATGCGCTCTATGCTTGAAAGAAGACATTTGGCTCCATCATGGGGAGGCAAGACACCATTATCTCCTGAGCCAGAAGATAGCATGGTGATAGGCACTATACCTGATATATTCGTCACAGGTCATGTCCATGGACAATTTATTGGGGACCATAAGGGTACAACAATAGTTCATAGTTCGACATGGCAAGATCAAACAGATTATCAGAGAATGTTAGGTTTCCAACCTAAACCTTGTATATTGACTGTAATTAATTTACATACTCATGCTTCGGCATCAATACCATTCGCATAATCAATTAGAGAATTCTTCATTGAATATTATTGGCCAGATTCTTCTCAAATCTCTCTCTAATACAATAGGGACCTTTGCTTTTTTGAATGCATCAGAAGCCCTCTGTCTTGCTGGATTAAATCCTATGAAGTTAGATCCCGGTATTTGCATTGATAGGTCAGTGCTCGAGTCACCCACACTCCAAACTTTCTCAGGATTAAAATTATTAATTTCTGATAATTTCTTGACCATTATTCCCTTATCATGTGAATCTACCATGGATGGTTTAGGTCCCGCCAGAAAGCCTTTTTCGTCCCAACTGAAATCATTCGCTGCCCAATCATCAACGTTTAGCATGTGTGCAATAGATCCAATGAATCTAGCAACTCCTGATGATACGATTGCAACATATATTCCTCTCTTCTTTAACTCCTCAACAACATCTCGAGCACCTATCATCAATTTCACACCTGAAAAACATCTCATAATTTCATCCATATGGATATTCTCTTGAATATCAAGCCACATTTTGATATCCATTGCCATGAATTCGTCATCAGTAATTTCCTTTCTCAGAAACCTTTCTAAGTTTTCAAGATTATTTGTGCCAAAGTAATCATGTATTTGTTGCCATGATGAACCTATATCGACTAAAACACCGTCACAATCGAAAACAACAGCCTGTATTTCTTTCACGGCCTCACGAATCGTCCTTATGATTTAGATTCTACGAGTCGCATAGATGGCTTGATTGCTGTAATACCGCTCGGAGCATTATGGAGGAAATATTGCCTAATCAAGGTGCGATTAAGGTAAAAGCCCTTTTTTTCGGTCCATTAGCAGAAATGATAGGTCATAAAGTCATAGAATTATCATTACTTAGCGGAACTACTGTGGGTCAGTTGGCTGAAAGATTTGATTTGACTCAAATGCTCTCAAAAGGCCTACTTATTGCGATTAATGGCGAGATAGGTGCAGATTTAGAAACAATCTTAGAAGATTCTTCTGAAATTGCCTTTTTACCTCCTGTTTCTGGTGGTTAAGAGATTAATTAGCCGAAGCCTTTGAACGATAAACCCAACTCAGGGCTAGTATGGGAGTCCTTGGTACTCAAGAAATGGTAATAATTATTGGACTTATATTTGTCCTTTTCGGCGCTAAAAAAATACCTGAACTAGGTTATAATTTAGGGCTTTTCAAGGGGCAAGTCCAGAGAGGCCTTCAAGAAAACAGATCTTCAGCAGGATCAGATATGGACCGTGGCGGAATGACCGAAGAACATAAAGAAGAATCCGAGTAATTATTTCTTCTTCCTTAATTTTAGTTGAGACCCACAGTCAGTACATTCTCCCCAGTCTGATTTTTTCTTATTCGGCACATGTGGGTTGGTAAATTCTTTCTTACATGCCACACATCTTAACTCCCATTCCCATAGTTTACTAATTCCATCTGTTGAAACTGTTATCCAATCGATTCCTGCTTTTTCTGCTATATTTTGTAGCCTGTAGTCATCAGTTACGAGCGTTCTTTTTTCACCAATTGATAATGCTAGTAAATCTAGATCAACTCTAGATAATCCAGCCATATCTCCTGTTTCAATAGCTAATCTACTTGCTTTTGATACACTTTCTTCAGTTGGTACCATCCATACTAAGTTAGCTGCATTAACTACTACTTCTCTTTCGGGAGCAATTCGAATTAATTCTTCTCTCTGAGATGGCACTACAAGACAACTCTCCATCCTATTTATTGGCCATGATATCAAGGCTGCTGTATCAAGAACCTCTCCACTCATAATGTTGCGAGTCGATACTTACATATCAGTAATAGGTGTAATCACATACCTATGTTCGGCAAATGTTCATTCGGGTAATGAGGCAGGGCTCTTTGTGAGTGGTATGAGCCCAAGTGACTATTTCCAACCATTTATTGATTGGGCAGATGGTTTTGGTCTACTTGGATTAGCTTTGGTTTCAGCCTCTGAGGCTGCTTTACAACCAATACCACCCGATGTTTTAGTAATACCTATGGTGGTTGAAGCGGATAGTTTTTTATCAATATCAATAATAGTATTAGTCGCAACACTTAGTAGTGTTTTTGGGGCATTTATTGGATATGCTATAGGATACTATGGCGGAATCCCGATATTAGGGAAATTTGTCAGTCAAGCCAACATAAATCGTCTTAATTCTTTAACCGAGAAATATGGTGCTACTGGGGTATTTATCGCGGCAGTTTCTCCAATACCTTACAAAGCATTAGCTTGGATTGCCGGTGCTGGCCGTATGGATATCCGCCTTTTTGCATTAGCCGGTTTCTTTGGTCGAAGTATTAGATTTGGTTCTATTGGGATACTGATTGGAGTTTATGGTGAATCTGTAAAAAGTTCTCTTACATGGTTAAATTTTAGTATTATGGCTATAATTTGTATTATTATTTTCATTCCTTTAATTAATTGGTGGAATTCATTAAATGTGGAGATTTCTCAATGATAAGGACCCAAGTAATTCCGTTCTTGATAGTATTAATTTTCATCACACAATCTTTTTCATTATCGACAAATAATTCTATTAATCAGTTCGAAGAGAACAACTCTAATATTGATGAAAGATATTCTATTGAATATACAGATAACCATACTACGGTAGAGATTGGTCCTTCTTCTAGAAAAGCCATATTAGAGATGCCTGGTGGCCATAATACTAGCTATAAATTGCCATTAGTTGTTGCTTTACATGGTTTTACGAATTCAGGTTCTTTCGTTTCTTCATACTTTGATTTAATAGAAAGTGTGCATAAAAACGGGCATCTTTTATTGAGGCCAGATGGGTCATACAGTGCTACTGGTCAAAGGTACTGGAATGCCACGGATGCATGCTGTAATATTTGGAATGAAGATGTTGATGACGTGTCGTGGCTGACAGTTTTGATAAATGAGGCAATCACATATCACGGTGCAGATCCAGAGGGAATAATACTCGTAGGTCATTCCAATGGTGGTTTCATGGCTCACCGCATGGCCTGTGAAAGAGGCGATATGATCAGAGCCGCGATATCTCTTGCTGGAGCCACATATTCTGATTTTAATGATTGTCAGAACACTGGTCATCCCAATATTTTACAAATACATGGGACTCTAGACTCTGTAATTCAGTATGATGGTGGTTCATTATTTGGTGGTAATTATCCTTCAGCACCTCAAACAGTTAATTATTGGGCGAATCGCTCAGAATGTGACGCTTCTCTAACTTTGATAGACGAATTAGATATTATATCCCCTAGTGGACAAAATGATACGATTGAATATGAATATCTAAACTGTAACTTTGGTAATCGTGTTTCTCTTTGGAAAATTCCAGATGGTGGTCATCTACCTGCTGTATCATCTGCAAGTGATGATGATTTCGCTGAAACAATACTGAATTGGGGCCTCACTGGATACTCCCCTGATTCAGACGGAGATGGTTTCAGAGATGATGTAGACGACTTCCCGCATGATCCGCTTGAAAATCAAGATTCTGATGGCGATGGTGTAGGGGATAACTCTGATGCTTTTCCGAACGATTCAACTGAAACATTAGATTCAGATGATGATGGAGTAGGGGATAACTCAGATGCTTTTCCGAACGATTCAACCGAAACAGTAGATTCAGATAATGATGGAGTAGGTGATAACTCAGATGAGTTCCCTAATGATTCGACTGAAACAGTAGACTCAGATAATGATGGAGTAGGTGATAACTCAGATGAGTTCCCTGATGATTCTACTGAAATTTCAGATACAGATAGGGATGGAATCGGAGATAACTCTGATGTATTTCCTCTCAATCCAAATGAACATCTAGATACAGATAGCGATGGTGTTGGAGATAATTCTGATGCTTTTCCATATAATCCATTAGAAAATATGGATTCTGACGGTGATGGAATTGGAGATAATTCTGATGCCTTCCCTTATGATTCAAATGAGACTTTAGATTCTGACAATGATGGAGTAGGAGATAATTCAGATGTTTTTCCATACGACCCTGATGAAACAATTGATTCTGATAACGATGGAGTGGGAGATAATTCAGATATGTTCCCTAACAATTCTAATGAAACAGCAGATTCAGACAATGATGGAGTAGGGGACAATTCAGATATGTTCCCATATGATCCTGATGAAACAATTGATTCCGATAACGATGGAGTAGGGGATAATTCCGATGCCTTCCCTTATGATTCTAATGAGATATCCGATTCTGATAACGATGGAGTGGGAGATAATTCAGATTCCTTCCCTTATGATTCTAATGAAACAATTGATTTTGATAATGATGGGGTGGGAGATAATTCTGATGTATTCCCGAATAATCCTGATGAATATTTAGATTCAGATGGTGATGGAATTGGAGATAATTCTGACGCCTTCCCTTATGATTCAAATGAGACTTTAGATTCTGATGATGATGGAGTAGGGGATAATTCGGATTTTTTCCCTACAGATTCTGAAAGATGGCTTAAATCTGATACTCAAAATCCGTTGCTAATATTTTATTTATTGGGTTTAGTTTTATTCCTTTTTTGGATTTCTTCTTATTCATCTTCTAGTCAGTCTATTGAAGATGATATAGAAGATTAGTTTATATTTTTTTGTAGTGGTTTGAACCGTTGCGATTATGTGGGGTTTGCTTCTCGGCGGCTTACCGCTCGTGTGGTGTAGTTCGGTCCATCATGCCGCCCTTTCGAGGCGGCGACCCGGGTTCAAATCCCGGCACGAGCACCAAAAGTTCTATTTTTCGACTAATTTCACATCATTGTCGGCACAAATCAAATAAACTATTCCTCACTTTGAAGACTTGATGATGGCCCCATTCGAATCATATTTTGATGATTTAGAATCCTCAAGTATATTTGTTCAAATTCTTGTTGGAATCGTGGCAAGTATCGTTGCAACTTTAATTTCAAGATTGATATTACGTGGACCAGTATTGAAGGTAATTTCTTCAAGTGATAACATATATGATGACCGATTATTCAATCTAGCTACACCAATTCTTAATACAGGTGTATTCCTTATTGGAATTTGGTTGACATTTCGTTTTGCATTTGAAGAGGGCTCTTTCGAAAGATCTGCTTTTGCTGGTGGATCAGCGGCTATATTGCTGATATTATTTGCTCAGTTTCTTACTTCGATAGTCGATGAGTTCATACCTCCATTATTTCAATCAATGGATGAAAACACATCTCTTGATTTATCAACACTAAAAACAATTACAGTTAGTGTTTCCAAACTCCTTGCTTGGCTGGCTGCAATTCTCATCGCTCTAGACCAAATGAATATCGATGTCACAGCAATTGTTGCATCTGCAACTATATTGACATTAGTTATAGGACTCGCATTACAAGAAACGGCAGCAAATCTAGTTTCTGGGCTACTCATGTTGCTCGACAAGCCTTTCTCAAAGGGTGATAAAGTGATAGTAATGGGGGTGAAAGGAAGGGTTGATGATGTCGGCCTCATGACTACTAAGATACGTACGGGTAACGAACGTTTAGTAGTGATACCAAATACAACACTTTCAGGTGAAATAGTTGAGAACTATGCATTAGGAGGCTCTCTGGGAGATAAAGACTCAATGAATCTTCGTTTCCGAATACGAACCTCTCTGGATGCTGATCCTAAAATTGTAAAATCTCTAATAAATAATATAATTAATGATTGCAGTTTTACTATTGATAGTCCAAAAACCGAGGTGCTACTATACGATGTGACTGAAACTGCCCTAGTATTCAGACTCGATTGTTGGGTTGATGACTACAATAGTGAGAGAAAAGCTAAAGATTGGCTGCTTATAGAAATGTTAGATAGATTCAAGTCAAATAATATCGGTATTCCTTATCCTCATCTTACAGTTAAACAAGATAACTGATTCACCAATCTAAAAAATGACTACCTCCTATTAGAACTTAATCATAAATCATTAATTCAGAACTCATTTCCGCTAAAATATGTCTTTAGCCCCAACTGATTATAATTTCGGAAATGCCGCGAATTTTTCATTCGCAACTACGATAACTTGTGCCAATGATGATGCCCGAAAAATGTTTGTCCGTGCTTATGGGCACATGTTGAATTACAACCACGAAGAAGCGATTGCATGTTTCAGTAAATGTGCTGAAATCGATCCAGATTGTGCTATGGCATGGTGGGGTATTGCATATTGTGTTTCTTCAAATTACAACTGGGCCTTCGAACTTCTCATGATTACCATATGAAATACCCCCCCCCAATGGAGTCCAACAATCTTTAATTCTGATTTGAACTAATTCTATTAGACAGGGTCTATCCCATTTTTGTTGATTGATTGCCTTGAGAAGATTCAACCTT
>Ga0233440_1002134_pt1 | contig 16853 bp, 14 predicted proteins | sample SI_123_September_5_FD_182791 | JGI IMG/M metagenome (GOLD analysis project Ga0233440, IMG submission 182791) | Seawater microbial communities from Saanich Inlet, British Columbia, Canada - SI_123_September2016_120_MG | ecosystem: Environmental > Aquatic > Marine > Inlet | place: Canada: British... | reverse complement strand
ACAAAAAATTCTGGCTCAGGACCAAATAAAGCAGAATCTGCAATACCTGTTGATTGCATGTAAGCTTCAGCACGTTTTGCAACTGATCTTGGATCACGCTCATAACCTTGCATGGTATTAGGTTCAAGAATGTCACAACGGATAATTAAAGTAGATTCATCTGAAAATGGATCCATGACAGCACTTTCAGGCTCAGGCATTAAAATCATGTCAGATTCGTTGATGCCTTTCCAGCCAGCAATACTAGAACCGTCAAACATTTTGCCATCTTTAAAAAAACTTTCATCTACCTGACTGATGGGTAAAGAAACGTGTTGTTCTTTACCTCGTGAATCAGTAAACCTAAGGTCAATAAATTTAACGTCTTTGTCTTTCATCATATCTAAAGCGGGATTGGACATAAAAACTCCTTATGTTGTTGTTACGAACTGTTTTGAATTGGATCAATAGAAACTTTGGGTAACCGATCAAAAAAATTAATAGAAAAAGGCAGGATATTATAAATAATTTTAATGGCAATATGATTGACAATATTAATTCTGATTGCTACCAACTTTTTCAACTTCGTATTAGATAACTTTTAAATAAGAATTTCAAAAGATTTCTAAAATAAATATTAAAAATAATATTTATGATTCAAAAAGGGGCTAATATTGTGTATTTGCACTGTATTGGTGCGCTACTTGAAGAGTATTGTACTATATGCTTTGGTTCTTGTGATTAGACAATGAAAAATCATCGTCCATTTGGCAACAAGATTTATACAGTTTTTTATAGGTAATGTCTAAATCAACTTTATTGTAATATTTTCTGACTCGGTTTTGGATGGCTTTACAACAGGAATCATAATGTTCTTTATCGGTTAATAATTTAACCACTGCTTTAGACATGGCTTCTGGATCAGATAAATTAACAACATCACCCGCTTTTCCCAGAAAAGGCTCTTCTGCACTGCCTCCCAGTATCATTTCACGACAAGCGCCTACATCTGTTGTGACTGACGGAATACCTGCAGCACCTGCCTCTAAGATGACTAAGGGTTGTGCTTCACTGATACTGGTTAACACCGATAAATGCATTTTGGTGAAATACTCTTTAATGTTGATTTTACCAGTAAAAATGATGGTTTCTTCCAGTCCAAGATAATTAACCAAATCAACACATTCTTGATAATATTCTTCATCTTCTTCGGTTGGACCACAGATATAAGCCATTAAATCAGGCACTGATTTTTTAGTCAGTGCACAAGTTCTGATGTAAGTTTTAATGTCTTTAATGGGAACAACTCGCCCAATTAAACCAATGGTGGGAGGTAAAAAAGGCTCACGTTCGATGTGTTCATATTCTTCAACATTGATGCCATTAGGAATGATTCTTAATTTTTCAGGATCCGCCCCATCTTCTTTTTGAAATTCTTGATTGCCTTCATATAAGGTAATGATTTGATAACAGGTATCATAAGTACATTTTGAATAAGTCAAAAAGGCATTAAGCCACATATTTTTTAAATCACCTTCGTCTTTTTGTACACTGAGATCAGAAAATAGTTTGTCTTCAAATAACCAATCAGCCATGGCAATTTCAATGCGGCGCTCATTGGTATAAATACCGTGTTCGGTTAATAAAGCGGGTCGTCCTGTTTCATATTGTGCTCTGGCTAAACAGATACCCGCATAACCTGTTGATACGGCATGATAAACTTTCGCCGAAGGTAATTTTTCTAATAAAATAGAATACAAGCCACCGAACAGTGCACGCCAGGTCCAAAAATAATCAATAAATGGACTGGTTGAATAGTCTTTTTTATAGATTTCAATGCATTGCGCCCAAGCGGCTTTAGAGTTTAATAATAAGTGACTGCCTAGTTTTTTTCTAAGGGGTTTGATTAATTCAATGATTTCAATCATGTCATTGAGACCACCTTGATGAATGATCTGACGAAAATGGGGTTCTAATTCTTGGAGAATAGACTGTAACTTAAAGACATGTTTTGAGCCTTTTGGAATTTTTTGTAGAATAATTTTAGTCATGCCGATGACATTATCAGGCACTTGATATTTTGGTTTGATATCATCTTTAACATCAGGCGCCAACAGTAGTAATAAATGAAATGTTAAATCACTATGGGCTTCAAGCAATTGATGAGTCCAGCCAGAAACTCCGCCAGAAACATAAGGATAAGTGCCTTCAAGAATAATACAAACATCAGCTTGTGGTTGATCTTGCTTCATGATGCAAGCCCATCCAAGTAAATTTTTTCTTGGCTAGACCAGAGTTTGACAACATCAACAATGGCAGGAGAGAATTTTTCTAAATATTCCTCATGATCTTTAAAAGTATTGGAGGCTTCTCTTAATTCTTTAAAATCATTGAGATAGTATAGGCTTTCCATATACCAAAAAACTATTTTAGGCTGTTCTGAACCAATGTATAAATGTTTTTTTAACCAGTCTCTTGCCTTTTCATATTGGTTAATTCTAAGATAAAGACGGCCAATGGAAATGATGACACCTTGATTTTCAAGATTTTTTTTATGGTATTCGATATAAGCTACCAACGATTTTTCTAAATATTCTTTTTTTCGGGTGTCATCTATGAGTCCTGTAAAGGCATAGTCATCATAGAGTTGTCCTATCTGTAAAACAACTTCATCATTGTCAGGTTCTGTTTTCAGTTGTTTTTCTAGTTTTAAAATCTGACTGATCATATTATTGTCAATTTGAGCAATGGCAGACGCCGCTTGTACTCTGACGGCATTATTACGATCTCTGGTGGCATGTTTTAATGAGCTGGCAAAAATCGGGTGATAGTTTTTAGCCATTAGTGCGATGGCCATTTGTTTTTGTTCAATGGAGCCGAAAGCAAAAATATCCATAAAAGGAGTCAATCCAGTATTGCCATGAGATTTTTTCATATTCTCTAGCTTTTCAATTAATTGATCTTTAAATTCTTCTTCTTCTTCAGGAAATAGAGAGGCGTACCAGTCTTCAAAACTGGTTGCTTTACGACGATAATAGATTTCAACCAACCAAACCCATAGGCAACCAAAGGTTCCTAATGGCCCTAGAATATAGCCTGCCACCACATTTAAATAAGGTAATCGGGTATCTTTTTTGGTTTTACTGCAGGCATAAGCCATGACCAGCAACAAACTACAAATCATGCTATGTACCACAACAAATTCAAAGGTATTAACCGAACCTTTAACAAAGGCACCAATCAGCAGAAAATCCAGCACCATGGAAGGTATCGCAATAATGACGATGGGTAAGTAACAAAGCGGTAAATTTGGACGAGCTTCAACTTTTTCCATGATTATTATGCAAAAATTGTGTTTTGGTTGAATATTTAGCAGATTGTAGATTGTTTGGAGAATGATGATCTAAGGCTTGTTTTAGATTTGATGCCACAATATTAGCCCCTTCTAATCCAGTAAAAGGCAATACCACAGCAAACTCCCATTGTTTGTCTTTATGATCAAAAGCCAAATCTGTGTCTCTTAATGAAGAATGGATGGTTTCACTTAAAGTATCGGTGAATTCACTTTTTAATCTGGTCGATAAATCACGATGATTGTCCAGTGTAATGACCACCATAGAAACATCAAATTTACTGCGTTGAGCCAATTTAATTAAAAAATTGGTTTGTCGAGTAAAATAGGCATGAGACAATAAGTTGCCATCCATCGCAACCATATTATTAGATTCAGCACGTTGAAAACGTTGAGCATTGGTATAAACAGCTCCGATCCATTGACACAACACTTTGAAGTTTTCAACGGTATTCAGGCTCAACTCCATAAACCCCATTTTTTCAATTTTTAGCATTCCCAGCACTTGTTCCTTGTCTTCACTGAGAATGGGGCCTGCAATGATGCCTTCACCATCGAGAATGTCTTCATCTTCACTATTACTGATACAAAGAATGCGTTTGTGAGCAACAATTTCGGTATAAATGACAGAGTTGGTGCTAAAAATTCTACCTAAAGGTTCATTGGTTTCCCAGCCTTTTTGTATACCCGCTTGAAGTCCATTAGCACTTAAGGTAAATAGAGAAAATTTCTTAGGTCCCATCATTGCACCAACCATTTCACTGACACCAAATAACACCAACGCAGGGTCTAGTTTTTCAATGGCACGCGCTGCCTGATAAGTTGAAATAACAGTTTTTAATTGGCCTGCAACACGTATTTCCAAACCTTCTTTTAATTGATTTAATTGCTGGTAAGAACTGGAAAGCACTTGTTCACGATTATCTGCGACTTCCAATTCTTCTTCCATTTTGATGATTTTAGTGATGTGACGATTACTCAATTCACCAATAATAACCGCACTGGTCAACCACAATATGGGACGAATGCTTAAGCTGAAATAATAGGTATGAATGTCTTGGTTGATATTTTGTTCGGGGAAATTGCCCACCAATAAAAATAAACTGGATACAATGGCAACCATTAAACCTTCTGAGGTGCCATATTGGATACTCATTAATAAGACAATGACCCAATAAGGATGTGGATTAATGGTAAAAAAACGGTCATTTTGAAAGATAAAAATATCCAGTAGAAACAGTGCAGTAAAAAATATCACCATTTCTATCAGGGCAGATCGTCTGAGACCAAATATTTTCATTGGCATGCTTTAAAATTATAGGAATGAGGTGTTGTTATCGACCAGTAGGCTGATTTATTTACTATTTTTTTTATCGTCTTGTTTTTTATATTTTTTAACCAGTTCAGCAACCATATCAATAATGGCTCGTTGAGCGGCATCATTCAAACTGTCTCTGCGTAAATAACCACGTCCAATTTCAGAATGACTGGATGCCCACATGACAATGCCTGCTCTTGATATTAAACGGGCATTCAGACCAACGGTGGGTTCTTCATGTAAGCCATGTTGATAATCGTATTCTGAAACACTGCCCATGATGACCGCATCAACATGTAACATGGAGGCAATTTTCCGGGCATAACTGGTTTTACTCAAACGTGCCATGTTGACTTTTTTGATGTCTAACAAGCGTTTAACCTGAGTTTCTTCCTGTAATTTAAAGATATCTTGTGTATAAAGTTCGGTGGCAATCATTTGAGCCGCAATTTGTCCCGCATTGGGGTGATTGGTCCAATTTTCAAAAGGGATAATGGCTACTTTGAGTTTGTTGGCATCATTACATTCTTCATCGCAAGAATGGGTGTATAATTGTATTAAGTTGTTACTGACAAAATGACGCCCTTCAGGATCGTAAAATGCACAACTGGAAAGCAATAGTATGAGTGAAAAAGCAGTGATAATTTGTTTGAATTTAAAAAGTGAAATCATAATATCTTAGTATCTTTTATAAATTTTTTAAAACATTTTGTTCGTAGTTTAGCATAATAGTGTAATATTTTATATATAACTCTAATTCACATTAAATAATTATAATAACGTTATGATTTTAAAATTAATGACTCAAATAATGGTTTTATTGACTCTTTTTATGTCAATTGAATACGCTGTATTGGCAGATTCCATAACAACACCTGTACCTATCATCAAAAAACAGTCTTATTATCAGCCTACTGTTAACACTTCCTGGCATTGGCAATTACAAGGTAAAATCAATACAAATATTAAAACAGATGTTTATATTATCGATTTATTTGATTCATCTTTTCGTTTAATTAGGCAATTAAAAAAGAAAAACATTCATGTCATTTGCTATTTTTCAGCAGGCAGTTATGAAAACTGGCGTCGGGACAAATATCAATTCGATAAAATAGCCATTGGTAAAGAGATGGATGGTTGGGCAGGTGAACGCTGGACCGATATCCGTCATGCCAGTGTCAGAAAAGTGATTAAAAAACGTTTGGATTTGGCACATAAAAAAGGTTGTGACGGCATTGAACCAGACAATATTGATGGTTATACCAACAAAACAGGATTCCCATTAACTGCTGAAGATCAATTAAATTTTAACCGATTTATTGCTCAGGAGTCTCATCAACGACAGTTGGCAGTCGCCCTTAAAAATGACCTGAATCAGATTATTGAATTGGTTGATGTGTTTGACTTTGCCATCAATGAACAATGCCATCAGTTTGATGAATGTCATTTATTACAGCCTTTTATCGATCAGGGAAAACCAGTATTTAATGCAGAATACAATAAAAAATACATTAAAAATAAGCAGCAACGTAAAGTATTGTGTCAGGATGCCAACAAACGGCAATTTAAAACGTTGATTTTACCCCGTGCGTTGGATAACCGTTTTAGAATCAGCTGTTGAAAGGCTTGTCGATATTGAATTTTCCCAAAATCAATCATTTTGCCGTTGCTTTAGTTTGCCTACTGTTATTTTCATCTCAGGTTTTGTCAACTGAGAAAGCATCCAATAAAAAGCAGGTCTCTCAATATTTAAAAAGAACCATTTTGGTCATTCACCAAAGTCAGTCAGATATCGAACTGATTTACACCGATGCTCACAGTATGGCGCAAATGCCATTAAATCATTTGGGCTATAAAATTAAATATCATCGTTTACAAGATGGTTTACCTGATTTAAGTCAAATGCCACACGTTCACGGCATTTTAACCTGGTTTTTAGCAAACCAAATGAAAAACCCAGAGGTTTATATCAAATGGGCAATTAATGCGATCAGTAAACATAAAAAAAAATTTGTGGTCATTGGCAATCCTGGTTTTGAAAATGATTTAAAAGATAAAGCCACACCTGTTGCAATCAGTAATCAGTTTTGGAAATATTTGGGTATTTCAGATACCCGACAATATTATAAGATTACTTATGATACAAAAGTGAGCCATATTGATGAATCACTGATGAACTACGAACATCGTTTAAGTAGCCCATTACCTAATTATAAACAAATTAAAAAAATCAATGACAATACCAAAAGTTATTTATCTTTGACCAAACCAGATTTTCAAGATTCAACCAGTCATGTCATTACCAGTAATAAGAATGGTGCTTATATTGTCAGTGGTTTTAGTCATTTTACTCAGGAATCTAAGGAAGGAAATTTCAAAAAACTTTGGTATATTAATCCCTTCAAATTTTTTCAACGGGCCTTTCAAACAACCGAATTACCCAAACCTGATACCACAACGATCAATGGCCGTCGAATTTATTACAGCCATATTGACGGTGATGGTTGGCGTAATTTAACAGAATTAAAAAAATACCAAAAACCTCAGCAGTTAATGTCTGCCGATGTTATTTTAAAAGAAATCATCAGAAAATACCCTGACTTGCCAGTAACCGTTGCTCCGATTGTGGCGGATATTGACCCTGAATGGTATGGTTCAAAAACAGCTTTAAAAATTGCTCGGGAAACATTTAAAGAAGCCAATGTTGAAGCAGGATCTCATACTTATAGCCATCCTTTGCAATGGCAGTTTTTTGATGACATCAATTTGATGGAAAAAGAAGCACCGTTTTTAAAAAATTATCCCTATAAAAAAGTTAAATTAACGGAAGGTTTGGCTGGGATGTTGAAACTCAGTGAATATAGCCCCAATACTTATCAATACACAAAACAACTATCAGTATCAAATTCCAAAAAAAAATTATCCAATCATTATGATCGACCCCGAGCTTATGCAACCAAACCTTATGATAATACATTGGAAATCAAAGGAGGGGTAGATTTCATCAATCGCTTATTACCCAAAGGAAAAAGAACGGAGATTGTCCAGTGGTCAGGCAATACTTTGCCTTATGTCGATGCAATGAAAGTTTGTGATGAAATCAATGTGAGAAATATCAATGGTGGAGATGCACGCTTTGATCGAGAATTTCCATCGTACAGTTCAGTGTCTTCATTGGGGCGACCAGTGGGAGATTATTGGCAAGTTTATGCATCGAATAGCAATGAAAATACCTATACCAAATTATGGACAGATCGTTTTTTTGGTTTTCAATTATTGGTTCGTACCTTTAGAAATACTGAAACACCAAGACGAATAAAGCCTTTAAATGTCTATTATCATATGTATTCTGGGGACAAACTGGCAAGTTTAAATGCCCTTAAACGTAATTTGGACTACGTGAGAGAACAGCCTTTAATTCCCATTACAACCAGTCATTTTGCAGCCATAGTGGACGGTTTTAACAGCATTAAAATCAAGCAACTGACAGATAATCAGTGGCAATTTCTCAATCGTGATCATTTACAAACCATTCGTTTTGATCATGCGACGTTTAAAGCGGTTGATTTCAGTCAATCCAAAGGTGTGGTAGGACAAAAACACTTTCAAGGCAGTCTTTATGTTTATTTAGATCCAGCCATTGAACAGCCTGTACTGAAAATCAAAACTATTTCACAAAGTCATCAAGCCAGTATGGCTAAACAACCTTATTTGATTGAAAGTAAATGGTTGATTGAAAAATATGAAACACAACACAAAGGTTTAAAAATAAAAACCTCGGGATATGGCGACGGTCATATGAAATTTTATATGCCTGATTCAAACTTAAATTGTGATGTGACGATTTATCAAAAAAATAGGTTACTTTATCAAAAAAATCATCCGATTGAGTTTAATCAATTGGAATTAAACTTAAAAATGGATGCGATTAAACCCGTGATGATGACGATTACTTGTCACCGTAATCAGTCTAATCCATTTTATTCGGGGTTCAGGTAGTCCACTAAATCAATTCTAAGCGTTTTTCTATTCTATCAATGCGATCATTGAGTCTTGTCAACAGAATGACGGTCTTGAATTATTTCCATATAATTGTTGGATTCATCTCTGGAAATTCGGGCAATACCAACCTCAATATGGGATAGTCTTGTCATTATTTCAGAGTCACGTTGACGAGAAGCACTTTGCTCTGCCTGAATTTTTTTTAGGTGTTCAAATATTAGGTTTTCTACGTTATTTTCATCATTCATGAGTTTAATATCCTTTCAGTAATATAGGTTTCAACTTAAAATGGGACAAAAAGAAATCATTGAAAATATCGTTTTGTTTTTTCCCAAAAACTGAGGTTACTGCCATCTAGCTCTGATTCAATGTACAATTTTCGATGCATTTTTCTAAATTTAACGAGTATTTCAATGAGTTGCTTCATTTCTTTCTCACGAGAAGTCATTACATTCATAATGTATGCACTGTCATAGGAAAACTGAATAAACCCTGCACGGCTGGCATTGATATACTCACCAGTGACAGGAGCATGTTTATCATATTTACTGTTAATATAAACAATGCCATGACCTGTTTTTGGGTGAAAAGTAAGTAATAATTTATCACTTTCTTTTTTATTCCAGTGGGTGACTAATTCAGTTAACAGTTCCTGACGGCTTAAACTTTTGTGGGCCGCAAAAAAGCTTGAGCCTTCACTCAACCAAACTTTATCTTTATAAATGATAACTGTATTGTACGCCTTTATACCATTTGGTGCCTTGGGCGTAACCTATTTCCTGTAGGGTAGAGTTACTTTGTAATTCACGGTCTTTCCAGTCGCTGCTCATAAAATAATCCGATATTCAGATAAAATATTATTATTAGACATTATAGTATAGTAGTCTTTCAGTGATATCTATATAAAATATAGGCGTTAAATAAATTAGATTCAACATTGCCACCTCTATTAGTTGAACGACTTTTTTGATAGCTAATGCCCGTTTCCAGTCGGGAAACAGGCTCATAAATTAAACTGAAAAATAAAAATGGGCCTTTTCCATTGGCTTCATTGGGGCCTGATTCTTCATCAACACTGTAACCTATTCTGGAAACAGCCCTTAAATAATCAACAATTCTGTCACCCCATTGAATGGCTAAAGTGTGTATTTCATGTTTTAACAATGGAATGGGGGAAAATGTAATGCCATCACTGTCAACCCGATTGGCTTTGTCTTGTACATATAAGCCATCAAACGTATAACCAAAAGTTAGGTTGGGTAAAATGATGGGGACATTGTGTTGTAATGAAAATATAAAACCAATGGATTCAGCGGCTTTTGATAAACCAGACATTCCAATTTGATCCAACGATAATGACAATGTTGCTATGGTTTCGAGTGGTAAGTTATGAATGTGTTGAAGTTTTATTTTACTCCTATAAGCATCATTGGCATAACCTTCTGCAAGATCCCAATAGGGTTCTTGCCAGGTCAGTGTTAATTCAGTCCGATGTTTTTCTCGGAAAAATAAATGGCGAAATTCTAAACCCATTCTATTTTCACTGAATGGAAAGGCTAAAGTACCATGGGTTGCATGTTCAAAATCAAATTCAAAATGAAATTTACCCCGTTGAATGGATTGATCAAAATTAATGATGTCGCCATTTTTAACTCGGGTATTTTCTCTTGCTATGTCATAGTTTTGCAATTGCCAGGCAAATTGCAAATGAGAAAAAATATTATGTTGGCCTGATAAGGTGATTCGGTCTTGATGTTCTCCACCTGTAAAATTTTCTGAGTCTGTCTGAACTTTGATTTGATCTCCAAAAATTTTTAAGAGTCGATTGTGTCCTGCAATGATATCGTGGGAATTGGGAGATAGCTTTGATGCTTGTTGATACAGTACAACGGCTTGTTGCCAACGACCAATTTTTTCTTCTCGAATGGCTAAATCAAGGTAGACTTGGACGTTTTTAGGGTATTGTTTATTAAGTTGGCGTAATTGCGACAGTCCTTCAAAAAATCGTCGGTTATCAGCCAAATACAAGGCATGTAATCTGGCAAGTCTGACCGCATGAAAATCATTCACCACTGTTTTTGCAGCAGGCGGTGGTTTTTTTATAAAATCAACAATGATTTTTGTGCCTTCTTTTCTGACCGTGACTTTGACATGTTGACCCACTCTGATGAGTAGAGAGTCATATCCTGGCCAAAAAGTATCTACCCAGTCTTTGTATTTGATGATATAAGGTTCTAAATTGGGTGGTTCCCAAGAACGACTGAAACGTAAGAGAAAATCAGATTGTTTTAATTCTGATTTTATCTTGACGGCAAATGGGAACTGTATGGTGAATGTTGCCCGAGGAAAATTAATTTCAGAGGTTATTTTGACCTTATCTGCTGCCAGGCTATATTGAATGGAAGCAAAGGTTAGTAGTAAAAGAAATGTAAAACGTCTTATTATGTTGAAAAATATCATTATAAATAACCTTATTTAGCCTAAAAATTCCTAATTCTCTGTATTTTTACATAAAAATACAGAGACTAAAGTGAGTATCAATAATTTATTCCATACTATAATGGTAAGGTAACACGCTATAAATAAACTACCCATATTGCGCAGAAATTTTGTTTGTCTTTTTTGTTACAAAAATAGGCGTGTAGTCGCTCTATATAACTATGTTTGTGGCAAATAAGACGGACAAAAGAGTTTTATGCCCTTTGGGTGCAAGTAAGATGGGTAGTTTATTTGTTGCGAGTTGCCTAAATAAAATGTTGAAAAATATAATGGAAAATAAAGCAGACAATTTACTCAGTTGTTATTATTTGTATTTAAAAAATGAAAGGCAGTTAGCCAAAAATTCGCTTTGTGCCTATCAGAGAGATTTACAAATATTCACTCAATTCTGCAAGAAACAAATGATAGAATCGTGGTCTGATGTCAATGCCAGTCAGATGAGGCAATATGTCAGCCATCGACATCGACAAGAAATTTCAGGGCGAAGTATTCAGCGAGAATTATCTGCTATCCGTAGTTTTTTTAATTATTTGATTCAGGAAAATGAACTAGAGTTTAACCCTGCTCAAGATATTGCGACCCCAAAAACACCCAAAAAATTACCAAAAACAATGAATGTTGATGAAATGAATGGTTTGTTAGATACTCATCAACATGATATTTACGAATTAAGAGATCTGGCAATATTTGAGTTGATTTATTCATCGGGGTTACGTGTTTCGGAATCCGTTAATATTGATTTGGTTGATATCAATCTTGATGAGGGCATTGTCAGGATTAATGGCAAAGGCAATAAAACCAGAATTATTCCCGTGGGACAAATGGCAATTGATAAGATCAATCAATGGCTGAAACAACGACCTCAATTGGCAACATTAGATGAATCAGCGTTATTTGTGAATCGATACGGTAATCGTTTATCGTCCAGAAATATACAAAAAAGACTGGATCAATGGTCAATTAAACAGGGCATAAGTAAAAAAATTAATCCCCATATTTTGAGGCATTCTTTTGCCACTCATTTATTAGAATCCAGTGGTGATTTAAGAGCCGTACAAGAATTATTAGGTCACGCAGACATCAGTACCACTCAAATTTATACCCATTTAGATTTTCAACATCTTGCCGATGTTTATGATAAAGCGCATCCTAGAGCAAAAAAATAAAATTGGAACACTGTGTATCTTCAATATTTTGGTTTGAATCAACAACCTTTCAACATTACACCCAATCCCGACTTTTTATATTTAAGTGAAAAGCATCAGGAGGCCTATGCCCATTTAAATTACGGCATTCAACAAGGCAATGGTTTTGTTGCGATTACGGGTGAAGTGGGGACAGGCAAGACAACATTGTGTCGTTATGTCTTGAATCAATTGCCCGATAATATCAATATTGCGTTGATTTTTAACCCACGTTTATCAGCCATTGAATTACTCGCCAGTATTTGTGATGAACTCGATATCATTTCTGATGCAGACAACCTCAGTATTAAGGTTCTAACCGATGCACTCAATCAACAATTGCTAAAAAATTATGCTGAGGGAAAAAGAACCATATTACTGATTGATGAAGCACAGAGTTTGTCAGTTGAAGTATTAGAACAAATTCGTTTATTGAGTAATTTGGAAACAAATCAAGCAAAATTGTTATTGATTTTTTTGGTGGGTCAACCTGAGCTACAAGACTTATTACAGAGAAATGACTTACGTCAACTGTCTCAACGTATTACGGCACGTTATCATCTTGAAAAATTGTCTCTTGAGGAAACCATTCATTATATCCATCATCGAATTCATGTTTCAGGGGTTGATCGTCCTTTGTTTAATCGTCAATCCATTAAACAAATTTTTAAGTTATCTGCTGGTACACCAAGAATTATCAATATTATTTGTGATAGAGCCTTAATGGGCGCATATGTTGAAGAAAAAGCAATGGTTGATCAATCCATTGTTAAAAAAGCAGCCAATGAAGTTTTGGGAACCAATAAAACTGTTAAAGTATCCACTTTTTTGTATGCTTCATTAAGCGTTATATTGGTTATTGTATTTTTGCTGATTTTTAACAAATTATCAGGCATACCATTTGTATTTGATTCACCTGTTACGGTAGAAATAAATGACAAAGTGGTGATCGAGAAACAAGCTGAAGAGATTGTCGAATCGGTGAAAAAAATTAAGCCCGTCAATATTAATAAAGTTGTTAAAGCTGAGTTGAGTAGCTCGTCTACTCAAACGAAACTTATGCCCTTGCGGTATAAAGCTGAGTTGAGTAGCTCGTCTACTCAAACGAAACTTATGCCCTTGCAGCATAAAAAACCAGTGGCTGTCATCATTTCTTCTCAAAATAACAAAGAAATCAATGATGTAAAACAACACAAATTTATATTTAAAGATTGGTTAAAATCATTGCCTAACAATTCGACTCAATTGGCATTTAACCAATTATTTTTAAATTGGCAGGCAATTTATAAAATCAATAATTTAAAAACACCTTGTGTGCAGGCATTAGAACAAAATCTAAGTTGTATTTTTAATGAGGGAAATTGGAATAAAATTAAACAAATTAATCGGCCAGTTTTAATTAAGTTAATACATCAAAATGGCAATGAAAGTTATCTTTATGTAAAATCAGTTGGCGAAAAAATGGTTGAAATTATCATGAATAATCATCCTTTTTCATTTCCAAAATATGAAATTGAACCCTATTGGTTAGGTGAATTTTTGGTCTTGTGGAAAGCTCCTGTTATTCAAAGCATTCCATTAAAACTTGGCTTGAACAGTGAATCAGTCATTTGGTTAAGAAAACAATTTGATCTCATTGATAAAAAAGATGTGAAGAATAAAGATTATTCACAAATATTTGATGATAAACTTAAACAGATTGTGATGATTTTTCAAAAACAACATCATCTAAAACCTGATGGTATTGTTGGAAAAAATACATTGTTTCAAATTGAAATGTTGGTAAATCAAACAAATGAGGAAAAAATAAATGAATAGAATTGCTTTATTAATAATGATTTCTGCAATGAGTATTAATGTATTGGCGGAAGTGAAAGTTAGACAAACTGAAAAACAACAGCCTGAAGTTAATAAACATGTTTGTAAACATCAGGGTAAAACTAAGCATTTTTGTAAATTGCATGATAAAACAGGTCAACACATCCATTCGATGTCAGATAAACAAATGATGGAAATGCAGGAATTGATTAATAAAATGAAAACAGCTGCACCCGAAAAACGTTTTTTAATGTTAAGAAATCATATGCGACAACTCAGAAAAGTAAGAATGGACGCACACTTTGCAAGAATGAAAAAACATCACAAAAAAATGCAGTTGAGACGTCAAGAACAAATGAAGAAAATGAAAAAATACAATATTTCAAACAATGAAATGATGGAATCAATGATGCCTCCGATGCCTCCCCAATCATCAAATTATACCGACAATTATATGATGTCACAGAACCCAAATTGGAATAGAACGCCTAACTTTCCACAATATAGAAACCCTGGGTATCAACAACCAAGAATGAATATCCCAAATATGGTTAATCAGTCAGTACAAAATCAGTTGATGCCGTTACAAATGCAATTGAATCAAATGCAAAAAGCGATCAGTGAATTGTCAAATAAATCAGAGAAGAAAAAATAGTTTTTGTTATTTTTCCTGATCTTTTAAAAATCACGGATTAACACAGATAATCATTGCGCATTATCTGTGTCTATCCTTAGCATTATTCTAAATAGGCTAACATAATTTATTAACTGACAACCGACCGACCGCCATCGACTTTAACAATTTCCCCATGTATATAACTATCATCATCAATTAAAAATTGTATGGTTTTAGCGATTGCCTCTTCTCCACCGACTCGTTGCAGTGGAATTTTACTCAAAATTTTATTTTTTTCTTCGGTATTGATATTATTCTCTGGCCATAAAATGGCTCCTGGGGCAACAGCATTGACTCTAACCTCGGGATTTAATTCAATGGCCAGTGCTTTGGTCATCATGACTAATCCAGCTTTTGCCATACAATAAACGGAGTAATTTTTAACGGGACGGTCTGCGTGTATGTCAACAATATTGACCACACAACCATGATTGCTTTTTAAACCAGATGATAGATATTGCGTTAGAAAAAAAGGTGCTATTAAATTACTACCCATGAGCGTTTCCCACTGTTCAATCGTTGCTGTATTAAAATCAGTGGAAAAATAACTCGATGCATTATTGATTAAAACATCAATATTTCCAGCATATTCCATGACATCATCGGCTAATTTTTTTATTTGTTCGAATATCAGTAAATCTGCCTGAAAACATTTGGCTGAATGATTTCTTATCTGATTTAATTCATCACAGAGCTTATTGGCTTCATTGTCAGATGAACGATAATGAATCATGATATTGGCACCATCAGCGTGTAATAATCTTGCAGTACAGGCTCCAATTCGTCTTGCAGCACCCGTTATTAATATATTTTTAATTTTTTTGGTATTTTTAATTTTTTTGGTATTTTTAATTTTTTGCATCATTTTATTCCTTGGTCTGAAAATAGATTATAAGGAATAGTGATGAAATTGTAATATTTTTCATTTAATCATTGGTTTTAAGTTGATACCCTGTAATTTCTATCTAAAATAGAGGCAACCTGAACAGTTACAAATGAAAGTCAATTTAATAAAAATTCTAATAACCATGAAAACTTTTTCAATTTTATTTTTCTGCTACCTAACTTTTTTTTCAGCACACTCATTGGCCGCCAATAATGATGATTTTTTAACTGCATTCACCAGTTATAAAGCTCTTCATGGTGAAATCGATGGAGGGGGGTCAATATCCAATCAAGTTTCAAATCAGTTTATTCAAAAATACCAAGATGCTCATATTAAAGTTTATGGTGCTATTTTTGAACGAGTTAGATTAGAAGTTGGAGGATGGAAACAATTTTTCAGTAATCAGTTGAATTCAAATGATAACTTAAAAGCTTATGTAGCAAGCCAGTTTCAAATTACTGTTCCTTATAAATGGTTACCTGCGGTTGCTTTAAGAGTTAATGTTGAACGTGATCAATCGAGTCAGATTAGATTAGCTGATGGCAATTCTACATTAATCCAAATCAACAGTATTAATAGTCAATTAAATCAAATCGGTTTAATTGGTAGTTGGAATGTTTCTCGGTTTGGTTTGCTTTCAATATCAGCTTTTAATGAAGAAATTACCAATAATTCCTCAGATAATGGCGTTGGTTATACTTCCACTGTTAAGCAGTTAGGACTTAATTATCAGTGGTTTAATAACAAATGGCGATTTCGCTTTAGCTTTAGAAAAAAGGATTTTGATAATTCATTGGATGCACAATTAACAACCTTAAGTCGTCTACCAATCAAAGAAAATAAGTTGATAGCTGTTGAAATAGGTTATAAATTATTCAGCAATGTTGGCTTATTCATTCGATTGCAAAAAAATGATCACTTACTATTGGAAAAAGCACCTGCCATGTACAATATTCATACTGCCAATGATTTTAATCAAAAAATTAATATGTTTTCTTTTGGCATTCAAAGTGGTTTCTAACTTTTAAGGAACGGGCACGAAATAACTTCCCGTTCTTGGTTTCATATTTATTTTAAATTCAAATGATCTGATTGAATAAAAGCGTAGGAATAGTCACTCTATTCTGAGCTTTTGTGAT